>Ga0111541_10000168_pt1 | contig 20320 bp, 12 predicted proteins | sample Knorr_S7_td_DCM__FD_83039 | JGI IMG/M metagenome (GOLD analysis project Ga0111541, IMG submission 83039) | Marine microbial communities from Southern Atlantic Ocean transect - Knorr_S7_td_DCM_ad_131m_LV_B (version 2) (version 2) | ecosystem: Environmental > Aquatic > Marine > Oceanic | place...
ATTGCGCAAGAAAAATACGGATACCTAAATGGGGAAGATCTTTTTATTAAGGTTTCTTACGATTGGATACTTCAAGAATCTGATCGAGGAACATGGACAACAAATGTAAAGCATAATTTAGGACATGGATGGAATTTTGGTATAACCAAAGTTAATGAAGCTCGACAAAATGGAGATTATGAGCTTGAAGGGCAGAATATAAATTTCAAAGGTTCTTCTTTTTCTTTAGGTTATCAAACCGCTAGAACAAAATCTTCCGATACAGGTGAATATATTTCTGAAGATGGAGGAGTAACTTTTGAACATGTTGAAATCTTGCAAGAAGGAGACTGGAGTCAATCTGACAAATTCAATGCTTCTCTTAATGCTGGAAATATAGGTAATTTTTCTTATTCAAATTCAAATATGCAAAAAGGATTTAGCTCAAAAGATGTTTGGGTTGGCCAGGACAAAAAAATAACAGAAATTGGTTTCAGTAATTCAAATTTTTTAGGTTTTTTTGGTGCAAATGCTTCTTTGTATAAAGAAAAACACACCTTGAGTCAAAATGCTTACACAAGATCCAAGATTGATCTTTCTAAAACTGTTAGTGGATTTGGGCGGATTACCCTCTCAAAAGAGTCTCGTAAAGATCCTAATTTGCTAGAGGAAAAGCTTACAACTTATTTCAATAAAGATTTAGGTCATGGCTTGAAATTCCAATTTAGAAATACGAATGTTCAGAAAGCCTACAATAGCGGCATCCTGGATGAAAGAGAGTTTAAGTTTTCCGGTTCATCGAATCAGGGTAACTGGAATTTAAGAAAATTACAAAATTCCTGGAGGCATTATTCTGAACTTAATATGAAGGGGAACTTTTTTACAAAAGATTTAGATTTGAAGTTATCACGTGATGTTCGATCAAATTGGGATAGTCCAAAACATAAGTTGCAAATGTTCAAGTATGAACAAAGTATAAATGGTGCTTTGTCTGTTTCTGTAACTGATGTTATAGAAGAGCAAGGAAAATGGGTTGACCTTAGGGAGGATTTGAATCTGAACTGGAAACCAAATTCTTCAAATAACATAAATGCAAATATTGTTCTAACTGGAAATGATGTATCTGATGAACAGTGGGAAGGATATAACCTTGGTGGAAATCATTCAGTTTATGGATGGAATGTAAATTGGGGTGCTAATCAATATCTGAATCCCTTTAATAATGGACATAGGCATAAAACTCTTGAATCAAGAATTACAAGATCTATTAATGATGCAACAAAATATTCTTTTACAACTGACAGAAAAAGAGAAACTTCTTTGGATAACACTTTAAAAGAGTATACAAAATTCGCTTCATCTTTGGTTTGGACGCCTTCCGATAACCTGTCTTTTAGCGGTTCAGCTTTAGAAATTAGAGATAATGGCTGGACTGAGTTTTCAGACCATAATATACAAACATATTCGGCATCCTGGCAACCAAACTCTTTAACGTTTACAGGTAGATATAGTTCAAGATCTTCTTTGAATGCTAATGGAAATGAAAACATTGCTATTAAATCATTAAAAATTGGTTATCAATATAAGGATTGGACACTTTCAGCTGAAGATAAGATTATGTATGGTGATATTAGCGAATCTGGTCATAGATTTGAAATCGGAAAGTCAATCACTAATGGTTTAAGGGTCATTGTTGGTTATTCTGATGGTGGCGCAAGTGATATGTTTTTGAGCCCGGACAATCAAGAAGGTTTGTATTTAAGGTTTTCTGGCGCTTTTTGATTTTGAAAAATTTTGTTAATTTTTGGATTCAAAAAGGTGTCATTATTAACCATCCCGAATCTGTATATATTGGTGAGGGTGTTGAGATAAGCAAAGGAACAATAATTAATCCTTTTTCTTGTCTTACAGGCGATACGCGAATACAGCAAGAATGTGAAATTGGACCTGGCTCAGATATTCAAAATTCAAATATTGGACAAAAGACAAAGGTGTTAAGGTCAACTATTTCAAATTCAAAGATAATGTCTAATTGCAAGATAGGGCCTTATTCCCATATTAGAGACAAGGTAGAGATTGGTCAAAATTGTAGAATTGGTAATTATGTTGAAATTAAAAAGTCAGTTATTAAAAACAATGTAAAGATATCACATCTTGCCTACATTGGAGATGCTGAAATATTTGAAAATGTAAACATAGGAGCTGGAACTATAACTTGTAATTTTGATGGAAAGAATAAAAATAAAACAACAATAAAAAGCAACAGCTTCATCGGAAGCAATGTGTCTTTAGTAGCTCCGGTTTGCATCAATGAGAATGTTACCATTGCCGCTGGAAGCGTTATTACAAAAGATGTTCCAAGAGACAGTCTTGGCGTATCTAGGGTTCAGCAAAAAATAATTCAAAATTGGAAAAATAAATAACAAATTGTCGTTTTCATTGATCCTTTATGAACCATTGATTCCTAGCAATACTGGATCAATTGGTAGATTGTGTGTCAATCTAGGAATAAAACTTCATCTAATAGAGCCTTTGGGTTTTAGTTTGTCAGATTCAAAACTGAAAAGAGCAGGTTTGGATTATTGGCCTAGGTTAGATTATGAAACACATGATTCAATTCCAGATAACCTTAATGGAAGGATTATTGCTTTTACAACAAAGGGAGATACTTCATTATGGGATGTAGATTTTCACAAAAATGATTTTTTATTATTTGGTAGAGAGGATATTGGTTTGCCTGAAGAGGTTAAACAAAATTCTGATTTGAGAGTGAGGATACCTATGATTCCGAATGAAAGATCTTTAAATCTTGCAATGAGTGTTTCTGTAGCCTCTTACGAAGCATTGCGTCAATTGAGAAAAAATGAAAACCTCAAGCATACGTGAAAGCCATGATTACATTTGATATAAAGAAAACAACTCCTGAATTACTCCTGCAAGCAATAAATCATATTTCCAAAAATCAAAAATGTTGGATTGTTGGCGGTTTTTTAAGAGATATTTATTGGGGAAGAAATGTTAAAGATGTTGATTTGGTTTTAGAAAAAAATGTATTACAGATTGCAGAATCGTTAAAAAAAGAAATTTTTGAAAATGATTGTTCTTTTGAATATTTTGAAAATTTTAGAACCGCAAGACTTGCAAGGGGTGATTTCAGTATTGGCTTATCAACTACAAGAAGGGAAAAATACATTAAGGAAGGGCAATTGCCATCTTGTGAATTTGATAGCGTTTCCATTTATGACGATTTGGAAAGAAGAGATTTCACTATTAATGCTATTGCTACTTCAATTGCTTCTTGTGAAGGTGGTATTTTTTCAACGCTTGAAGATATGCCTGAATCTTACTTAAAGGATCTTGAAGATAAAAACTGGAAGGTTTTTCACAATAATAGTTTTATCGAGGATCCAACTAGATTAATTAGGCTTTACAGATATAGATTCTTAAATGGGGGTGATCTTGACAAGATAACCCTGGAGGCACTTAAAAGAAGAAAGGTTAAAGATGTTGCAAAGCTTGTTGCTCCTGAAAGATGGAGAAATGAAATTTTAAAACTTGTAGAAGAGGGGATCTCATTTTTAGACCCATCATTCGAAGAGGCAGTTTTGTTACAGGATATTTTTCAAGGAAAGTGGACTAAAGGTTTTGGTTTTAAGTCAATTTTAAGTTTTTATTCTTCATGTAGGGGACCAGATGCACCTTTTGCATGGGCTAGGCTTGGTGCAAGAAAAAATGAAATCAAAGCCATAATGCCAATTATCTCCCCTTCTTTTCCGGAATTTGATCAAAATTGGGATTTGTCAAAAATGGACAACCTGATTGATTCATGGTCTGATTTTTTGATAGATTTAGTTATGAATGAAAGCACAAAAGCAACAACTGCAAAACTAAAAGAATATTTGGATTTAAGGAAAGAGATTGAATTACCAAGTGGTAATGAGATGAAGTTAATTGGTATAAAAGGTAGAAGAATTGGACATTGTTTATCTAAGGTTAGAAAAGCAATCTTTAAGGGTTTGTGTGATCCAGATAAAAATAGCATCTTGAATTGGATGGAAGAAAATGCTTGAAAAACTTATTCCGATAATAGCATTGATAACAAGCTTGGTCATGCATGAGGTTGCTCATGGAGTTGCCAGCATGTTACTTGGAGATCCCACCCCTGTTAAAAAAGGTAGAATTACATTGAATCCACTTAAGCATCTTGACTTATTCGGCACACTTTTTCCCGCTTTGATGATACTCACTGGCTCTCCTTTTATTTTTGGATGGGCGAAACCTGTTCCTGTCAATCCAGGCTATTACAAAAACTTCAGGAAAGGCTTTGCCATTGTTGCATTCGCTGGCCCTTTGATTAATTTTGTATTGGCTTTGGTATCCGCTGGCTTATTTAGGTTGATTGAAGTGCAGCAGAATCCAGCGGAAGGTTCTTTTTTGTATATGCTAGGAATATTTTTTATTTACTCAACTGTGATAAACATGATTCTCGGATGCTTCAATCTTATTCCGGTCCCACCAATGGATGGATCAAGAATAATACAGCTTCTTTTTCCTAAGAAGATTGCTTGGAAATGGTTCACCTTGGACAGGTATGGTTTTGCTTTTGTATTTTTGTTGTTTTTTTTCTTCAGGGCTCCAATTGATTTTGCAATTGACATTGCTTATTCCATCGCAGTATTCCTTTTGGGTATTTCATTAATATAAAATATTCATAATGACAAATTATTCAAAAAACTTACCAAGAACTGATGTTTTGTCAGGAATACAACCAACCGGAAATTTGCATTTGGGCAATCTTTTCGGGGCGATTACAAATTGGGTAGACTTGCAAAAAAGTTATAAATGTGCATTTTGTGTTGTTGATTATCATGCTTTGACAACCGTTCCTGATGCACAAGAGCTCAAAGCCAATACAGAGTCAATAGTGATTGACCTTCTAGCATGTGGTATTGATCCAAATAAATCTATACTGTTCGTTCAAAGTGACGTGCCGGAACATCTTGAGCTTTATTGGATTTTTGCATCTTTAACAAGGTATGGAGAGCTTGCAAGGATGACTCAATTTAAAGAAAAAGGTGGAAATAGGGAAACGGTTGGACTTGGTGTTTTAAATTATCCTGTATTGCAGGCTGCCGATATTTTGCTTTATGGAGCTTCAAAGGTTCCTGTCGGAGAGGATCAGTTACAGCATCTTGAATTAACAAGAGAAATCCTTAGAAGGTTTAATAAAACTCATGGTTTTTTATTTGAGGAAGTTGCAGCTTTAACCACTAAGGTTCCAAGAATTTTAGACCTTAAAAAACCATCATCAAAAATGAGCAAAAGTCATCCTGAAGGAGCTGTTTTTATTGATGATAACGAAGATGCAATCAGGAAAAAAATCAAAAAGGCTGTTACAGATACTGGTGATGATCAGCAAAAGATGTCATCTTCTATAGAAAATCTAATGGGCTTGCTTCATGCTTGCAATCGAGATCAATACAATTTAATGCTTGATGCTTATAATTCTCAGAATTTAAGATATGGAGATTTGAAAGTTTCTTTAGGCAATGAGTTGTGTGAGTATTTGAAACCAATAAGAGAATCAAAAAATGAATGGCTTCAAAAGAAAAAAGAAGTGCGTGAAATTTTATTTGAAGGCTCAAAAAAAGCATCCTCTATTGCAAGGCCTAGGCTTGAAATTGCTAGAAAATTAGTTGGTTTAGGTTAGATTATTTTTCTTTTTTAAGTTCAACCCTAAAGGGTTGAAGTTTTTGCCTTTTATGCTTTTAATGTATACAATAATTGGTTAGACTTATTTGACAATTTTGTATTAACTTGCTAGGAGGCAACTATGAACAAAAGATTTTTATTTTTATTAGTAATTTTTGGATTTAGCGCTATCGCTTGTAGTGGTGGTGATGATTCTTCTGGAGGAAATTCTTCAGGCAATGGTGGAGGCAGCGGAGGCGGTAGCAATTTTGCTGATGTCGTCTTAACAGATGGACCAACGATTGCAACAAATTCATCCTTGTCGCCTGCGAGGAGATATGAATTAAGTGCTACTGCAAATAATGCTATTGCATATCAGTGGTGCTTGAACTCTTCAGCATCAATAGATCCAGGTTTTTTGATGTATGGAAATTCTTTAGGTGTAACTAATATTGCAAATTGTCAGTCTTACATAGAAACTCCTGGCGGAAATGATTCTGTTATTTATTGGCATGCCCCTCTCTTGTCTCAAGATGTGGATATTAAAGTTACAGCTGTGGGTGAAGGTTCTGGAAATTCACAATCTTTGGAAAAAGATTTTGAAGTAGGGGTAGCTATATCCATCAACAGTTTGCCAAGTCCTTTGGCCGGAACTTATTCTGTAAGTGGAACAATTGAAGGTCAAAGATGTTTCGGTACAAGTTCTTGTACAGATGTTAATTTAGCAGTTGATAGTGAATTTTTTGCAACAGAACAATTGGGATCCTCTCATAAGTCTTTTGTGATTTGTGATTCGAACCAACCTTGGGACTGTAGTGCAACAACAACAACTTTTCTTGTAGACGAAACTCAAAGTTTTGATTCAGGAAGTGGTGCATTAATTGCGCAATTTACAAAAGGTTCCATAGTCAAGTTTAGAGACTTGGATTCTGATCCAAGATCTAGTATTGTTAAATGTACAAAATTTGATTTTTTACCTAGTGACACAGAGTGTCAAGATCCACTTGCTCCAGATGGATTGTTGGTTCTTGAAAATCCCTTAGATGCTGTTGTTTCTGATGGTGTTGACGTTTGGAATGTTTCTAGATGGCAATCAAATTGGGATACTCAAGTTAATCCAACAGCAGGAGATGGAACTTATCAGTTAGTAGCTCAGGTTACAGATGGTATCAAAAGTGCTCAAGATACAAGAACTGTTGATATCAATAATGAATCTAGTGGCGGAGGAAACAAGCAAGTTCTTGTAACTTCTCCTAAAAACAATGACATTATTGCTCCTGTTTTGGTTAATTATGGTCCTGATTGTATAGAGGGAACTTCTGATGACAGTGAACCGGGATGGTTTGATACCCAATCCGGACAGTATGTAACAAATGGCTTTAGATGTGTGACTTTTTCTGCGGTTGTCGATACTTCTGTTTCCAATGTAACTTCAGTTGATTTTTATGTTGATGGACAGGTCGCTTGTAGCGACAATAATGGTAATGATGCAGATGGTTGGTCTTGTGTTGCTGAGGCAACTTATTTGCCGAACATTAAAGTTGGAGGCACTAATTCATTTAATCCTATTGCTGGTTCTTCAGAGGTTAAAGCTTATGCTAATACTGCAATTACAAATTTCGACTCAGATAATGTTGATTTTGAATTGTTGAATTGTGGTACCTTGATATCAGAAGATTCACTAGGTGATTTAACATGGAATGTTGCTGATTCTCCTTACTTCTTAAATCAAGATTTTGAAGTTAAAGGCAACCTAACATTAGATACAAACAATGTAAATAATGACCCTTTAAGAATCAGGTTGATGAAGCCATCAGGAAGTCCTCCTTTAGGTATAGATGTTACAGGTAGCTTGACAACAGCCGGCTCAAACGGTGTTGTATTTGAACCTGTAACTGTTGGTAATGGTGTGCCTGGTGTTGATAATGGTTATTGTCCAGGCCAGCCACAAAATGCTCCTACTGCTAGTGCTGGGGATTGGGGTCAATTGAAGTTTTCTGCAGGCTCAACTGGGTTTTTAGAAAATTTGACTATCAGATATGGTGGTGGTATTAGTGATTTGGTTAGCCCTGCTTTAGAAGCAGGTTTGATTATTCAATCCACTGGTGAACTTGAAGATGGTGTTGATCTTAATAATGATGGTGATGCAAATGGTTCTTCATTGGTTATTGATGGATTAAGCATAGATCATTCCAATGGTACTGGTTTGATTGTCACTGGAAGTCCTTTAATTACTCAGCCCACAATCAATAGTGGTGATTTGACTGTTTCAAATAGTACTGATTTTGGAATGATAATGCATCCTGCATTCAGCGGTTTGAAAGATTTAAACAATACCGGTTCCTTACCTGCATTTAGCGGAAACGAAGATGGTGATTCTATTCAGATAGAAGGTGGGAATATACCTCAAGCTCTTTCTGTATTGCTTCAAGATTGTCCAAACATTTTCACGAATTGTCCTAACTTCTGGGGCGAAGTCAGATGGCCTGCTGTTGTTGGTGCTTATGTTGTAGATGGCCAAATAACAGTTGAGGCTGGAGCCAGCTTGAGGCTTGAAGGAGGAACTGTTGTTAAGTTTTTGACAACTGCTTCTGGAATATCCTCAAGTGGAAGATTGGCTATTGGTGAGAGTGACAGTGATAGCGTCTATTTAACTTCTTACAATGATGATTTTGCAGGTGTTTTCAATGTTCCTGGCGGAGGACTTGTTGATTGTTCTGATGTAAACAGTTCAGGGCATCCAATATGTGACACAAATAAAGATGGTATATCAACAGGTAGCCCTGGAGAATGGGGAGCTGTTAAGTTTGATATAGGTTCTTTTGGGTATGTTGAAGGTACTGTTTTAAGATATGGTGGTTCTGATCCTTCTTTAGGTGTTCTTCAGGTGCAAAGCACTTCATTAAGGGAGGGTGATCAGGTTGATTGTGATGATCCAGCTTTACAAGTGATAAGCGGAGACCCTTCTAATCCTTCTAGTGAGGAAGATGATCTTAAAAATAATTGTGTTGTTGTTCAAAATAATACGATTATGGATGCTGGAGGGTATGGTATTTCAATCACTGGCCAACCTAATGTTTATCCAACTGTTAGAGAAAATATTTTTACTAGTTTAAGCACTTATCCTGTTCTTCAGGTTCCAAGTTACACTGGTATTTCTGATGTACAGAATGATCGATCAACCCCTGGTTTTTGTACTGGTGTCAACTTCCCTACAGAAAACCCAGGTGACCCTTGTGAAACAAACGATAACAAATTCTGTGATTGGGATGAGGCAACTGGTCAATGTTTGGCCACTGCAGGTTCAGATTCTTTCTATGGAATCAGGATGCTTTTGGGTAGGGTTACAGATAACGAATTGGCAATATTGAAACCTATGGACAGGGGCAATCACAATGGTGACCAGACAGTAAATGCTCCAACACCAATGCCTTATGTCGTGGATCAGGATATGTCAGTGGAAGAGGATATTGATGGAGATGGTGTTTCTGGTATATTTTCAATATTGCCAGGTGTTTTGGTTAAGCTAGATTCTTCTGGCGGTGGAATTTCAGCGGGTGGAACAATTTGTATTGGTTCTTATTGGGATGAAGCGAATGAACAATGTGTAATTCCAGTACAAGGTGATCCATACTATCTATCAGATGGTAATGGAAATCTTGCTGAAGTTGTGTTTAGTTCAATTAGCGAGGATGATATATTGTCAGAAGGTGATACAAATGGTGATGGTTCATCAACCTCAGCTCAACCTGGTTCTTGGAGAGGTATAGAGATAACATCAACCTCTAAAAAGAGTTTGATCAACAATGCCGCTATAAGGTATGCTGGCTCTGGGCTTGGTTCAGCTGTGAAAATAGATGGTGCTTTTGCAAGGATTCAAGACTCAGTTATAGAGCATAGTTCAGGTTATGGTCTTCAATACAGAGGTGGTGCAGCAAACTTATTAAATATCACTTTAGAAGATGGTTCAATTGTTGATGATGTGGTAAGAAGTGCTGTAAAAAGAAATGCTTTCTTCAGGAACCAAAAGGCTCCTTTGTCAATACCTCATTTTTCATCCTTATGTGGAAGGGAGAATACAACAACAGGTGTACCTTTCTTGATTGGTTGTGATGCTGCTGGCTTAGACCAAAATAGGATTCCTGCTCCAGGTGATTCTCAATTTTCAAATACTGTTTCAGCAGTTCATATACATACTTTAGATAGGACATGTGCTCCTGGAATTTGCTCTGAAGGAGAGATTGCAGGATTAACACAGCCTGTTAAATGGTCAACAATGTGTTTTTCAAACAACACTGGTACAGGATGGAACCCATCATGTGGTACTCCAAATGGTGGAGTTGGTGTAATTGATTCTGGAAATATTGGTAGAGTTACTCCTTATCTTGTTGATTCTCATGTGACTGTTGGAAATGGTGCTGAACTTATATTGGATTATGGTTTGGTTGCTAAATTTGACAATCAGGTTTCTGGAATTACGGTTAACGGTTCTTTAACTGCTGCTGGTAATCCTGCAGACAATATTAATAACCCAGATGTTGATGCAAGTGATACACCAAGACCTGGTTTTGGAGATGTTGTTTTCACTAGTTATTTTGATGATATGACAGATATTGCTTCTTGTGCTGGTGGAGAATGTGATACAGATGGTTCAGGACTTTCTGAAGGTTCTCGTGGTGATTGGAAAGGTGTTTATTTTGTTTCAAATGAGGATGCTTCAACCTGTCCCGATTCATATCCATTTAATCACCCTATTGCTCAAAATGTTTCAAATGTAGAGCCGTGCGGAAGGATTTTCGGTATGGGAATAAGATACGCTGGTGCCGGTAACAGAGGATCTACAAAAGGTGATATTCTTGACCAGGGTAATATAGTTTTTGATGCTGCTGAATCAGTAATTGTTTCTCATTTGCTTTCTGAAGATTCTGCTGAAAATGGGATTGTTATTTTGGATAATGAAAACTTTACAGGATCTTTCCCAATCATTGCTAACTCTTCGTTTAACTTTAATAGTTTTTATCCGATAGTTGCTGATATGGGTATTGGCAGTGACTTCTTGCTAACTAATACTTATGCAGTAAACAAGATTCCTGCAAGTGGAACAAAAGAATATCCTGCTTTTGGTATAAGAGGGGGCCAGATCAGAAATAGAGTTGTTGGTCTTGACACGACTTGGAATAATAATGTTATTAATGTTGTTGACAGTAATGGTTTGGCTGTTGTAGAGCCAATGCCTTATGTTGTTACTGATTCAATTAGGGTTGGAGATGATAGTGCTGTGGATAACATAGATGTTCATATGAAGATTGAAGCTGGAGTAGTCATAAAGATGGGTGACCCTTTCATTTATGGTGAATCAGATGGTGTTGATAATAGAGAAGTAAGCATGATTGTTGATGGTTATCTTCAGGTTGATGGAAATTCGATTGATCCAGTGGTCTGGACAAGTATATCTGATGACTGTAACGGAAATGTTGATTCTCTAACTTTCAGCTGTGATGCTTCTTTCCTCGCAAGTTTTGCTGAAGCAGTTGATACAAATAGAGACCTTATGAGTATGGGTCCTAGCCCTTCAGATTTAAGTGTTGCTGATGAAAGTGATGATAATTGGTTAAGGGTTGATGGTGATTCTGATGGAGTATATGAAAAATCTTTCTGGGGATCTCTTGCCTTAAGAACAAGGATAGATGCTGACCTCAATAATATAAAGGTTCTTTTTGGTGGTTCAAATCAAAATGCTTCAGTTTTTGGAGCTTCTCCAGTTCAAAGAGCAGGAAACCTTACTCTTCAAGGTGAATCTGCACCTGGTGCTCAAATAAGAATATCAGATGCTGAATTTGCTTATTCGGGTGGTCATGGAATAGCTAGTTTCAAACAAGGTGGATTGATGGATATTAACTTACATATAAAGGAAGGCTCTAATGTTCATCATAGCTATGGAAGAGGTATCCATATGTCTGAAACACCTTTCAAGATTACTGGTACTGCTGGAAATGAAACTATAGTGGAAGGCAATGGTATAAGGTGTTCAAATTCTTTGATTGGAACTCCTTTAAAACCAGGAGTAACAGATGAATGTGATGGTATTTTTGTTGAAAGGACTCAAGACCCAACAATTACGGGCTTGATAGCAAAAGATAATGGCGGTTGGGGAATTTACATTAAAGCTGGTCATGATGGTACATGTAATATAGAACAACCTTTCCCTGTAATATCATCAAGCGGGTTAACAGGAACATTACAGGTCCTTAATAATGGATTGGGTGGAATGAGGCTTGAAAACACTTTAGATTTCTTAGTTGATGGTGTTGAGTTTAATAACAATGGTTATTATGGAAAAGGTTGGGATGATGGTCACGGTGTTGATTTTGTCATGAAGGCAATAGATAGTTGCCCTGGTGGTTGGAGTGCTAATAAAGGTGAAATGTACAACAGCACAATGCAAAACAATACCTGGAGAGGTCTTGCTGTTAGGAATATGCTTAACAACTCAGGTGATCCAAGTCCTGTTTTAACCAATAATACAATTTCAGGAAACACTGGTGGAGGTGTTTTGATTTGGCATGCAAGTCCCTCTATTACAAATTCTCAAGTTTCTAATAATTCAGCTTTGGTTCTTAATGATGAACCCTTGCCAACAGATTGTCCAGATATTAGTGTGCCTGCTGGAAATCCATGTTTAGAGTTCACTCAGGTTGGTCATGGTGTATATGTTCATGTCGATAGGCCTGAAAGTATTCCTACACCTCTGACATCCTTCATGAATCCAGCTGATCTAGTTCTTGATGGAAATGATTTAGGAAAGATAAATGCGACTCAACCGGGATTATCCACACTTACGCTTACAGACAATAGCCCTTATCAAATGAGAATTCCGATTAATGTTGAGGTAGGTGATTCTGCTGCTAACCCCGCAAGAGCTGCAAACAACCAATTTATAAAAACTCTCAGTGATGCTGATCCTTGTGATGGAGCTAATGCGCCATGTATAAGAAATGCTGTTGAGATCTACGGTTGGGTTGTTAACGACTCATTCACGGATGATACAGCTACTGCAACCAATGATCCAGAGGCAGTTGCTACTACGAACACTTACCCCGGACAAGTAAACCCAGATGTTCTTTTGGGTGTTTTGAATGGCCAAACTGGCGGAGGAGGTAGCACGAATGCTATACCTTATGTGATTACGAATGACATACTAGTTCTTCCTTCAGGCTCTTATGAAGAGTACGCACAAGGTTTTGGTAGTTTCTCACCTGTTTATTTGCAGATTGATTCAACTATTATCAAATTGAGAGATGAACCAGAAAATGTTGACTGGAGTCAGGGTGCAATTGATTTCCATAACCATAATTTGTTTATTGCTGATAATAGTTTCATAACAAGTATTCACGACCCTCTTCTTGGTACTAAAATCGATTATCCGAATTCAAATCTTGGTTTGTATGATGAGGCAGCAGGTCCTGGAGACTGGGGTGCTGTCCGTTTCTATAACAGATCTCTTGATTTCTGGGAATCTTGGTTGAATGTTGATACGTTATGTGCGGAAACAGACGTTGTGGTTCCTGCTGGAACACAAGGTGGAGGAACGGGCTATTCAGAAGGTTTCGGTGGACCGCTCGATGCGCAGCTTGAACAAAGAGGGGCAGGTACAGGAGCATGTAACCCATTTGGTCCCTGGTTAAGCCATCCAGTAAATCAGTATGAAGGAACAACCGCAGATGAAGATGAAGATTGCGATCCGATATGTGATTGGTATCCTCAAACACCTTTCTCAGATAATCCAGGAAGCAGCATAATAAGCAGAATGTGGAACACTGTATTGAAGTATGGTGGAGAATCTTCAGAAGCTATGGTTTGGATACAGGAGTCAAGTCCAATGCTTTTCCAGGTTGGTCTTGAAAGTTCCATATCTAATGGAATGTATATAGATGCAAACGGCAGCCATAACCCAAACAATATTAGTTTCAATGGCCTGCAAGCCTGTTCTTCTCAAGGCTGTCAGATTAATCCAGGTGGTGCTGGTTTGTTCTTTACAACTTTCCCAAGAATACAATTAGCTGCTTGGCAGAATAATTTACTTGGTGTTTGTAAAACTGCTGGTGGAGGCGGTACAAACCTAATCGATCAAGCATTTACCATTTGTTCTGCTTTTTAAAATTGAAACATAGTTTTTGTGTACCTGATTTGGGAAAGGTAGAAGGTGATGTTGTTTTGATTTCCTGGCTTGTTAATGATGGAGATCATGTAGATGAGGGTGATGAGATTGTTGAACTTGAAACAAGCAAAGTCACCTTCTCTATCGAATCAGATAAAACAGGCAACATAAAGTTGTTAAAAGAAAAAGGCTCTTGCATTGTTGTTGGAGAGGAAATAGCCATTATTAGTTAAATGTATTCTTTAAAAGGTATTTCAGACTTTATTCCAGATTTGAAAAAAGGAATGGCCAGAAGGCAAGATGATGTTGATTTGAAGCTTTTAGTTGGTCTAGATAAGAAAAGAAAGAAATTGCAACTTGAATATGATAATACCAAGGCTAAATCCAGGAAGTTTGGGCAAAAAATAGCTACAGCATCCAGTCAGGAAAAGATTTCCCTTATGCAAAAAGTGAAAAATATTTCAAATCAAATCAAGATGTTAAAAAAAGAAATGGATACAAACAATCAGGATTTAATGAATGAACTTTTAATGATACCAAATATGCCAGCAAACTGGATTCCTGATGGTATTGATGGCAAAATAATTAAAACCTTTAAATCTCCCAAGAAAGAAAAAACACCATTTCATTGGGAAATAGCTGAAAAATTAAATATTTTTGATTTCAAAAGCGCTTCCAAGATATCTGGATCTGGTTGGCCTTTGTTGAAGAGAGATGGTTCTAAACTCTCAAGAGAGCTTGGTAATTTGATGATTGAACACCATATATCCAAAGGTTTCATGGAAGTAAGCCCACCTTTTGTTGTAACTGAAAAAACAATGTTGGGAAGTGGACAGCTTCCAAAGTTTTCTGACCAGGCCTACAAAACTGAAGACGGAGACTGGCTTATACCAACTTCCGAAGTTCCTTTGGTTAATTTTTTAGCTTATCAGGATTTAGATGTTGCCAATTTGCCTTTCAGGATTACATCTTGGACTTCAAACTTTCGTAGAGAAGCAGGAAGTTATGGGTTGAAAACAAAAGGTTTGATAAGAGTTCATCAATTTGAAAAAGTAGAAATGGTGAGTGTGGTAAAGCCTGAAGATTCAAAAAATGAATTAGATTTTTTAGTCGAGAATGCAGAAAGTTTGTTAGAACTTCTGGGTATCCCTTACAGAAGAAGATTGTTAGGTGCTGCTGATTTAGGTTTTTCTTCTTCAGCAACTTATGATTTAGAAATACCAATGCCTTCTGATGGAAGTTGGATGGAAATATCTTCAGTTAGTATTTGTGATAACTTTCAATCAAGAAGAGCGGGTGTTTTTTGCAAAAATAAAAATAAAAATTTTCATCCATGTTTATTAAATGGTACAGGTTTAGCGATAGGAAGACTGATAGCTGCTATTTTGGAACATTTTTGGAATGGAGAAGCGGTAGTTTTACCTAAGGTTTTACAAGAAAAATTTAAAAAAGAGGAGTTGAGTTTATGAATAGTTTAAAACTTTTGAATCAAAGTGAAGTAAAGGAAATTTTAACAATGAAGGATGTTTTGCAAGCTGTTGAAGACGCTTTTGGTTCTTGGGGCAGGGGAGAGGTGCAAATGCCACCAAAATCTTATTTAATATTTAATGAACAAAATGGAGATTTAAGGTCAATGCCTGCGTATCTTCCTGGAAAAAATGCAGGTGTAAAAATAGTAACCGTGCATCCAGATAACACTTCCAAAGGCCTTCCTACAGTTATGGCATTATGTGTTTTGAATGATCCCAATACAGGTTTTCCTGTTGCAGTTATGGATGCAGGCTTGCTAACAGCTATCAGAACTGGAGCAGCTGGTGGTGTGGCTTCAAAATGGCTAGCTAAAGAAGGCTCAAGTGAGATTGGCCTTGTTGGGTCAGGCGTTCAGGCTCAATATCAAATAGAAGCTCATTTGGATTTTATGGATATTGATCATATAAAAATATCTGATCCAAACATACAGGCTACAAGAGATTTAAGTGATTGGATTAAAAATAAAAATTCTTCAATAGATATTAGCGTTACCGATATAAAGAATGCTTGTGATTGTGATGTTTTAATTACTACAACACCGGTAAGAAACCCTGTTGTTATGGACGATATGATTGTTAGACCTCATACACATATAAATGCAATAGGTGCAGATGCAGAAGGGAAACAGGAAATTGAAGGTAACCTCATTAAAAGATGTAATGTTATTGTTGATGATTGGACTCAAACAAGTCATTCTGGAGAAATTAATGTCCCTTGCCATGAGGGTTGGTTTAAAAAAGAAATGGTTGCTGGAGAGATAGGAACAATAGTCGCAGAATCAGATTCTTCATTTAAGGAGGTTCTTACTGTTTTTGATTCAACTGGTTTGGCCATACAGGATATGGCAACAGCTAATATAGTTTTACAAAAAGCGATAGAAAAAGGAATGGGTATTGATTGGAACCCTATAAAGTAATTGTTAATTGATTTAAGATCGGATACTGTTTCTAAACCAAGTAAAGAAATGTTGAAATGCATTTCAGCTGCAGAAGTTGGTGATGATGTTTTTGGTGATGATTTTTTAACTTCAAGGCTGCAGCATCAAGCAGCAGAAATGCTTGGAAAAGATGCTGCTATTTTTGTTCCTTCAGGGACTATGGCTAATCAGATTGCTTTACAAACACATGCTCAAAATGGAGATGAAATGATTTTAGAATCAGGTTCACACATTTACATGTACGAAGGTGGAGGGTATGCCTCTTTGGCTGGAGTCTCTGTTAGGTTGGTTAAAGGTGATCGTGGGATTATGAATCCTGCAGAAGTTAAAAATGCAATAAGGCCATCAGGCGGTTTATCTCATTATCCAAAAACGAAACTTATATGTGTTGAAAATACAGCAAATGCGGGAGGCGGAACGGTTTATCCACTAGATGTTTTAGATTCAATTTCTGCTCTTGCTAAAGAAAAAAAATTAAAAACTCATTTAGATGGAGCACGTGTTTTCAATGCTGCAATTGCTTCAAAAATTGATGTTAAAAGAATAGTGAAAGATTTTGATTCTGTTTCTTTTTGCCTGTCTAAAGGTTTAGGTTGCCCTGTAGGAAGTTTATTATGTGGCAGTTATTCTTTTATAAAAAAAGCTCATAGATTTAGAAAAATGCTTGGTGGTGGGATGAGGCAAACTGGTCTTTTGGCAGCTGCTGGAATTTTTGCTCTCGATAACAATATTAAAAGATTAGAAGATGACCATATAAGAGCAAGAAAATTTGCTGCAGCTTTAATTGATCTTGGTTACGATATATGTTTAAAGTCAGTAGAAACAAACATGGTTTATATTGATGTATCTTTTTTAAATAAAAAAATGGAATTCATTATCGATTTCTTAAAGGATAATAATGTTTTAATAGCACCTTCTTCAGAAACACATCTTAGAGCAGTTATGCATTTGGGTATCAATGATGAGGGTTTAAAAAAATCTATTGAAGCTTTTAAGGATTTAAAAATATAGCTTAAAGTGTTTTTTTAATTTCTTTTAGTTTCGGTTTCACTAAACCTTTATTTCTTTTTTTTATATACCTTACAAAGGATGTTTTCTTTTTTTCTTTCATTTCTTCATCTAGCTTTAAATACTCTAAACATTCTTTAGAGCAGCAATTTTCATATTTTTTTTGACAATTTTTACACTGAATAAATAACATATGACATAGGTCATTTGCACAATTTATATGCTCGTCTGATGATTCTTCACATTGGTGACATTTGCTCAAAACATCTTTGGTAATTCTCTCTCCTAACCGATGATCAAATACATAATTCTTACCAATAAATTTAGATGCTTTATTATTGTTTTTAACATAATGAGCATAATTAATTATTCCACTTTTTAACTGGTACACATTTTTAAAATTGTTTTTAATTAGATAAGAGCTTGCTTTTTCACATCTTATTCCACCTGTGCAATACATTAATATTCTGTAATCTTCTTTACCTTTTAGCTTTTTTTTGATGGCAGGAAGTATTTCATTCGACCTTCTTACGTCAGGGCAAAATGCATTTTTAAATTTTCCAATTTCACTTTCATAATAGTTTCTGACATCCACCACTATCGTTTTGTCTTCATCAATTTTTTTGTGGAAATCTTCTGGTTCAAGATGTTTTCCAACCTTATTCATGTCATATTCGTTCTTTTTTATCCCATAAGCCACAATCTGCTCTTTTATCTTTACGGTTAACTTGAAGAAGGAAATTCCTTCTTCTACAGCATAATTAAAATTAATATTTTTGAAAAAGATGTTTTCTTTGATTTTTTTTTCGAATTTTTTTAGATTGGTTTCAGGTACACTAATCTGAGCATTGATTCCTTCTTTTGAAACATAAACTCTACCCAGGATATTTAATTTTTTCAATGTACTAAAAATTTCATCTCTTAAATCTGAACGTTTCTTTATTGTTTTGTAAACATAGAAAGAGCATGTTCTTCTTGCAAATCCTTCTTTTGAAAGAGCATGTCGAAGTTCTTCTTTTGATTTTTTATTGACAAGTTTCATTTTTTATGGAGAGATTCTGTCTATTGTTCTTGGGAAAGGTATAGTTGCCCTTACGTGATGAATGCCGGTAACCCATCTAACCATCCTTTCTAGACCCATTCCGAATCCTGCTGTTTGAACCCCTCCATATTTTCTTAAATCATGATACCAGGAAAAAACTTTTGGATCCAATCCTTCTTCTTTTATTTTTTCCAATAGCAAGGCTGGATCAGCTATTCTTACAGCACCTCCTGTAATTTCTCCTCCACCTTCTGGAGCTAAAAGATCCACTGAGAGAGTTAGCCTTTCATCTTCTGGATCTATAGCCATATAAAAAGCTTTACATGCTGCAGGAAAATTTGTTATAAAGAATGGATGGTTTACATGTTCAGCCAAGGCTTCTTCATGTTCTGATCCAAAGTCTGAGCCAAACTCTACTTTGAAGTTTAGTTCTTCAAGAATTTTTAAAGCTTCAATGTAGTGGATTCTTGGGAAAGGTGTTTTTATTTTTTTTAGTTTAGAAGTTTCTCTTTCGAGGATGTTTAGATCGTCTGAGTTTTTTTCTAGCACTTTTTTGACCAAGGACACAAATAGATTTTCCTGAATTTGCAGCAATCCATTTAAATCTAGCCCAACTGCTTCCGGTTCAAGCATCCAAAATTCTGTTAAGTGTTTTCTGGTTTTGCTTTTTTCTGCTCTGAAAGTGGGACCAAAGCAATAAACTTTACCTAATGCCAATGCATGTGCCTCGTTGTAAAGCTGTCCGCTTTGAGAAAGATAGGCTTCTTGTTCAAAATATTCAAGATTAAAAAGAGTCGTTGTTCCTTCACATGCATTCGGAGTTAGTATTGGAGAGTCAACACGATAATAACCTTGAGAGTCTAACCAATTTTGAGCTTCAACCTCAATCGTTGACCTTATCCTAAGTACAGCAGCTTGCTTGGGGGTTCTAATCCAAAGATGTCTATTCTCTAACAGGAATGCTGCGGAATGTTCTTTTGGCTGTATTGGATATTCATTTGAGCTTTTGTTTAAAACCTTTAACTCTTGAGCTTGAAGTTCAATTCCATTTTTCGATCTTTCATCTTTTTTGATTAAGGCTTTGACTGTTATTGCAGATTCAATTGAAAGGTCATCCGCATATTCAAAACCTTTTGTTGATTTCTTTACAACAACCTGAACTTCACCTGTTCCGTCTCTAGCAGATATGAAAGATATTTTCCCCATGTTTCTTATGGTTTGAACCCATAAAATTAAGGAAACATTCTTCCCATCTTCCATTTTTTTTAGATCTTTGATTGTCGGCATCATGTTATAAATTGTAGATTAAAGAATCAATTATCATCCAAGGATTAACATCTGAAGTCTTTAAATCAAGGTCTGCTTTTGTTAAAACCTGAAATCCATGTATTATTTTTTTTTCAGGTATCTTTTTAGCTCTTGCAACTAATATTTTTGATTTCCAAGCCATTGTTGGGCCTAGGTCTTTGTTTAAAAATTCATTATTTCCATTTTTTGCTATTGCTAATCTTTTCCATTCCTGAATCATCCAGCCCAAAATATTGATGGGTTCTTCGCCTGATTTTTTTAAGTCCATAATTAGATTTTTTGATTCTAGGGTTTTTTCATCTATTATTAAATCTATAATTTTGAAAACGGTTGACTGACTGTTTTTTGGAAGAAATTTAACCATTTCATCTTTTATGTGTTTTGTTTCATAAGCAAGCATTTTTAAAGTTTGCACACTCTGATCTATTGATGATATGTCATTTCCTGATTGGTTAATTATTTTTTTTGCAATATTTGTTGAAAATTTATATTGCGTTGACAGTAAAAGATTTTTAGCATATTGTTCCATATCTGGTTGATTTTTAAAGTTTTTTGGAATTTCTTCAAGAAATATTTTTATATTTTTATTTTGGATAGAGTCTAAAAATTTTGTTATCTTTTTACGTATGTTGGAGTTATTTTCATAATTTTCTTTCTCTTCTGAAAT
>Ga0111541_10000170_pt1 | contig 20223 bp, 30 predicted proteins | sample Knorr_S7_td_DCM__FD_83039 | JGI IMG/M metagenome (GOLD analysis project Ga0111541, IMG submission 83039) | Marine microbial communities from Southern Atlantic Ocean transect - Knorr_S7_td_DCM_ad_131m_LV_B (version 2) (version 2) | ecosystem: Environmental > Aquatic > Marine > Oceanic | place...
AATTAAAAATTTCTCATCATTGATACCTTGAACAGTATAATCTGCAACTTGCTGTGTTGTAAGTATTCCATCTATCATCAATGGATGGTCTCCTGGTGGTAGTTTTGAAGTTTTTAACATGTTCGTATCTACTAATTGAGGACATAATGCAGAAACTTTAATGCCTTGATTGCCATACATAATAGATAAATTTTCAGCTAAACCTAATGCTGCATGTTTTGTCGTAGCATATGGCATTGCTCCAGGCATATTTAATAATCCAGCGGCAGAAACAGTTAAAAGAAAATATCCATTCTTATTTTCTAACATATGAGGGATAATGACTCTTGCTGCATAGATATGTGACATAACATTTATTTGCCAATTTCTATCCCAGGTATTATTGCTCGCATCTAAAGTTCCATGTCCTTCTACGCCTGCATTAGAACAAAATAAATCAATAGATCCTAAATCTTGAATAATTTGATTTAATACAATAGCAAATTGCTCTTCATTGGCAACATCAGCAATATATGCTTTTGCACCAATAGATTCAGCTACATGGATAACATCAGGATTAATATCTATAAGATGTATAGAATTTGGAGATTCTTCTAGAAATCGATCTGCCAGTGCTCTGCCAATACCATTTGCACCACCTGTAATAATTAGATTTTTATTTTTTAGGTTCATAAAATTTGTACCCCAGCAAGGACTCGAACCTTGAACCAATGGCTTAAGAGGCCACTGCTCTACCAATTGAGCTACTGAGGCATCTTACCCTAAGAATATAAAAATATTAATTAATTATTAACTAACCAGCTGTTACTTTGACTGCTTTATCACCTCTATCATCTGACTCTAATTCAAACTCAACAGCTTGACCTTCTTTAAGAGTCTTAAAATCATCATCTGATTCGATGCTAGTGAAATGAACAAAAACGTCGTTTCCATCTTCTTTAGTGATGAATCCGTAACCTTTTTTTTCATTAAAGAACTTTACAGTACCTTTTTGTTTGTCACTCATATTTCTCTCTTTGTTAATTAATAATTAAAATTATAATGGGAAGAATATAAAACGCTATTGAACTAATACCTATACTTAATTATTACTTATTTATTTTGTATTCCCCGCTGTATTTAGTTCAAATCTATTTGAGAAAACTAAACTATAGCTTGTGAATAAAGCTACAGAATAAATTATATCTCCAATCAATGCATTCCCAAAGAATGGAATTGCAAGTGTATAACATTCAATCAAACCTAATAATGATTTAGGATACATCATGCTTGAAAGCCATACACCAAAATTTGTTATTATAAAGAAAAAGAAGGATGCAGAAAAAGAAGATAAAAACACCGTGGATAACTTTATATGTTTTATTAACACCTTACCTATTAATACTGCAAATAATATTGCTCCATAAATCCATAAGCTACCGTTAGAGAAGAATACAAACTTATCATAATAGCCAGCATATAAATAATTATTAATCATTAAATCACTAATCCACATTCCAGTTAATGGAATTAATATAGCAATCCATTTGTTTTTAAATGCATGTGAAGCAAGCAAAGCAATCGCAATAATTGGGGTTACATTTGGTGGATGAGGAATAATCCTACCTACAACGCCAATAATTAATAAACTTAATATTAGAATAATTTTTTTATTCATTAGATTGTACTAAAACTAAGGCTTTTGTGATAAAATTTGCAAACATTCTTTGTCTAAATTCTGTTAAAATATTTTTTATATATAAAATCAAAATCTTCTCTGATTTTCTGTTCACTAAAACCAAAATCAATCACTGTTTTGTTTTGATGTTTTTTAACGTATGCTTGTCCAATTTTTTGATTTATAGTTTTTCTAAACTGATTGCTAATTGTTTGGTTAGATAGTCTAAAACATCTTTCTATTGAACCTTCTAAATCATCAATTAAATCATTATAAGTTAAAACGATGAAATTAGATGAATTTAATTTAGTTTGTGCAGCTTCAGTTGCTTTGTACCAATCAATAATTTCTTTGTATGCTTCCTCGCGATATAATTGTAATTCAGTTTTAGTCATTGTATTACCATATTTGATTTTCTCTTGCATAGAAAAATAAGATGCTATTGTTTCTAAAGGATCTCTAACAATAAATATGACTTTTGCATCTGGAAATGTATTAATCAATGAATCGATTCTAAATACAAATGGATTAGCTTTAGATAATATTGGTTTATTATTTTTTAGGTATATCTGTCTTTTCCAAAAATTTTTATAAAAAGAAAAAGAATCTTTATTTCGTTTCATATTATGGATACTATCAATACCAATATTTCGTGAAAAATCTCTGTATTGATACAACATCCATGGTACTAAATTGTTAGTAACCCATTTAGAATCAAGCTTGTGAAAGAATAATAACATTTCATCTTCTTCAACTTGATCTAATTTTACTTCGTGTCCTTTATCTTTTTTTTCAATTCTATCAAATCTAAGCTTTGAAAGTATGTAGATAGTAGGTTGAAGTAATTTTTTTAAAACTATTGATGGTAATATCATATCCCATGCTGTCGCAGTTGTAAATTGGTCTGACTTTGATAAAAATTTGTGAAAAAATGTTGTACCACTACGATTAAAGCCCATAATAAACATAGGATTAGAAACCATTTTATTGCTGATTCCTGGGACAAAGAAATAATCAAGCAATAAAAAGAATCTATTAATTAAGATAAATACAGGAAAAAAGAAAAAGAAAAAGAAGAGGTGTAAATATCGTTTGTGTCTAAATAATGTTTTAAGACATACAATAAATACCCCGGTTGTGGTATTTGATTGATGCATTTATAATTAAGATTTTTTCTTTTTTGCAGGCGCTTTCTTTGTAGTTTTTTTCTTTGGAGCAGCTTTCTTTTTTGCGGTAGCTTTCTTTGTAGTTTTTTTCTTTGGAACCACTTTTTTTGTAGTTTTCTTTTTTGGAGTCTCTTTCACCTTTTCAACTGGTGTTACAGAAACTTTATTCTTTAAAAGTTCACGTTGTTTCGCTTTTATTCTTAAGCGAGCTTTGCGATGTTTTTTCTTTACAATCTTTGCTTTTTTATTCATTTGGATTTGTCTCCCTTAAATACCATTATATACAAGGCAACATGTGCAAGCACGAATACAGTGAAGAAAAAAATTGGAAAAAGTAAATCATGCAAAAAATTGCTCATAAAATATCCTCTTATTTTTAATTATAATTCTCTAAAGAAAAACTGGACCTGTTTTTTACCGGCCTCCGTAAATTGCGAACCGCATTCAATAAAATCAAATCTTTTATGAAATCTTATAGATCCAGGATTTGGAGGATAGATATTGACTTCACATAAAATAACATCATAGTTATCTTTTTGTGAACACTTAATTAAATCATTGTATAAAGCGGTACCTAATTTCTTGCTTTGAAATTCTTTTACAATTGAAATACGATCAATATACATGAAATTTTTATAGCGTTCAGATATCCATACATAATTCATGCTATCATATTCAATATTTTCTGGTAAACAGAGTAAAAAACCTGCAGGAATACCATTATAGAATACAATCTTACAATAATTGGATTGATTAATTAGCAATTGCAGTCTATCCTTATCTAAAAAGCCTACTTCTGGTGCATTAATATTGTTTGATTCTAAAAGAAAATCAAAAAAATCAGGAGAATAATTCTTTAATTCAATCACTTGGTATCCGCCAATTCATTCATACCATTGCAAATAATGGATCCTTGAATTCCATATTTTCTTCCTTCATGATAAATGTATTTATACATTAGATTACCATTTTGATCCCATGCTTTTTGTTCGCCTTTTTCTATCCCATTCTCAAAATTTTTAATAATAAATAGCTGTCCATTCGAATGCCACTGCATATGTCTACCGGTATTTTGATCATTTTTAAAATAATATTCATATTGTTGATTGCCATTTTCCCACCATCCTCTATGTTTACCATATTTTTTACCGCTAGAATATTTACGTAAAGATTTTAATTGATTATTAGGATAGTATATTTCAATAATGCCAGTATACTGATTATCTCTTATAAATTGTTGAACAGTCATTCCATTAATTAAATCTGATTCTTGAATGATAACTGTTTCTGAACAGGAAAATAGAAAGATCGTATAAAGAAATGTTACTATCTTAGTTTGTATAGTATCCGCCGCCACTTGCTGATCCTACAACACCTTTATATCCACCAATTAAATAAGGGACTTTTGAAGTTGCATGATAATGGTAAGTACCATCAGGATATTCATCTGTCGCATGAGTGTGCCCATTAATATCATCTAAATCAGTTGGATAATTTCCATCCGTTTGATTTGTTGGACCATAAATAGGAAAACCATCTATTGAATAGCCAACCAATATAGAATTATCAGCCAGTGTTAAATATACTGGCTCCCAATGATAGTGATATTGTCCGGTTTGTTGTGGATGCCCATAATATGCATCAAATGATGCAATTTCATTATCAAGAGGTTGATTATTAGGTCCAGCATATTGATTAAAAAATGGTACCCCACTTATTGATACTCCTATTGGTCCCAAAGGTGTACTTGAGACTACATTAGAAGCACTTGGATTAAGGGGAATATAAAATTTAAAATTTTGTTCTGTAATTATATTAGGATTAACACTCATTCCAGAATGAGGTGAAGCATAATTCGGATGTCCTGCGCCCCAATATGGACTTTGATGATTAGGAATTCCAGTGGTTTCAACAACAACATAATTACCTGATATATAAACATCAGTATATGTATCTAAAAACTTTGTAAATCCTACTGGTAAATCAGTATTAGAATTATCTCCAGATCCACCATTGTTTCCAGATCCGCTGTTATCTCCATTATCGGTGTAAGGATTGATTGTATCAGATGAACTACACCCAATCAATAATATCGTTGTCAAAATTAGAATTTTATCTTTCATATATAATTATACTCCTTTAAGTAGAAAAAGGTAAAAAAATTATTCCAAAGTTTAAAGGTTAAAAACTAAGCGCCAATTAAAGGGTTTTCTATTGGAGCAGCATTTTCTGCAATCCCAATAAAGAAGGATGTAAAGGCTATAAATAAAAGTAATGCTAGTATTGCAAGGAAAAATGCTACTACACATACACCAACTGCTCTTGTTGTTGAACTAAAGTCCAAAGCTTGTCTCACAGCAACTGTCATGGAAGCTAATTGCCACAATGGAACTACAAGCTGAACAAGAAATCCAATAATTGGAACTGATGAGAAGATATAGAATATTCCAGGAGCATATGCAAAACCTAAGGTACGCAATAATTCTCCTGTATCAGAATCAGTCTCTGGTTCCGGAAGAATACGAGTACCAACAAATGCAATAAAGAAAGCCCATAAAAACCATCTAGTAATACTACCGAGAACTGCTTGGCTCAAACCAATAATTGGACCATTGCTTCCTACTCCTAGATGAAAGACTCCTTCAATAGTCGCAATTAATGCAACAGTCATCATTGCTTGTCGTGTTAATGTTTTATCAGCTTCAACTTCTTCATACAATTCTGTATCAAGAATAATCGCTCTATATAGTTTTTGTAAGTAATCCACTAATTTTTCCAATATAAAAATAATGTATTGATAGTTGTAAGAAGAATAGTACCACCAATAATTAGATGCTCCCAAAGAGTTTGATCAAACTTTCCACTATAATACATAATATCATTAGTGATAAACATTGTTATTCCAACAACCAAACAAATTTTTAGAAGAAATTTTTTACTCATTTTTCTATAAAGCCCCTTCAATACAAGTGGTGTCAAATCCTCCTCTTGTATTATATATAGAAGTTACTTTTAATCTATTGGTATTGAGAAGTTTTTTCAAATCAGAATAAATTTTTTGTGTTACTGCTTCTTGATAGATTCCAACATTTCTAAAACTAATGAAATAATATTTTAATGACTTCAATTCTACGCACTTGCCTCCATCAGGATAGTATTCAATAATAATTTCTGCTAAATCAGGCAGTCCACTAAATGGGCAAACTGCACTAAATTCTTTTGTCTTTGTTATTATATATTGATCTTTGCTATCAAATTCAAATGTTTCCAAATAATTAGGATTGATGTGGTCAATCGTATCAAATTTGAATTCTTTTCCTTCTGCTTTTGCCATTATTCATTTCCTTTATAGGTACATGAAGAATCATTACTTTCACTAACAGTCACTTCGCTTAAACCTTTTAAATGAGAGGCCAATTTATTCCAAATCCAAATAGCAAGATGTTCTGTTGTTGGATTTGATAAATGTTCTAAATCATTTAAATATTGATGATCAAGAATTGATTGTACTTCATTATGATAAATTTCATCTATATCAGAAAAATCAATCACCCAACCTTTTGATTCATCAATCTCTCCATTTAACTTGATTATGACTGAGAAAGTATGTCCATGTATTTTGCTGCATGGATGATTATCTGGAAGGCTAGTTAATTTTCTAGCAGCATGGAATTGATATTTTCTGGTTAATTCAAGCATATTATTTTACCCCAATTATTTTATGTGTTTGGAGACTTAATTTCCACGATGGATTTTCTATGCAATAAGATACACATTTTAATATATTATTTTGTAATTCTTTTCCATCCATTGGTTGAATGCTAAAGTGAGTAAAATCTAATGATTCAAATTGTTCTGGATTAAAGTTTTCTTGAGGATAAACTAATTTTAGTTCATCTCCTTTCTTTAGCAATAAATCAGCATTTTTCTTCGGGCTCACACAAATCCAATCAATATCTTTTGGAGGCAGAATGGTACCATTAGTTTCAATAGCAATTTTGAAATCACATTTATGTAATGCATCAATTAATTTTTGATCCAATTGAAGTAATGGTTCTCCACCTGTAAATACAACATACTTTTCTTTTTTATTTTTTGGCCAACAGCTTTCAATTTTTTTAATTAAATCGGCATGTGATTTATATTTTCCGCCATTTTCACCATCAGTTCCAACAAAATCTGTATCACAAAAATTGCATACGGCTTTTGAACGATCTTTTTCTACTCCAGACCATAAATTGCAACCAGAAAAACGACAAAATACAGCATCTTTTCCAGTATGAAAACCTTCTCCTTGGATTGTAAAATATATCTCTTTAACTGTGTAACTCATTGATATATAGTTGGATCAGGTATGCCAGCTTCTAAAAATCCTTTTTTCCGAAGAATACAAGAATCGCACTCTTTACAAGCTAGTCCATCTATAGATGGATCATAACAAGAATGGGTAATGCTATAGTCAACACCTAATTCATTTCCTTTTTTAATAATATTAGACTTTGTTAGGTCAATTAGTGGTGTATGAATTTTAATTTTTTTATCTCCTTGGGTAAATTTTGTTCCAAGATTAGACATCTTCTCAAATGATTGAATATATTCAGGTCTACAATCTGGATATCCACTATAATCCAATGCATTCACTCCAATAAAAATATCATAAATTTCATTTACTTCAGCATATGCGAGTGCATAGGATAAAAATATTGTATTACGCACAGGAACATATGTAATTGGAATTTCTTTACCAATTTCAGAATTTTTTGGAACATCGATATTATCTGTTAATGCCGATTGCCCAAATTGCTCTAAATCAATCTTAATTTTTTTATGGTTATTAATCTTAAAATGACTAACAATTTTTTTAACAGATTCCAATTCAAATTTGTGTCGCTGTCCATAATCAAATGAAAGTGCATGAACTGAAAATTTTTGATTTGCAATCGCAAGTACAGTCGTAGAATCCAAACCTCCACTTAATAAAACAATGCACGTGTTCATACGTTAACAGTGCTCAAGGGTTTCTTTTGAAAGCATTTCAACAACTTTATGTAAATCTTTGGTTTTCTTATACATATTAAGTTGTCGATCAGCGCTTGTTCCCTCTTCTAATATAGTATTGATATAAGCAATTTCTTCTTGTGTGCCTAGTATTTCTGCAGATTCATCTACCAATTCAATCATTTCTTTGATTAGTTTTTTACTGCTTAATTCTTTTGTTAATCCTAAATCAATCATCTTGCCTTCAATACCATGTCGCATTGAACGCCATTTATTTTCATATATAAACGAGTCTCTATAATCTCTCCAACTAATATTACGTTCACGATTAAGTATCATTGTAGCAACAAGCGCTTGGATTAATGCAGCAATTGCAATAACCTCATCAACTCTTGTTGTAGAATCGCACATTCTAAATTCAACAGTAGGAAATTTGGAATGCGGTCTTATATCCCACCAAATTTTTGAAGGATTATCAATACATTTTGTTTCCATTAATTGATTGACAAATTTATCATAAGATTTTGCAGAACTAAATTTTTCAGGTATGCCAGTTCTAGGCAAATCTTCAAAAACAATACCTCTATAAGATTTAAAACCAGTATCTTCGCCTTGCCAGAATGGAGACGAAGTAGACAAACTTAAAATATGCGGTACAAAATATCTCATTTGATTCATCACATCGATACGTAAATCACGATCTGGAATTCCGATATGGATGTGCATCCCAAATATCAATAATCGTTTTGCAACAAATTGCATGCTATCATACAAACCACGATATCGTTCTTTATCAGTACGAACTTGGTCTTCCCATCGTGAATATGGATGAGTTCCAGCAGCAATAATATTGCAGTTATTTTTTTGTGCAAAGTTTGAAGCTATTCTTCTTAACCGAATTACTTCTTTCCTAGCTTGTTTAATATTTTTACAAACTTTACTAGTAACCTCTAACTGAGATTGAAGGAATTCAGGAACCATGCTATCTTTAAAAAGAACAGCATCTCTTTCTAGAAATTCAGCAATATATGATGTTAACTCACCAGTCTCAGGATTGATAACCTGATACTCTTCTTCAATGCCAACGGTTAATTTTTTGATATCCATTAGTATATACTTATAATTTAAAAAAAAATAGCTTATAAGATTGCTGATAAATAATTTGCGATAAATGGGTAAATCCAAATATAAAAATGTTAAGTCTTTTTATTATTTAAGGAATACACTTCTACTTCTAATTCCAAGAATATTGTATCGATTAAGATTGAAATCGGAATTGAGAAAATTAAATAATCATAAGAAAGAATATATTCAATCAAGGGTCAATTATTATAATAAAATAAATCAAAACTTCAATATATCAACAAGTGCAATTACAAATAAGGAATTACGAAAAAGACAAATTAGAAATCTTTTTAAACATTACACGCAATCATCAAAAGATGAAGTGATTGTTAGAAAGCACACAACATATTTTTTTGATTTGTATAAATTTTTCTCATTTTTCAAATCTGACAAAAAATTAGATTTTATTTTCGGTGATGTAACACAAAGACCCAAAACTCCTTCAATAGTTAAAAGCAGACCAGTAACAAATAGCGATAATTCAGTAATAATGAAGCTGAATAAAATAAGGCATTTTTATTTTATCAATGATGATAGAAATTTTTTAGATAAAAAAGATGCTGCTGTATGGCGTGGAAATGGTACTAATTCAGAATTGAGGCAATATTTCCTAAAAAATTATCATCATGTTTCTTTATTTAATATTGGCCAACGAAGCCCTATCGTTGATGAACCATGGTTCAAAGGATTTATGTCAATTTATGATCAACTTACTTATAAATTTATATTCTGTCTTGAAGGAGTCGACACTGCAACAAGCATTAAATGGGTTATGTCTTCAAACTCTGTGTGTGTGATGCCTAAACCAAAATATGAAACATGGTTTATGGAAGGGAGACTTAAAAGTGGAATACATTACATTGAAGTAAAAGATGATTTTTCGGATGCAGAAGAAAAAATTAAATATTATAGCAAACATACCGATGAGGCATTACAGATTATTAATAATGCTCATGATTATATAGAACAATTCAAAGATTCAAAACAAGAACGATTAATATCTTTATTAGTATTAAATAAGTATTTTTCTTTATCAGGACAAAATGATGGGTAACAAAACCATATCTATTCTATTTGATGTTCAACAACTATACTATTTACCACAATATTTACCAGTTTATCATGAATTATTAAAGCAAGATGCAGGTGATGCAACCTTTGTATTTTATCATAGCATACATGATGAAACCGTAAATCATATCATTAAATCAGAAAATCTCAATTATGTATGGGTTAAAGACAAAAACGAAGCAAATCAATATTATAAGAATAAAAAAGCAGATTGGATATTTTTTGGTAATACATTTCCCTTCTTAGATGAATTACATCAAATAAGCAAATCCGTACAACTTGGTCATGGTGTTGGGCCAAAAGCAAGTTATTATACAAAATCAGATACACCAACTACTGTAAGATTTGTTGAAGGGCCATATCGAACAAGTCGTCTTAATAAAATGTATCCTAATGATAGTTTTGTTGATGTTGGTTTTTGCAAATTAGATCCAATCATTAATGGGAATAGCAAAAAATTTGATTTAGAAAATTTAGGATTGGACCCATCGAAAAAAACAATAGTTTATGCACCAACTTTTTATCCAAGCAGTATTGAACGTTTTCCCAAAAATTTTCCTGAAGACTTTAACGAATATAACATATTAATTAAACCACACTATTTTTCAATTAGTAAAGACAAATATAAAAAACAACGCGACTTGCTCAAATATTGGTCTAATTATGATAATGTATATTTAGCAAAAGTTGATGATTACTCTTTAATCCCTTTTATGGCGACTGCGAATTTGCTGATTAGTGATGCTTCATCTGCAATTATTGAATTTGCGTCATTAGATAAGCCTGTAATATGGTGTAATTTTTTAAAATTACGTTGGAATTATAGAGGAATCTTTTCTTATCGATTTAAAAAACGTATGGATGAAGATTATAAAGAATATTCCAAGATAGCTGTAAAAACTGACTCATATGAAGAGCTAAAAATAACAGTGAAAGATCAAATAACACATCCAGATAAATTGTCAGAAAATCGCAAAAACTATTCAGAAAAAATGGTTGGAAGATTAGACGGAAAAGCTAGTAATCGCATTATAGATTATTTGTTAAATAACAGTTAAGATTATTCATATATTATAACCATTCAATAATCTGATGAAAAAAACTGGTTACACAACGGGCGTTTTTGATTTATTCCATATTGGACATCTTAATATATTAAAACGAGCAAAATTAGAATGTGATCATCTTATTGTTGGAATCACAACTGATGAACTTTGTCTTTCTGCAAAAGGAACAAAACCATTTATTCCGTTTCAAGAACGTATGGATATTGTTGAAGCCATTAAGTTTGTAGATGAAGTGGTACCACAAACAAGCTATGATAAGATGGAAGCTTGGAATAACTTAAAATTTGATAGAATGTTTGTTGGAGATGATTGGAAAGGAACAAAAGAGTGGATTCAAATCGAAAAAGATTTTTCAAAATGTAATGTTGAAATTATTTATTTCCCTTATACCGCTCATACATCAAGTACCATCTTAAGAGATATATTAGATAGAGTTTAGATATCTACAGTTTTTCATCAAAAAATTTGACTAAATCTTCAAATCCTCCAATTGGTTCTGAATTAATCACAATCTGCGGAACTGTAAGTCCTTTGGTCATTGATGCCATTTGTTCACGACTAATATTTTCCTTTTCAATATCAATTTCTTCGAAATCAAATCCATAATCAGATAAAAAGCGTTTTGCAGACTTGCATGGTCCACACCAAGATGTTGTATAAATAATAATGTTTGTTTTTTTTCTATCTAACATATTCAAATTTATAATTTTTATTTATTTTGTCTTAAAATAAATAATAATTAAAATATCACATGTTTGAAATGTATTACTGGGGAATTTTTGGAGGAGTAATCATATTTGTATTCTTGGTTTCTCTTCTCTTTAATCATTAAAAGGAGTATAGAATGGAATTTTTAGAATCATTTGGTGCATATATTGAAGCAAATCCTAATATGATTGTTATTCTCAGTTTTTGGGAAGCTATATGGACACTGCTTGGTGTTTGGTTTGCAGCAAGAAATAATCAAAAAGTATGGTTTTTTGCAATGGGACTTCTTCAAATATTTGGACTTGTGGAGATCATCTACTTAGCAACACAGACAAGCTTCTTTAAAAACTTTAATCTAAATGACTAAACATATACCAACAATCATTGCACTTATTATGCTAGCAGGGATGCTAGGATTAATGAGTAATTGTCAGGTAAACACAGATGTTCCTTTAGAGTATAATTCTCCAATGGAAACAGATGAACATTTAGATGAAAATGGAGAAGAAATGAAGAAAAGAATTGTTAATTATGAATATCAAAGAGAAAAACAAAATCCTTGAAAAAACTCTTATCTTTTCTTTTATCATTAGTGTGTCTTTATTTTGCTTTTCAACAAGCTAATATTCGTGATATTGCTACCACTATCACTCAAGCAAATTTTATATACATTCTTTGTACATTAATCATTACAGGATTTACTTTTTTGGTTCGTTCTATTCGATGGAGAATTCTGTTAGAAAAAACAAATTCAAGCCTGCATTCTTTCTCTGCAACCGTTCATATTGGATACTTTTTAAATAATATCTTACCATTGCGTGGAGGTGATTTAGTGCGCGCTAAACTTTTCTCCAATTATCATAAAAATACAAGGATGAGTTATGTCTTTGGAAGCTTAGTGGGAGAAAAGATTATTGATCTTTGGATGATTGGTTTATTTACAATCATTCTTATTGGACTTGGATATACAGATGTACTAGGGACACAATTTACTATAATTCTTATTGGAACATATCTTATCAGTTCATTAATCATTTTTGGAAAACACACAATCTCATCTCAATTATTAAAATATATACCAGTCCTAGAAAATTTTATTGATGGATATCAGCTAGTATCTAAAAATAAACTACATTTATTTGGTTGGTCTATAATATTATGGACTACATTTGTTTTTTATGTATCTGTTGCACTTCAATCAATTGGAATTAATCTAAATATAGAAGAAGTGCTTGGTCTGACTATATTATCAAGCATTGTTACATCAATGCCTTTAGCTCCTGCTGCAATTGGCACATATCATCTTGCAGTAGTGTACTGTCTTAACGGTTTATATGGAGTTCATCTAGAGGATGCTCAAGTGGCAGCTGTAGTGATGCACAGTATATTTTTTGTATATACTATAATATTTGGTTATGTATATTTACTCACTGAAAGTATTGATATCAAATCTATAACAAATGACAAAGAAAACTAAAGGTCTACTTACTGTATTGCTTGCATACACTCTTGCAATATTTTTAGGAGCATATTCTATATCATTTGTAACTCATCTTGGAGCTATGTGGCAAATTCTTTTTGCAGATATTGTTGCAACATTTGTGATATATGGTTTTAGTGTAGCATATAAAAATTCATCATTCTATGATCCATACTGGTCTGTAATTCCGCCATTTATTCTATTATTTTGGATATGGAAATACGATCTTATGCTCAATGGCGTTGTCAGTTTACTTATGTTTGCAATGTTATTTTGGTCAATTCGACTTACATCAAATTGGATGAAGACTTGGGAAGGGTTACATCATGAAGATTGGCGTTATATTGATATGAGAAAAAATTTAGGCCGTTCTTTTGAGTTATTAGGAAATTTAGGAGGCATTCATTTCTTCCCAACTTTTATTGTATTTTTTTGTTGTATGCCAATGGCAGCAACTGTATCAATGCAAGACGTTAATCCTGAAATAACTATGCAAGCTTATGCAGGATTCTTTGTTTGCATTATAGGAATCTTATATGAGATTATTTCTGATAGACAATTACATCGTTTTAGAGAACAAAATCCTAATCAATCAGGTGTAATTGAAACAGGATTGTGGAATTATTCAAGACATCCTAATTATTATGGTGAAATATTATTTTGGTGGGGAATATTTCTATTTGGTAATGCATATTCTGGAATGAATTATTTAATTCTTGCTCCTATTTCTATGACATTAATGTTTTGGTATGCTAGTATTCCATGGATTGAAATTAAAATCTTAAGAACAAGACCACAGTACAAGGAATATCAAAAAAGAGTGCATATTCTATTTCCAGAAATCACTATATTAAAAAGATTGTTTGGGAAATAAACATAATGGATAAAAATTCTATATCAATATTAAAATTCTTTGCGTTGATAGCGCTTTTACAATTTTTACTTTTCCTCTTTGTGATGGTGCCAAATAAAACTTGGCATTTCTTAGGATAATCTAAAAAATTTTAAATCTTCCCAACCAAATGAAAAGTAATTTTAATTTTATCTTTCATTTTGATTGTTAATAGTGAAGGGCGTTTAATATTATAGTCAGATAGATTAATATCAAAAATCGTATCAACAATTATTGTATCATTATCAACGATAAAATCAACTGGTAGATTCACTTCTTTTTTAATACCATGAAAAAATATCATTCCATTTATGTAGTATTTATCTTCTTTCTTTATTATTGATGAAGAAATAAAACCGACAGAAGGATAAAAATATTCCTCAATAACGTCAAGCATGTTAGAATCGCGATTAGAATTCTTACTATCAAAGCTAAATACAGGGACGTATAAGTCTACTTTTGATAAAATGGGTTGATCTTTGTCAAAAATAAATGAACCTTTAATTTCTTTAGATATACCTGTCCAATTATGAGCCGGATGTTTACCATCGTAAGAAATAAAACTTTCTTCTAGATCAATTTTAACTGGCATTGTTTGAGAAAACAAAAATTGAAAAAATAAAATAAATATGAGTTTTTTCATTTGAAAAAAGTAATCCCTAAAGCATCAAGACTCAATGCAAAAAATGCTACTGTACCTGCTTTTAAATGAGCATCCATTAAATCATTATATCGCTTACCATCTTCTACAGCCTTTTTAGCTAAAAATGGCTGTGCCACCATTGCAGAAAAATGAAGTACTGCCATTGCACGATGAAATTTAATTGATGAAAAATTATCGTCATATTTTCGAGCAGGAGGAGCAAAAATAGATAGAGATGCACCTGTCATATAAGTCGCATAAGTAAAATATCCCATAGCTTTATGTAAATCGTAATGATTGTCCCAATATTCGCTATCATCTCCATCATATAGTTTTTTCCCAACATCATATTGATAAGCTAACCCAGCTAGAGTTAATATACCTATCCATTGGTGATGTTTTAACATTTTACGTCTAAGCTGTAATTCTTCTACTCTAGTATCTGGACCAATATCTAGCTTTCTAAATATTCCTTCCTCTCCCCATATGATAGACTTTACATAAGGCATATTGTCTGGTAATCCAATTTCTTGAGGTGTAAATCTATTATCATGATATTCTTTTGTAACAATAGATTGCGCTTGAATCAATGAAGATTCAGAAACAAATAAAAATATTAGTAATGCAATTTTAAAATATGACATAAATGAAAATAATTTTTGTATTAAATTAACATGAGGTTTCTCAATGAGTAAAGAAAATAATAATCCATGTGGATGCAACTGCAATATCTCAGAAGATGTTGATTCATCAAAAAGAGATTTTATAAAGAGAGCAACAGCTATCACAGTAATCGGTGGAACTGCTTTTATTTTAGAAGCATGTGGTGGTGGTGGATCCCCTACAGGACCTGAAGATAATAACGGTGGTGGTGGTGATAACGGCGGTGGTGGTGATAACGGCGGTGGTGGTGATACTGGATACAATTATGATCCAGCTACTGGAACAATCACTATCGATATATCAAAAATTTACACTACACTTCAAACTGTAGGATCTGGAATTATGCTTGCTTCAAATATTACCTTTGATGATAGAGGAATTATTGTATTACGTACAAGTGGGAATAGTGTAAAAGCTTTATCAAGAAGATGTACTCATCAAGGGCAAACAGTTAATATTGATGCGGCTAACAATAATTTACTATGTCCTTCTCATGATTCAGTTTTTGATTTTAATGGAAATGTTATATCAGGACCAGCATCTAGTTCTCTTGCTCAATACAGCGCATCAATCAACGGAAACATTATCACCATTACTAGCTCGTAACTGAGCATATCGTTCACTTATCAGCTCTTCCATTATTTTTGTCTGAGTAGAAAGGTATTTATTATAATCTCTTTTCTCTGAATCTAAAAACTGTTCTGGGTATATAGGAGGTAATACCTCAACAGTAATAGGTACCGGCTTCATAAAACGTGTTTTTCTAGGCCATGCATCTTCAGTGCCAGAAATTACTGCAGGAACGATTGGTATATTCAAACCAACAGAAAATCTCATCGCACCCTTTCTAAAACGTTTCATCACACCTGGTTGACCACGTTCTCCTTCTGGAAAAATAACAATGTTATTATTTCGACTTACAAATGCTTTTGCTAGAGTAAATGTATCTTCTAAATCAAGTGATTCAGGATTATTAGTGCGTTCGATTGGTATTAAATTAATAAAATTTTGAAAAAACTTTCTTCGAAAATTATTATCGAACCAATAATCTTTTGCTGCAAAAAATCCAAAATGTTCATACCCTAACCGTGTTGCATACACTAATACTGCAATGTCCATATGGCTATTATGATTGCTAGCAAAAATAAAAGGTTCATTTTTTGGAATATTCTCTTTACCAACAATAGTAACAGGCGTATAAAAAGTCAGTACTGTATTCGCATATAAATCAAATAAAAAAGAAAAAAATTTCAAAAGTGGTGTTTTAGGTTTAGCTAGATGACTATATCTTGGATCTTCTAGAATACTATATTTCATGCTTTAATTCTTTTTGCTAATTCAAAATATAACCAAGGAAAATGTTTCCTTAAAAAAAGACCTAACCAAGCAATATCATTCCATTTTGCAATGATAGCCTGTCTTTTTTTTCTTTTAATAGCAGAAATAATTTTTTTTGCTGCTGCATCTGCAGATAAACCGACCGCATGACCACGATCATCTTTTCCATACGGATCCCCTGTCTCTGTTAATGCATTTTTACCAATCTCTGTTTGTACCTTTCCAGGGGCAATTAATGTAATATGAATATTATGTCTTGCAACTTCAGGGCGTAAACTATCAAAGAATCCATGCAAAGCAAACTTTGCTGAAGAGTATGCTGTGCGATTTCTTGATGGGATTAAGCCCGCAACACTGCTATTGGTCACAATATGACCTGATTTTTTTTCAATCATATGATGAAGGATTGCTTTAGTAAACGCAACCACAGAAAAATAATCTAATTTCATAATCTTTTCTAATACTGTAAGATTCGAATCTTCAAAATATCCAAATTGACTAATTCCAGCATTATTAAATACAATATCAATTGGTCCTTCTTTTCTAATAATTTCTGATACAAATGTATCGATTTGATCTAAGTTATTTAAATCGAAAGGATAAATACGATACTTACTAGAATCATAGCCATCAAAAATTTCTTCCATCCTTTGCTTATTTCTTGCAACTAATATTACTTTTGCCCCAATAGAAAGGAATTGTTTTGCAGTGGCTGCTCCAATACCAGATGATGCACCTGTTATAATAACTGTTTTATCTACAAATGACATAAGCAGAATCTACTATTTTTTATCTTTTGTGTTAAGCCAGTAATAAAAAGGAAATGCAAATAGCAAACTGCCCAATAGAGACAATATAATCAACCAATACCATTTATATTTTCCAATTGGATGATGCTTAAAATAATAAGCAAGCAGAAACATTAACATGAATGCTTCAATAAAAAGAGCTATACCAATCGTATTAGACTTAAATGTATTGAAATCAAATTCAAAGAATTGCCAGTAAAGAAATAAATTATTTACTACCAGTAATCCAGTGGCTGAAAACAAAAATAATAGTGTTTTATTCATAACTAGTAAAAATTAAGCCAAAAAAGTTCTCAAGGAATAATTAAAAAAAAATTTGTAGAATATCTTAGAACAACAATAAGGTAAGGAATAATGAAAAAAGAGAATCTAACCGAGGAACAATTAATTTTTCAAGATGCAGCTCGTACATTTTTTGAACGTGAAGTGGAACCTAATAATGAGCAATGGGAAAAAGATGGACAAGTATCACGTGAAGTGTGGTTAAAAGCAGGAGAAAACAATTTTTTTGGCATTGATGTACCTGAAGAATACGGTGGAATGGGTATTGATGACTATCGATATAATACCATTCTTATTGAAGAAGGAGTAAAATGTGGAGGAGCTGGGTTTGCACATTCTGTACAAAATGATCTTGTAGTACCATACATTTTACGTCATGGAAATGAAGAACAAAAAAAACGTTGGTTCCCAAAGATATGTAGTGGAGAAACGATTGGAGCACTAGCAATGACTGAACCAGGCGGTGGAAGCGATCTAGCTGCAATCAAGACTACAGCACAAGATATGGGAAATCATTACCTTGTTAATGGAAGCAAAACATTTATTACAAATGGTTTATTAAGTGATTTGGTAGTCACTGCAGTAAAAACTGACTCTAAAGAACATGCAAAAGGCATTAGTTTATTAGTTATTGAACGTGGGATGGAAGGTTTCGAACGTGGAAAAAAACTAGACAAAATTGGTCAGAAAGCACAAGATACTGCTGAACTTTTCTTTAAAGATGTAAAAGTGCCAAAAGAAAACCTTTTGGGAGAAGAAGGAAAAGGATTCTATTATATGATGGAAAGCCTTCCAAAAGAACGTTTATCAATTGCAGCCGCATCAATTGCAGTAATAGAGACAGTATTAGAATACACAATTCAATATTGTCATGAACGTAAAGCTTTTGGTCAAAAAATTGGAAGTTTTCAAAATTCAAAATTCAAATTAGCAGAAATGAAAACTGAAGCTGAAATTGGTCGCACCTTTTATGATCAGTGTGTTTTTGAATTAAATGATAAAAAACTAACACCTGAAAAAGCTGCAATGGCAAAATGGTGGTTGACTGATGTAGAACATCGTGTTGTAGACCAATGCTTACAGCTGCATGGTGGCTATGGATATATACTTGAATATCCTATTGCAAGAGCATATCTTGATTCTCGTGTACAAACTATTTATGGTGGTACCAATGAAATTATGAAAGAAATTATTGGTAGATCGTTAGGATTTTAATATGGAAAAGAAATTAGAAGGAAAAGTTGCATTAATTACAGGTTCAGGTCGCGGAATTGGTAGAGAGCTTGCCTTCATGCTAGCTAAAGATGGAGCACATATTGTTGTCAATGACCTTGATGCTGATCCAGGCAATCAAACTGTAGAAGATATTATCGCAATGGGCGGAAAAGCAGTTGCATGCAATGGAAGTGTAACGGATGATGATTTTCCTGAACGATTTATTAATACAGCTATAGATACTTTTGGAGGATTAGACATTATTGTTAATAATGCAGGATATACTTGGGATAATGTTATTCAAAAGATGGATGATGACCAATGGCAAGCAATTCTTGATTGCCACGTTACAGCTCCATTTCGTATTTTGCGTGCAGCGCAACCACATATCAAACGACTTTTTCTTGAAGAAAAAGAAAAAGGAATTACCAATTATAGAAAAGTTGTCAATATCTCATCTACTTCAGGTGTGAATGGTAATGCTGGGCAAATAAACTATTCTACTGCAAAAGCAGGAGTGGTGGGCATGGCAAAAACAATGGCAAAAGAATGGGGTCGATATAATGTGAATGTTAATGCAGTCGGATTTGGGTTAATTAAAACACGATTAACTGATGCAGACGCTAAAAAAGATGATTCTACTATTGATATTGAAGGCAATAAAATCAAAGTAGGTGTTAATTCAGCATTATTCGAAGCTGCAAAAACAATGATTCCACTTGGAAGACCAGGAACACCTCAAGAAGCTGCCGGTGCTATTTATATGTTCTGTATTCCTGAATCTAACTATGTCACAGGACAGATTTTAATGTGTCATGGTGGTGGATTTGGCCTCTAATTAATGAAATATTTATCTCCTTTACTCCCATTTCTTCTAGTTTGGGGTTTATTATTGTGCACAGAAACATTTGCTTCAATTAGCCTAATTAATGGTCTATCACAACTATTATTATTTTTACTGGTAGTTTGCTTACCAACATGGCGTGCTGGACGTATGTCATATGTTGATATCGGTTGGCCATGGGGAGTAGCTCTTATTGGTATTATCACTTGCTATTATGCTGAAGGCGATAGTCTTCGCATTATGGTTATTAGTATCATTTATATCC
>Ga0111541_10000172_pt1 | contig 20149 bp, 17 predicted proteins | sample Knorr_S7_td_DCM__FD_83039 | JGI IMG/M metagenome (GOLD analysis project Ga0111541, IMG submission 83039) | Marine microbial communities from Southern Atlantic Ocean transect - Knorr_S7_td_DCM_ad_131m_LV_B (version 2) (version 2) | ecosystem: Environmental > Aquatic > Marine > Oceanic | place...
AATGCTGATCAAGATTCTATAAATAATATATCTGAAAAAATACCAAATTTAATTATAAATAATAAAGAATCTAATAATGACTCTAAAATACTTATTGTTGAATATTCTAAAGATATAGACCCAAGACAAGAAATTTTTCAATATGCTATGGCACACAAATGGATTATAATTGAAATGAGTCCTCATTCAGCTAATTTAGAATCTGTATTTAGAAATCTAACTGTGGAGGAAAAAATAGATGCGTAATATCAAAGCAATATATTTAAAAGAATTAAAATCATATTTCAATAGTCCTATGGCATATATTTTTTTAATTATCTTTGCTATTATTAATGGATATTTTTTTACACGTACATTTTTCCTTTTTAATCAATCCGATATGCGTGCTTTATTTAATATTATTCCTTTAGTATATTTATTTTTTATTCCAGCAATTACTATGGGATTAATAGCGCGTGAAAAAAATCAAGGGACTATGGAGGTTATGGCTACACTCCCTTTAAAAAATATAGATTTTGTAATAGGCAAGTTTTTATCTGCCTTTAGCCTTATTTTGATTGGTTTAGTTATTACTTTAGTACACTTTTTTACTCTTATACAAGTAGGGACAAATATAGATTATGGTGCAGTCTTGACTGGCTATATAGGCCTAGCACTTGCAGGAGCTGTTTATTCTGCCATTGGAACATTCTCGAGCTCTGTAACAGATAATCAAGTTATAGCATTTATTATTGGAATCTTTATTGTATTAGTATTTTTCCTCATGGACAAGATGCTAATGTTTGTTCCTGTTTATCTATCTGGTCTTATTCAGTATTTGAGTATTGACTATCATTTATCAAATATATCTAGAGGTGTAATAGATAGTCGCAATTTAATTTATTTTACTTCTGTTATTGGATTCTTTTTATTTATGACTGTTCGTGTTTTAGAAATGAGGACTTGGGAATAATATGATTGTTAAAAACAAAAAAAACTTTATTACATATTTAGTATTAATCATATCAATATTAATTATAACAAATATAGTTTCTAGAAACATTTTTTTTAGATGGGATTTAACTGAAAACAAAATGTATAGTTTATCACCTTCTAGTAAGTCTGTCGTTGAAAAAATTGATGATAGATTAACTATGAAAATATATTTCTCAGATAATTTACCAGGTGAGTATGGAAATAATAGGAGATATCTACAAGATATTTTGGAAGAATATGCAGCATATTCAAGTGGTAATATTCATTTTGAGTTTTTTCATACAGATGATGATGAAAAGATGCAAGAAAATGCCCAAAAGTCAGGCATCCAGCCCGTTCAGCTTCAGGTAATTGAAAATGATAATATTGAAGTTAAACGTGTTTATATGGGAATGGTTTTTATGTATGAAGATAAGCGTGAGACTATTCCTGTTATTCAAACAACAACCGGACTAGAGTATGACATAACAACAAAAATCAAAAAACTTGTAGAAACAAATAAACAAACTATTGCAATTGCAAAAACTTCGCGACAAAATGATGTGAAAAATGAAACAATAACTGATCTATTAAGACAAAGGTATAATATTAGGAATATATCATTAGAACAAAATATAGCTAATGACATAACACTATTAATATTAAATGGATTAGAAGATTCATTATCTCAAGAAGAATACCAACATCTAACAAAATATATTACTAAAGGTGGAAACTTATTATTAGCACAAAATCGCATTAAAACAGATCTAGCAACACAACAAGCAAATCCTATAGAATCTAATATTTTTTCATTTTTGGAACAATATGGTGTAACAGTTAAACCAAATTTAGTACTAGACTTAAACTGTGGAAAGGTTAATGTTCAACAAAACTTAGGTTTTTTAAGAATTCCTGTTCCTATGGACTACCCATTTTTACCTATAATTAAAAAAAATAATTTCAATCAAAGTAATATTATGGTAAATGGATTAGAAGCACTAAGACTCATGTTCCCCAGTGAGTTAGAAATTAATGATAGTTTGTTTAATATATTACCCTTATTTTCCAGTTCTAATCAATCTACCACCATGCAAGAATTTTTCAACCTAAGCCCAGACCCTAATACTAACCCATCGTTTCAACAATTAAATGAGAATGGAAAAAATCTCGGTGCAATTATAGATGTCAATACTAACGATGAAAATAATCAAAACCATATAATACTTATTTCGGATTCAAAATTTTTAATTGATGAAGGTGGTGGTGCCGCACCTGAAAATCATATTTTTTTAATGAATGCTGTAGATTATCTACTTGGTGATAGAGAATTAATTTCTCTAAGGAGTAGAGAGGTGACTAATAGACCATTGCAAGAACTTGAAGATGGAAAAAAATCAACTTGGAAATGGATAAATATTCTACTGCCATCTATAATAATAATTGCATTTGGATTTATGCGACTTCGAAATGAAAAAGCTAGATCAAAAGTTTTGGAGGAAATTTATGATGCGTAATTTTAAAATATTAGTGAGTATACTATGTGTATTAATTGTGGTATATTTTATGAATACAAATTCTCAAAATCAACTTTTGAGTACATCAGATCAAGCAATTATTATAGACAAAAATCAAATTAAAAAAATATTAATACAGCAAGATGGTGATGCTTTAGAACTTGTAAAAAATGATACACTATGGACTATTTCTGGTAATGATACCCTCATTATTAAATCCAGATCTATTGATGATTTTTTTAATAAAGTTTTAGAAATTAAAAAAGAAACAATTATTTCAGAAAATCCAGAAAAATACGCTACGTACTCAATAGATGATTCTACGGGTACGCATTTAGCATTAATAGATTCCCTAGATAAAACAATTGGCTACTATATTTTTGGGAAATCTAAATCAGATTATTCAAGATCATATATAAGAATTAAAGAGGATCCTAATGTGTATCTAGCTGATCAAAATGTTATTTATATGCTATCTACTAGGCCAACATATTGGGGTGAAACTGCTCAACAAGAAAATAACCAGATTCCTCAATCTCCATCACTAAAATCAAATAATTAAATTGCTAATGACCCCATAGGATCCCAAGGGTTAAGTACATGAGGTTTCTTTTCTTTTATTTTTGTTATTTTTTTAGATAAATATTTTTTATCTATGACAACCTCATAAGTGTATTCAGAGAACCAATTATCTGACATAAGTAGATAACCCTTATCTCCCCCTTTATCTCCCCAGCTATTTTCAATTCTCCATTTTATATATTTATTGTCCTTAATATCTACCGCTGTAATAAGCATAGCATGGGTCATTACAGAATCTCCATATTCTAATTTATTTTGTTTGGTCATCTTAAATTTGGTATTAAATAAAAGTTCATAATCATATAAATCCATATCCATTACCCCCAAAGAACGATGAAACATTTTTGAAACGTCACAACCAAACCAAACTGCTTCACCTGATTTAATTGATTTAGCTGTTGCAGATTTCATAACATCTATATCTACATTGATATAAGAAATATTTTCACCGGAGACTACATTACCTAGATAATCAACAGTATAATGTTCATTGAACGTTTTATTTGACATAGGGCAATGGATTAAGCAAATTTTATCATCCAATTTAAGATTAACATGTTTTTTTATAAAATCCATTGGATTCTGGTTTGTATAACGAATAAATTTTTTCTTTTTATTATATACTTGCCAATCAAAAGTGAGTGGCGGTGTGCCTAAACATATACAAAGCATATTATAAACCACACTTAGCATTTCTTGTTTTTGCTTACGTAGTTCGTTTAATGTTTTGCCTTTATAATAATTTTCTCTTATAATCGAAGCAAATTCTCTTAGTTTTCTTGTTATAAATCTATTCATCATGTGTGATTGGCTACTTTGTGTACTCTCTGGCATAGAGTCTTTAGGAATTGCACCATATTTCTCTATTAAATTCACAAACATATCCCATTGTCCACCATCCTGAATAGGTTCAGATAACAGCCACATGATTATTCTACTATCAAATGGTTCATCTAATGTAGAAAGTATATTTTCTAGAAAATAGTTAGATTTTTCTAACTTATCATAAAACATAAAATAATTTTGAGAAAATTCAAAATTATCTAAATTGTATTTTTTACACACTTCAATTCTCATTAAATTCAAACCTGCAAAGCCCCAACAACGGCCACTAGATTTTTGATTTGTTACTTTTTTCATTTCATTTGGTATTTTATGTGAAAATGTATGATTGATTTGTCGAAATGCATCCCAATTCATTGCAACATCTATCAAGCTACTCCTTGTTACTGCATTTCTAGCTAATTTATTTGCTTGATTATTATCAAAATTTTTTTGAAAATCTAATAGATTACTTTTAGAAATTGCTGTTTTCATTAATCTCCTTTATACATTTTTTCATTCATATTGATATTAGTAACTTTTCCATTATTATAAATTAATAAATAACAGCTAACCAATAATTAGAAATAATAAAAAAATACTACCATTACACATTTTACAATATTTCATAATAATGAAAAGCTTAGACAAAAAATATAAAGAAAAATTAACACCCGAAGAATACCGTATTACAAGAGAAGGAGGAACAGAAATACCATACACAGGTAAATATTGTAATTTTTTTAATAAAGGAATATATTTATGCATTTGTTGTAATACTCCTTTATTCAGCTCAGAAGCAAAATATAACTCCGGTGGTGGTTGGCCCGATTTTGAAAGAGCAATTTCTGAAGAAAGTATTAGATACAATAAAGATTATAGCTCTGGTACCGAACAACTAGAAGTAAAATGTAATAATTGTGATGCTCATTTAGGCCATGTTTTTAATGATGGACCTCCTCCGGACTATAAACGTTACTGAATTAATTCAGCAGCACTGAAGTTTCAGAAAAAATAATTTTGAAAAAACATAAACCTTAATATTTATGCACCCTGCTATACTACTGCTAGATAATAAAACTATTTTTAATGGTATTTCATTAGGGACCAAAGGGGAAGTCTCTGGTGAAGTTTGTTTCAATACAAGTATGACAGGATATCAAGAGGTCTTAACTGATCCATCTTATTCTGGACAATTGGTAACCTTGACTTATCCCCATATAGGCAATTATGGAATTAATCTAGAGGATATAGAATCAAAGAAAATCCAAGTAGCTGGATTGATAATTAAAGAAGATAGTATATCATTCTCTAATTATAGAGCCACCGATACTTTAAATAATTATTTAGTGAAAGAAAATATTGTAGGAATCCAAGAAATTGATACAAGGATGTTAACAAAAATAATACGAACTCAAGGCGCAATGAATGGAATAATTAGTTCCGTTGATTTAAATATTGATTCACTTAAAAACAAACTAAAAAATGTACCATCTATGCAAGGATTTGATTTGGCACAAAAGGTTTCTACAAATAAAAAATATAATTGGACTCCTAGTAATAAAATTGATAAATCAAAACCTATTTATAATATTGCTGTTATAGATTTTGGTGTTAAATATAATATTCTAAGACTTCTAGAAAAATTTAACTGTAAAATTACTGTTTTCCCTGCTAACATTGATGAAAAAGAAATTTTAAATTTTAACCCTGATGGCATTTTTCTATCAAATGGCCCCGGAGATCCTGCATCTATGTCTTATGCAATTAAAACTGTCAAAAAACTTCTTGGTAAAAAGCCTATATTCGGTATCTGTCTTGGTCACCAAATATTAGCATTAGCTCTTGGAGCAAAAACTTTTAAACTTAAGTTTGGACATAGGGGCTGCAATCATCCTGTCAAAAATTTAATAACTAATTCTGTAGAAATCACAAGTCAAAACCATGGATTTGCCGTTAACTCTAACCCACTACCAAACGATATTGAAATCACACATATCAGTTTAAATGATAATACAATCGAAGGTTTAAGATGCAAACACTTTTCAGCATTTTCTGTACAATATCACCCTGAAGCAAGCCCTGGACCTCACGATAGTCAGTATCTATTTAAAGAGTTTTTCAATATGATTTCTCAAAAAATATATGCCTAGAAGAAATGATATCAAATCGATTCTTATTATTGGAGCTGGACCAATAATTATTGGTCAAGCATGTGAATTTGATTATTCAGGCACACAAGCATGTAAAACATTAAAAGAAGAAAAATATCGAGTTATATTAGTTAATTCAAACCCTGCAACTATAATGACAGATATAAATATGGCAGATGCAACTTATCTTGAACCAATTACATTTAATTCTCTATGTGCAATAATTAAAAAAGAAAAGCCAGATGCTGTGTTGCCTACTGTAGGTGGTCAAACAGCCCTAGATGCTGCTTTAGAGTTAGATCAAAAAGGAATATTAAAAAAATATAATGTAGAGCTTATTGGTGCCAATATAAATGCAATCCACAAGGCTGAAAATAGAGAAGTATTTAAAGAGTGTATGGAAAAAATTGGTATTGAAACTGCTAGAGGTGGTTTTGCAAAAACAATCAAAGAGGCAGAAAAAATTATAGAAGATATTCCCTTCCCTATAATTATTAGACCATCTTTTACTATGGGAGGTACAGGTGGTTCTATAGCATATAATATTGAAGAATATTTTTCTTTAATTGAAAAAGGACTTACTGCTAGTCCCATTACAGAAGTTTTAGTAGAAGAATCATTAATTGGATGGAAAGAATTTGAAATGGAAGTCATAAGGGATCATTCCAATAATGCAATAATAATTTGTTCTATAGAGAATATAGATCCAATGGGAATTCATACAGGTGATTCTATTACTGTAGCTCCAGCACAAACCCTATCTGATAAAGAATATCAGAAGATGCGTAATTGGTCTCTTGATTGTATTAAAAAAATTGGTGTTGATACTGGCGGTTCTAACGTTCAATTTGCTATTAACCCAGACAATGGTCGTATGATAATTATCGAAATGAATCCACGTGTAAGCAGATCTTCTGCTCTCGCATCAAAAGCAACGGGATTTCCAATTGCAAAAGTAGCTGCTAAACTATCTATAGGATATACACTTGATGAAATACAGAATGATATAACTGGTAAGACTTTATCTGCTTTTGAGCCAGCAATTGATTATGTTGTAACAAAAATACCACGTTTTGATTTTGATAAATTTCCTTCTTCTGATGGAACTTTGGGAGTTCAAATGCAATCAGTTGGTGAAGTTATGGCAATTGGTAGAAATTTTAGAGAAAGCATTCAAAAAGCATATAGATCACTAGAGGTGGGCTTATATGGATTAGAACCTAAAAAAACTTTGACTCGGGCATTAAACATAAATAGAATTCGTTTTGCATCTGCATTTCGTTTATTAAAAGTGAAGCAAGCACTACAACAAGATTATAATGTTGATGATGTCTATAATCAAACTAAAATTGATCCATGGTTTTTATACCAAATTCAAAAAATCATTAAAATTGAAAATATGCAATATTCTAATGATTATGAACAATTATTTCATTTAAAACGCAATGGTTTTTCTGATTATCAGATTTCTGTTATTATAAATAAAACTGAAGATGAAATTAGAAAATTAAGAAAAATTAATAATATTCTTCCTACCTACAAGGTTGTTGATACATGTGCAGCAGAGTTTGAAGCAATAACTCCTTATTGTTACTCAACTTATGAACAAGAAAATGAAATTTCTCCACTTAAAGGGAAAAAAATAATTATTTTAGGTGGAGGACCAAATCGTATAGGGCAAGGGATAGAATTTGATTATTGCTGCGTTCAAGCAATTTTTGGACTTAAAGAGTGTGGTTATCAAACAATTATGGTCAACTGTAATCCTGAAACTGTTTCTACTGATTTTGATATTTCTGATAGATTATATTTTGAACCTTTAACCTATGAAGATGTTATGAATATTATTGAATTAGAAAATCCTGATGGTGTTTTAATTCAATTTGGAGGACAAACACCCTTAAATATTTCAAAAAAATTACAATCTTCCAATGTAAATATTTTAGGTACAACCCCTGAAGCTATAGATTTAGCCGAAAATAGGAGCAAATTTGGAAATATATTAAGTAAATTACAAATTCCTGCACCAAAATGGGGTACAGCATTGTCGATTAATGAAGCATATGAAATAGCACAAAACATTGGTTATCCGGTTTTAGTACGACCATCATATGTCTTAGGTGGTAGAGGAATGCAAATTGTTTATGATAATGAAAGTCTACAAACTTTTGTGAATCAAGCAACCTCAATATCAGGCGAACATCCAATTCTTATAGATTCTTTTTTAGAAGATGCTTACGAATTTGATGTAGATGCTCTTTGTGATGGAAATGATGTTTTTATTGCTGGAATAATGCAACATATTGAAAAAGCAGGGATACACTCTGGTGATTCTGCTTGTGTATTTCCTGCATATGAACTGACAAGTAATAAGCGAAAAAAAATAGAAAAGTATACAAAAAAACTTGCTTTAAAATTAAATATTATAGGTCTTATTAACATTCAATTTGCGTTAAAAGATAATATTATTTATGTTATAGAAGTAAATCCCAGAGCAAGCAGAACTGTACCTTTCATAAGTAAAATAATTAATGTACCTTTAGCTAAATTGGCTGCACAGTTAGCTGTTGGGAAAAAGCTCAATGATATGCAACTACCCAAATTTAATGATAGCAATCTAATAGCAGTTAAAAAACCTGTATTTCCATTTAATAAATTTCCTAAACAAAATATTTTTTTATCACCCGAAATGAGGTCTACAGGAGAAGTTATTGGCTTTGATAAGTTTTTAGGTAGTGCCTATGCAAAAGCTGAGGCTGGAGCAGGAAATAATTTACCAATAACAGGATGTGTGTTTATTTCAATTAATAATTCAGATAAAATTAAAGCCATACCAATTGCAAGAGATTTTATAGAGTTAGGTTTTAAAATTTTAGCAACTGAGGGGACCGCCAAATTATTTGCTGAAAATGGGGTAATAACACAAACAATTTTTAAAGTTGGTGAAGGTAGGCCGAATGTGACAGATGAAATTAAAAATGGGCATGTGCAATTAGTTATCAATACTCCTTTAGGTGTACAATCTAGATATGATGAATATCAAATTGGACACTCTTCTATAAAGTATAAAATTCCCGTCATTACAACTATTTCAGGTGCCCAAGCTGCTGTACGAGGAATAAGAAACTTAAAATCAAAAGAAATCAACTATAAGAGTCTGCAAGATATTTTTGCATAATATTATTATCTCAATATTTTTTTTATCATATCCATCATATTTGTACTACATAGAAACTCTATTTTTATAATATAAAAGTTGAATTGTTTTATAAAAAAATCAGGTATTTTGACTAAATCTTTTTCTGTTGTTAATACTGAGTCGCATTTGTTTTTAGTAATTTGATTATATAAATAGTCTAAAGTTTTTTTATCGTATACCTGATGATCTTTAAAAAATGATTTATTCTGAATTTTTATACCAAAATCATTGATAGTTTGTAAAAAAGAAAACGGATTAGCTATGCCGCAAAATACATAAACATTGTCTTTGGGAATGAATGTTTTATGATATGTTTTATTATTTATTTTAAATAAAATTGGGTTTACTATACTATTTATTGGTTCTGCATGTAATAATTGATTAATTCTTGAATGAATTTTAGGATTATTATAACTTTTCGTTTTTGTATAAATAATATAGTGTGCCCTTTTTAAACTTCGTAACGGTTCTCTAAGTTTACCTAAGGGGAGCAATTTATAACTTTCCTCACTATCTTCTGCTGAAATTAATACTATATCAATATCCCGTTGAACCCTCCTATGTTGAAATCCATCATCTAATAAAATCACATCCACCTTAAATTGATTTAATAATCTATCTATACCCTCTTTTCTATTATTGCTTACAATAATAGGAGTATTCTTTAATTCTTGCCCAATTAAATATGGCTCATCACCTCCTATTTTTGCATCAACAAGTAATTTATTTTCATTGTGGACAATAATTATACCTTTTGATTTTCTTCCGTACCCTCTACTTATGATACCAACATTTATTCCATGTTTTTTTAATAATTTAGATAAATAGATAACCATCGGGGTTTTTCCCGTACCACCTATACTAATATTACCTATAGAAATAATTGGAACTTCAAAATTTACCGTTTTATAAAAACCTATATCATATAACAAATTACGAATTTCTATAATTATTCTATAAAACCACGATATAACTAATAAAAATGGTAAAAAAAATATTTTAACTGTTCTCATTGATATAACTTTTAATTAAATCATCTGCTTGTTTTTGATATTTATTAATAAAATTTGATACATATTCAACTTCATTATTAATTATATCTTTAGATATATCCATTACAGGTGAAATAATAATTTGAATTTTTCCAAATGGCTTTGGTAATAGAAAATTATCCCAGGAATTAATTTTCCAACATTTAGTTGCTGAACCAGTTACTGTTATTATTTTTACATTATTTTTTAATGCTATAGATGTACTACCTGGCTTTGCTATACAAGGTGGTCCTTTAGGACCATCATTTGTTATTGCTACAATACCAGATTTTTTAAAATGAGTAACCATTTCTTTTATTACTTCCTTACCACCCTTCTTAGTACTTCCTCTAATTAAACCATAACCCCAATATTGTAGAATTTGTGCCATGATTTCTGCGTCTGAATGTTTACCAGCTATAGCATAAATATTGTTTGTAATTAATCTGAGATACCAACTTGGAAATAAAAAACGTCCATGCCAAACACAAACCATAATTGGTTCATTGGCTTGAAGAAGAGCAATTAAGTTTTTTTCTCCTTTAATAACAATTTTATTAAAATAAAAAATTAATTGAATTATTATCCTACCTAGAAAGGAAAGAAAAAATATTCTTATTTTTGATTTCATATTAATATGATAAAATATATTTTGCAGCCCTTTTAGATGCTCCTTGACCACCTAATTTTTTACAAACTGTATCTAATTCTTGATGCATGTTTTTTAATTGTTTTTCATCATCTAAAATAATAGATGCTTTATTGATTATTAATTTTGCTTTCGCATCATACTGAAGAAATTCAGGCATTATTTTCTTCTCTGCAATTAAATTAACCATACCTGCATATTTTGTTTTTACAAATATTTTGGATAAAAACCATGACAACATCGCCATTTTATAAATTATGATCATTGGTGTTTTAAATACTGCTGCTTCTAGTGTCGATGTCCCTGAGGCAACAATTGCTAAATCTGCAACTTCCAAAGCTCTTTCTGGATTATTCGTTTCTACATCTATCCATGTTGGTAAATAATAATTGTTGATTTCTAAATTCCGAGCTAAGCCTAAAATAAACTGAATATCTGGATATTTTTTTTTAAGGCCTATTGCGATATTTACAAAGAGTTTTAAATGACGTTTTAGTTCCTGTTTTCTACTACCAGGATATAGAGTAATAATTTTTCTTTTTTCATTTAAATTTAAATAAGAACATAATGTTTTTCTATCATAAAACTTCATATTATCATAAATTGGATGACCAACATATTTAACATCAACACCTCTATGAATATACCATTCTTTCTCAAATGGAAAAATTACTAATAACTGATCAATATACTCCTTAATAAGTTCAATTCTACCTTCTTTCCATGCCCAAATTTGAGGACTGATATAATAAGTAATAGGAATATTAAATTTCAACTTAACTTGTTTAGCTAACCTTAAGTTAAAACCAGGGTAATCAATTAATATAATATGATCTGGTTTCATTGTATTTATTGTTTCTAGTACTCTATTCATCAATTTTTTAAAAAATGGTAAGTGTTTGATTACCTCAATAAAACCCATAACCGAAAGTTTTTTTATATTTTCAATTGTTTTTAGACCTACAGAAATCATTTTTTCACCACCAATTCCTACAAAATCTATTGAAGAGTCAAACTCTTTGATCGATTTTATTAAACTGCTTCCATGATTATCCCCTGATTGTTCCCCAGCTATAATAAATATTCGTTTCATTAATCTATTTTTTTTCAATTATCTTTTTGATTTTTAGTGCTAACTCAAGGGCAAATGATGCTGAATCTCCATCCGTAATTGGTTGTAATGAATTGTTTATTGAATAAATAAAATGTTCTAATTCTTTTTTTAAAGCATCATGAATAACTACATTGTATTTTTTACAAGAAATTAAATTATTTTCTTTTAAATTCTTTGGTTTATTTTTTATAGTATATTCTTCCAGTTTATTTTTTTTAAAATCTAAGGTTATATAACTATTCTTCTGAAATAGCCTTAGTTTTCTCATTTCTTTATGAGAAATTCTACTAGCAGTTAGATTAACAACACATTTATTTTCATATTCAATTCTTGCATTTGCTATATCAATATTTTCTGAAATCAACTTTACACCATTTGCTTTAATATTAATAATTTTTGATGGAATTAATGATGAAATAATATCAAGATCATGAATCATTAAATCTAAAATAACTGGAACATCATTTCCCCTTGTATTAAAAGGAGCTAGACGATGTACCTCTATAAAACGCGGGTTAATATTTAATTTTTTTAAAGCCATGAATGCAGGGTTGAATCGTTCTATATGCCCTACTTGGATTATTCTTTGTTTTTGTTTAGCTATCGCTATTAATGTTTGTGCTTCTTTTAAATTATTTGTTATTGGTTTTTCTATAAATATATGACAATTATATTCTAGAGCTAATTCTGCAATCTTATAATGGGTTGAGGTTGGAGTAACAATTGTCACTGCTTCACTTATTTGTAATAATTCCCTTATATTAAGAAAGTTACTAATGTTGTATTTTTTTTCTATTTCTAGAGCTCTTTTTAGATTTGTATCGTAAAAACCAGTTAAAATAATATTTTTAATTTTTAATAACTGTTTAAGATGGAAATTACCTAAATGGCCAACACCTATGACTCCAATATGTAGTTTTTTATTCATTTTCATATAAAAAATTTAATCAATGTTTGATAATTACATTATAAATTCGGAAATTAACAACCTATAATTTCATGAACTTTGGTAAAAATAATGAGTGAACACTGGAAAAATATAGTGGGAATCTTGATTTTAATAGGTGGTTTTTTTACATCTATTTCTTTTGTGATCAAGTCTAATACAAATTTTGCCCTAATTGCAATGGCAATTGCGCTTATAATTTGGATGAGTTTTACTATTATATTTGATACATTTGATGTAAAAATATTTTCATGGATTATTTCAATCACAGGATTTCTTATTTCAATTTCTATTTTATTTCTTTATGGAATAGAACAAGTTCCTTATCCTATTGGTGCAATTGTTTTTCATGCAGAAGGTTTTGCAAGTTCTCTAGCTATATCTATAGTATCATTTTTCCCAATTTTATTTATTCGTCAATTTTCTAAAAGTAGTAGGTCACAAAGCCAAACTCCAATTAAATCTAAAAAACAAACAGAAAATTCAGAACTCTTTAGCGATGAGTGGGATATTGCAACAGAAGATGAATTTAAATCTGGAGATTTTGAAACAAACTAATTTTGAATTTTTCTGTATTATAATACTTATTTCTACTTTTTATAGTATCCTTTTAAAATAGATGTTAAAAACTGAGCTCTTACTAACATATAGCTAGATTTTTGTAAAATATATATATTTAAACTGCTTATCAATAAGTCAGCTATAAATATCATTTTTTTTAGTAGATAATATTTTTTTAATAATATTTTATACTTTACTACATCTAATTTTAGTTTTTGAGAAAGAACTTTAAAATTAATATAACCAAATTCTTCTAATCTTTTACAATGATTTAATAAACTAGGATAATTATATCTGTAAACTAAAGCCCTAGGACAAGCAACTATCATATTAGGAAATAAATCATTAAGCTTAAAAGAAAAGTCTAATTCTTCCCCACCATAATGTGTTAAGTCCTGATTTAATTTTATATGTTTAAATACCACTTTTTTTATTAATGAATTATTAAATAGTAAAAACTTGTAATGTATTTTCTCTCCCGTTTGTTTTCTATTAATTCCCTTTTCATTATGATTTAAATATTTTTCAAATTTTTTGTCTTTTGATGTATACTTAACACGTCCCATGTAAGCAAACCCAGATATTTGCTTCATAACATCTCTATATTGCAATATCAAATCAGGATTTATAATTTCGTTACTTCTAATAAATAAATACCAATCACCATTTGCATAATCAATTCCCTTTTGTGTCGCAAAAGTGCGTCCATAGTTTTTATCTAATTTTTTTCCTCTTTTTGCTATATTTAGCGGAAACTCTTGGAACAGAGAAAATGATGAATCAATAGAACAATCATCTATATAAATAACCTCTAGAATCTGTTCTTGGCTCTTTAATTTATTAATGGATATAAGAAGTTGTTCTAATTCATATGAGGTATTATAACCAATAATAATAACAGAAATTTTTAAATTTTTAGACATTTATAATTATTTGTACAATTTTATTTTATCAAATTATATTGATTATAATAATTATATAATTTATCGATTGTACTATCTATATCATGATAATTCTTTACCCATATATGGCCTCTTTTTTTATAATATAATATGAGTTTAGGATTGGAAAGTAGATCTTTTATTTTTGTATATATATTAGCACTATTAATATTTATAAAGGGATGATCAGGTATAAATTTTTCATATATTGTATTCATCTCCGTCATACAGCATAGTCCCATTGATAGAGCTTCTATCGAATTCATTCCATAGCCCCACCCCCCCCTTCCATAAATTTGATCAATAAAAATATCACACTCTGATTTTATTTGTAAAGTTTCTGAGTGACTCATATTTTCAATTAAAATAAATTCAGCATTGAATTCTTTAGAAATTTTATTACATACTGAAATTATTTTTTCACTTCCTTTATAATATCTATTTGTTGGGCTATGACAAATTTTTATAGGATTATTAAGTTTATATTGTGGTTTATATGTCTGTGTATCAAATGGTAAAAAAAGATACTTTATATTGGGATGTTTATCAATTAGGTCAAGTTCACTAGTAAGATTTAATGAGGAAATTCTATTAATAACGGGAATGACTCCTCTTGTTCTGAGATCTTGACCATGGTAAGTACAAATAATAGGTTTTCCTAATTTATTTAATCTTTTAACAAAAGAACCATTTCGATAAAACTCTAAACCCCACTCTAAGTGTATTATATCATATTCTAGTAACGATAGTTGTGAAATTAGTTTTTCCACCTTAAAGCTCCAAAGCCAATCTCTAAATTGAAAAAAATAATTTTCTAATAATGAATTTGGCCTCCATTGAGGAGGGAAACCATTTTTTTCTTTATAATTGCCTAATTCTCCTCTATATAATTGATAATATTTATTTCTTAAATTATCATATATTTTACCTGAACTAATTAATGGCAAATTAAGACATATATCAGATTGAAATTTATGTTTTGAAGAAAAAAGTGTAATAAAAATACACTCATTTCCCTTTCTTTCATGAGCTTTTTTCCATAAATTTAATGTGCCCACAGTATTTTCTGGTGAAATATATAATATTTTCACAGGATTATTTTTCTCTATTATGTTTTTTAGTAAATATGATATACCAAAATTATTATATAAAAAAATTAGTATTTTTAACTAAATGAAATTACTGATTATTCCATCTTGGTATCCAACCAAAATTCATCCAGAAAGCGGAACCTTTTTTAAAAATAGGGCTCACATTATAAATGGGTTGGGTATTAATATAATAATTGCTTCTCCTATTTTACATTCTTTTTCTGATATATTAAATTATAAAAATATTTCTGAAAATATTTATTCATCTGATAGTGATATTCCAACCTATATAAAGGAAAAAATAAATTATTTCCCAAAGTTAGAAAAGCTTCAATTTAGAAGTTATAAAAATAATGCAATAATATTATTTAATTATGTAATAAATGAAATTGGAAAACCCGATATAATACTATTTAACTCATCAATATGGGCCGCAACTGCATTATTTCAACACTGTAAAAAATTAAATATTCCATATATTATTACTGAACATTTAAAAGAATTTCTTTTCCATAATAGTTTTTCAAAATTTCAAAAACATTTATTGAATAATTGTTATGATTCGTCATCAGCAATTGTTGCAACCAGTACTAAACTAAAAAAATCTATAGCGGAATCATTCCCTGACCATCAAACTAAAATACATCTTATACCAAATCCTATAGATGAAGATATATTTATACAAAAAAAACAAAAAAAACAGTCACAAATAAAAATTGTTTGTATTGCTTTATTAAGGAGAGAAAAGCGTTTAGATATACTTATTAAGGCTTTTAAAAAAATTATACAAAAAAAATATCACGCCCAACTCACATTAATTGGTAGCGGCCCACTTGAATCTGAATTAAAACAGTTAACAAGGAATTTAAATTTAGAAAACTATATAGAATTTACAGGATTTTTAACTACAAACCGTTTAATTCATGAATTACATAAACATGATTTTTTAACTCTTAGTAGTGAATTAGAAACATTTGGAATGGCTATAATTGAAGCACAGTCATGCGGTCTTCCTGTTGTTGCAACTGAATGTGGCGGTCCATCTGACCTAATTACTAAAGAAACTGGAATACTGGTTAAACCAAATTCTGTAAAAAATTTAGAAACTGGTTTAATTAAAATGATACATAATTTAGACTTATATAATTCCGATATTATTCGTGAACAAACAATAACAAAGTTTGGTAAAATAAAGTATAGGGAATCTATACTACAGCTCATTTCTCCTTTATTAAATCTATAAATAATTGTTTATTCCCTCCCAAATAAATAATTATTGTGGGATATAAAATAGTAATTAAAAATTTTACTGTTTCAGAAAGAACAAAAAAATAATTCAAATTCACTATTAATAATAACAAACCAAATATTAAAAACAGATTATTTATTGAATATTGAATAGGAAAAAGTCTTTTATTTAGTAAATAGACCAAAACTGCCATAATCAAATAAGATAAACACGTTGAAACCGCGGCACCTATAATTCCATATATAGAAATAAATAAAAAATTTAATGCTATATTAAATAGTGCACCACAGCAACGGATCCATGCTATATATTCAGTTTTTTCCAATAAATAATAACCAGGTATTTGTATTAAATAACAAGCATGGAATATATATGCTAATGCAACATAGGGGATAATATTAATAGAATCCCAATAATTTTCACCATAAAATGAAAATCCAAATATTTGAAAGGTTAATATTGTTTCTGACCATAGTAAAATAAATAACCAAAAGCTACATATTAATGTTAATAATATTATTGATGTATCGGCTATATATTTGCGCTCATTAACTTTTTTATTTAAAAAATAGGGTTGCCACGCCATATTAAATCCGGAAACTATGATCATCATTATCATGCCTATTTTATATCCAGCATTATAAACTCCAACCGCCTCTATCCCAATTAATAATCTAATTATGTAACGATCTGACAATTCGAGAATCATAGAAAAAATACCAGAAAATAGTAGGGGGTAACCAAAAATCATTAACTGTTTCCATTTTACAAATGATAATCTAGAAAAAGAAAAACGATTTATGATTATTGGACTAGTTAATAAAAAAATGGTGAATGATGAAATCAAATTTCCAATTAAAACTCCATTAATTCCTAATCGAAGATATATAATAAAATAAATATTTAATAATACATTGAATAATACATTGCTTAAACTAACACATATATATAATTTAGGTTTTTGTTCAGCTCTGATAATTAGATTATGTATTGATAATAGAGTATCAAAAAATAAAATTCCTAGTACTAAGATAATTATTTGTGAATCTTTGAACCCAAAAAGCACATATCCTATTTTATTTTTAAATAATAATAGGATGCTCACTGTCATAAAAGTAGTTATAAATAAAGATGTGTAGACATTTGTTAATACTGTTTTTTGATTATATACATTTGATCCAACATAATGTTTTAATAAAGAAGCATCAAGACCATAGTGTAAAATTATATTCATAAATCCTAAAAATGTATATACCAGTGCAATAACTCCATACTCTTCTAATGATAAATAATTAGTATATAGAGGTAATAATAGAAAACCTATACTCCTTGTTATAATATGGCCTATACCATAAAATAAAGATTGTTTTCCTAATATTTGCATCGACATTCTATTATAACCTTTTTTCTAGAGAGTCTCTAAATATACCTGCGGCTCCAAAATACTCTTTAAATCGAGCTAATCCTAAGTTAGGTTTTTCATTTAATGTAAACGTCCCAAAATCAAAAATTTTATATTTTTTATCAATACACCAAGTAATTATTGAATACATTAATAAGTTTAATGGGCGTAACGCTTCATATTTTTTGTCATGGCTTATATAAAATGCCAATACTACTCTATCATTTAAAATAAAAATGATTACTCCAGCTATAATTTTATTATTGAGATATGCGGCAAAAAGAAAAATCTTTTCAGGAAACATTGTTTTTAATTTTTGTATTTCATTTAGTTTATGTGTTGGTTGAACATTATGTCTTTTTGATAAATTATTTTTAAGTATTTTATAAAATTTACCAAATTGTTCAGAAATAGTAATTTGCACTCCACTCTTTTCTGCTTTTCTTAGCGCTGTTCTGTGTGTTGATTTAAATCTTAATAAAATATCATCAATATTATTATTTAATTTTATATAACTTGATAATTCCCTATTTAAATAGCTATAACCCTCTTTTCTTAATGAAAAATCTATATAATTTGTAGGATATTTATAATACACTTGAGGAGGTTGAATTAATTTTATAGAATCTAAATGTAACGAAGATGAGTATTCCGATAATCTTTTTACTATTTCAATTGAATCTTTAAAAGATAATTGTTCTTTGATAACAAATGACCCAATTGATGTCCCGGGATGAGAAATTAACATTTTTGCATTATTTGTTTTTACGATGGTCGCTGGTAAAACACAAATAATATTACCTTTTTTTTTAAATATAAGACTATGATCTATAAATTTACCTTTGGGATGATAATTGATAAATTGTCTTTTGTGAAATAATGTGCCATTATTTGCAACAACTATAAAATTTTCCCAATTATCTAAATCTTCCTTTTTGTATTTATGTATAGTTATGCTCATTGATGTAAATTTACTATTTATGATTTATTAAGTCTGTATAAATTAAGCGAAATCATTCTATAAGGATTATTAAAAATATGTCCAAAATATCTCAAGTTAATGCAAGACAGATTTTAGATTCTAGAGGAAACCCTACCGTTGAGGTAGATGTGCATCTAGAAAATAATTTAATTGGTAGAGCTGCAGTACCAAGTGGTGCTTCAACAGGACAGCATGAAGCCATCGAACTACGCGATAAGCAGAACTATTATATGGGACGGTCTGTCTATAAAGCCGTAAAAAATGTGAATTCAATTATTGCAAATCATATAAAAGGTATGGATGTATTAGATCAAGAGAGTATTGATAGTACTATGATTGCATTAGATGGTACTGAAAATAAAAATAATTTAGGGGCAAATGCCATATTAGGAGTTTCAATGGCGGCTGTACGTGCAGCAGCTCAGTACAGAAAAGAATCTTTATTTGAATTTTTACACACTGATTCGAAATTTATACTACCAACACCAATGATGAATATCCTAAATGGTGGTAGCCACGCAGATAATAATGTAGATATTCAAGAATTTATGATATACCCTTATGGTGCAAGTTCATTTTCTGAAGCTATACAAATGGGTGTTGAAACTTTTCATTATTTAAAATCAGTATTAAAAAAGAAAAATTATAGTAGTAGTGTTGGTGATGAAGGCGGTTTTGCACCTAATTTAAAAAGTAATGAAGAGGCAATAGAATTAATATTAGAAGCAATTCATTTAACCAACTATAATACAGAACAGCATGTTGCTATTGCTTTAGATGTAGCTTCAACAGAACTTTATAATAATTCTACTAAAACTTATGATTTTTCTTCTATTAAAAAATCTTTTTCTTCAAATGAATTGATTCAATATTATGTGGACCTATGTAATAAATATCCCATTATATCAATCGAAGATGGATTAGATGAAAATGATTGGGATGGTTGGACAGGTTTG
>Ga0111541_10000174_pt1 | contig 20025 bp, 16 predicted proteins | sample Knorr_S7_td_DCM__FD_83039 | JGI IMG/M metagenome (GOLD analysis project Ga0111541, IMG submission 83039) | Marine microbial communities from Southern Atlantic Ocean transect - Knorr_S7_td_DCM_ad_131m_LV_B (version 2) (version 2) | ecosystem: Environmental > Aquatic > Marine > Oceanic | place...
ATTTCATCAGTCAATTTATCTTCAACAGTATCTTGAATAAGCCTTCTAAGCGGTCTAGCACCAAAGGTTGGGTCATATCCCTTTTCAGCTAACCATTTCTTAGCTTCTGGAGTAATTTCCAAAGAAATTCCTTTTTCTAAAAGATTTGAAATCACTTCTCTCATTAAAATATCAACAATATTTTCCATATTCGAGCGATTCAAAGGATGAAATACTACTGTACCATCTATTCTATTCAAAAACTCAGGTCTAAAAAAATGTTTCACTTCATTCAAAACATTATCTTTCATTTTCAAATATGCATTTTGATCAGATATTTCTCCTTGAGTTTCAGATGTAAATCCAATAGAACGATCCTGCCTGATCAAATCAGAACCAATATTACTAGTCATAACAATAATTGTGTTTCTAAAATCTACTTTTCTACCTCTTGAATCAGTCAAATGACCATCATCAAAAATCTGCAATAATATATTGAATACTTCAGGGTGAGCTTTTTCAATCTCATCTAGCAAAATAACACTGTAAGATTTTCTTCTAACAGCCTCTGTCAACTGCCCCCCTTCATCATAACCAACGTACCCGGGAGGAGCCCCAACCAGCCTCGATACAGCATGTCTCTCCATGTATTCTGACATATCTAAGCGGATCATAGCATCTTCAGTACCAAACAAAAATTCTGCCAATTTCTTTACAATATAAGTCTTACCAACTCCAGTTGGTCCCAAAAATATAAATGCTCCAGTGGGCCTTTTGGGATTTTTAAGTCCTGATCTAGACCTTCTTACTGCCTTAGACATTAATTGAATAGCTTCCTCTTGACCTATAACATCTTCTTTTAAAACTTCTTCCATATTGATTAATCGTTGACTTTCTGAAGCTGCCTATCGGGTTACAGGAATTCCAGTCCACATACTAACAACTTCTTCAATATTTTCTTCACTTACGATCAAGTTTTCTTTATCTCTTTCTTGATCCCATTCTTCCTTTAATGAATTTAATTTTTCTTCTAGTGACAACTCTCTATCCCTAAGCTCAGCTGCATACTCATATTGCCTTCCTGAAATAGCCTCATCTTTTTCTTTCTTAACACTATCTAATAAAACGGAAGCTTCTTTTACAGAAATCGGGGTAGAACTATTGCTAATCCTCACTCTAGATGAAGCTTCGTCAATCAAATCTATTGCTTTATCAGGTAAAAATCTATCTGCAATAAAACGTGAAGCCAACGTAGCCGCAGATTGTAAAGCATCATCAGATATCTCGAGTCTATGATGATCTTCATATTTCTTTCTAACACCCCGCAAAATTTCTACTGTTTCATCTACAGAGGGTTCTTCTACTCTAACAGGCTGAAATCTTCTTTCTAATGCAGGATCTCTCTCAACATATTTTCTGTAATCATCTAAAGTGGTTGCCCCAATTGTTTGCATTTCACCTCTGGCTAAAGAGGGCTTAAGTATGTTTGCCGCGTCCACAGCTCCTTCAGCTGCGCCTGCACCAACCATAGTATGAATTTCATCAATAAAAAGAACGCAATTTCCTGCGTTTTTTATTTCTTCAATTACTTTTTTAAGCCGTTCTTCAAATTCACCACGATATTTTGTACCGGCAACCAAAGAGCCCATATCCAAAGTGACTAATCTTTTGCCTTGAAGAGTTTCAGGGACATCATTAGCAGCTATCCGTTGGGCCAATGCCTCAACAATGGCTGTTTTTCCCACTCCAGGTTCTCCAATCAAAACAGGATTATTTTTTGTGCGCCTACTCAATATTTGAGTAACTCTCTCTATTTCTTGCTGCCTACCAACAGTGGGATCTAATTTTTCGCTCTTCGCCTTCTCAGTCAAATCAATACCTAATTGATCCAATGTTGGAGTCTTATTCGATTGCTTGGATTGAGCTCTAGAAGATTGTGATGGTTTTGATTGATTTAAAACTACATCCGTTTCTTCTCGAATCTTTTCTAAAGAAACATCTAAACTTTCTAGTACCCCCGAAGCAACGCCCTCACCTTCTCTCATCAATCCGATCAACAAATGTTCTGTACCAATATATTGATGGTTCAATCTTCGAGCTTCGTCAACTGCCAATTCGATAACTTTTTTAGCTCTAGGAGTCAAACCAATCTCTCCTGAAGCAACGGTGTCACCTTTACCAATAACAAACTCAACAGCTGATCGTACTTTCGATAGTTCTACTGATAAACCATTCAATACTTTTGCTGCAGTACCATCCGATTCCCTAGCTAATCCCAACAAAATATGCTCTGTGCCAATATAGTTGTGATTAAATCTTTGAGCTTCTTCTTGAGCCAAAGACAATACTCTTCTAGCTCTTTCAGAAAATTTTTCAAATCTACTTGCCATAGTTCTAGCTCCTTCGATCCTAATTGTCTATATTGTCAGAATCCTGATCGCTTTCATCCTGATCGATTTCATCCTGATCGCTTTCATCCTGATCGCTTTCATCCTGATCGATTTCATCTTGATCGCTTTCATCTTGATCGCTTTCATCTTGATCGCTTTCATCTTGATCGCTTTCATCTTGATCATCATTCACAACCCTATCTTCAGTGGAGTCTGATGTTGAATTAAATTCAATCTCATTATCAACATTTTCATATTGTGCATCTAAGTCTATTGAATCAGGGTCAACTACAGCATCAGGTGTTGCCGCTTGAATGAGGCTCAAACCTAATCTTTTACGATCAGGTTCTATCTTCAAAATCTTGACTTGAATTACATCACCCTCTTTGATAATTTGATTGGGATGCTCAATTGGATCAACAGAAAGCTCAGTTAAGTGAATTAACCCTTCAATCGTGTCTTCCAATTTAGCAAAAGCACCAAAATTTGCTAACTTAGTAACTACTGCATCTACAACATCACCTACTAAATATCTCTCCTCAATAGTCTCCCATGGTTTTGGAGACAACCTTCTCAAACTCAAAGCGATTTTAAGGGCTTCTTTATCAACTTTTAAAATGTATACATCCAATTCTTCTCCAACTTTCACAACATCTGCAGGAGATTTCACCATACTCCAAGACATTTCCGAAATATGAATTAAACCGTCTGCTCCACCTAAGTCAACAAATGCACCAAAATTACTAATACCAGTAACAACTCCCTTCCTAACGTCTCCTTCTTGAATAACTTGGATTAATTCTGCTTTTTGTTCATCGCGTTGTTTTTGTAGAGCTGATCGTTCTGAAAAAATAGCTCGATTTCTAGCTCTGTTCACTTCTAAGACTTTCACTGTGAGAGAAGTTCCAATTAACTGTTTTTGTTGCTGTCTAGCATCTACAGGCCCATCGTCAGAATCTGTTTGAAAAACATCTCTAGAAATAGTCAATAATTGTGACATAGGAACAAACCCCTGGACGTTAGCTACATCCAATATACAGCCACCTCTATTGAATCCTACTATAGTTCCTTCTATAGCCTGATCTTCTTCTTGGTATTTTTGTAGTTCTCGCCACCCTTCTTCCCCTCTAGCTTTATCTATTGACAACAAAGGACCTTCTTCAGATTCTGGCTTCACCACAAAAGTGATTAAGGGATCACCTTCCTTTAATGATTGAAATTCTTCTTGAGACATTGAACGCATTTCATTTGAAGGAACATAACCTTCAATTTTTTGTCCGACGTCAACAAAAATCCCGTCTGGATCAACTCTCATTACTGATCCTTCTACGATATCCCCGCGTCTTAGCAAAGTAAACTCCATAGAATCTATCCAACTCTGCATATCTTGCGGAAAACTATCTTGCGTTTCAGGTGCCATAAAATTTAATCCATCCCGAGAAATTCCCTAATAGTATTAGGTAATGTCATTATATGAAAATGTTGTGGTATAGGTAAAGGTGTAGTTTATTTTTTTTAAAAAGCCCCCTGGCAATGGCCTATTTTCCCACTCCGTTGCCAAAGCAGTATCGTCAGTGCTGAAACGTTTCACTTCCGTGTTCGGGACGGGAACGGGTGGTTCCGTTTCGCTTGTATCACCAAGGGACCAATATAAACTTTTTAATTAGTTCAAAAATTAGTATTAACTTTTAAACGAGAGTAAAGTATATTGCGCTTATCAAAAAATTTCAATGAACTACCATCAATGGTAGAATAGGATTGGGATTAATTAAAATGAACCTCTAATTTACAAAGGAGTCCATTGTGGCAACTACCAAAATTTTAAATGTTACAGAAAGTGCGGCAACAAAATTAACTGACATATTAAAAGAGCAGGGCCAAGATAATGGAATGCTTCGAGTAATGCTAACTCCTACTCCAAATGGTGGATTTCAGCATGTGTTGGGCGTAGAAATTGAACCAAATAAAGATGATGTAGTTCTTGAATATTTTGGTATTAAGGTAGTTATTGACCCCGAAAGTGCCCCCTTATTAGAAGGCGCTGAAATAGATTATGTTGACGGTTTAATGAGAAGTGGTTTTGTAATATCAAACCCAAATATAGAAAACGTAAATGCTGGCGGATGTGGCGGCGGATGCGGTGGTGGAGGTTGCGGAGCAGACGGTGGCGGTGGTTGCGGCGGTGGCGGATGTGGCGGTGGCGGTGGTTGCGGAGCAGGCGGCGGCGGGTGTGGATGCGGGGGCTAGACTTTAGTTTTAGTAATATGTAAGGGGTGAAACGATTCGCCCCTTATTTTTTTGAGAGTGTGTAATGACAAAAATTTCTTTAATAGGCATCAGCCCTATATCATTATCTTTTGCACTAGCAACAAAAAATCTTTCTCCTCAACCATTTGTATCAGCTTACTCGGATAATCAAAAAGTTTTCGAACAAGTCAAACATCTGAATGTAATTGATAATGGAAGTAATAATCTAGAAAAAACTGTTGAAGATACTAACTTAATTGTAATAGATTCTTCAATTTCTGAAATCAAATCGCAATTTGAACAACTAAAAAGTTTGGTAAAAAACTATTGTATGATTACTGATTTCTCTCACTCTAAAAAAAGAATAGAAACATGGGCCACAGAAATTCTTCCAGCAAATTTCTGTTACATAGCTGCGAGGCCATTAATAAATAAGGAAATCCCTGAATTAGTTAATTCAAATCCTGATATGTTCAAAGGGATCCGGTACTGCGTAATGGAATCGGAGAAAAGTGACAAAGATGGAATTGAATGGTTTATCAAATTTATAGAACTATTAGGATGCAAGCCTTACTTTTTAGATATTCACGAACACGATAGCTATACAGCCGGAATAGACATATTATTACCCATCATCTCATCAACAATTATAAATTCTCTTTCAAAAAGTGACTCTTGGCCTGAAATGAGGAAATTTGTGACTCATGAATTTGAAAAACAAACAGATCTCGCAAATAGAGACCCTATAGATACAGAAATCAATTCAATTACATCTTCTCAACCCTTGATACATTGGCTAGACCAAACCATTAAGTCTCTATATGAAATCAGAAACTCAATTGACCAAAATTCAGATGATCTATTAAATTTATTAATTGATGCTTGGGAAGTAAAAGGAAAAATTTTCGCAGGAATTGATGAAGATATTCCTCAACATGTAGAATTACCTTCCTCATCTCAATCAATCGCTAGTGCTATGTTTGGAGCAAAACTAGCAAGCAGAATGAGTGATCATGGTGATAAAAATTTACGAAAATCTTGGGAGTATCCTAGGTAATGAATCAAACTGTTGCTTCCCCCAAAAAAATTACTGGGGAAATATCTCCTCCGGGTGACAAATCAATCTCACACAGAGCCGCCCTTTTAAACTCAATTGGAAATGGCTCCGCAAAAATTTCTAATTTTTGCGAAGGTGACGACAGAGCATCGATGATAAATTGCCTGAATTCTCTGGGCGCACAAATTGATGAAGGAGTATCTGACGGAGAATTTATTATTCACGGAAACGGATTAAATGGACTTATTGAACCTACAGATGTTTTAAATGCTGGTAATAGTGGCACTACAATGAGATTAATATCCGGGCTTTTATCGGCACAAAAATTCTATAGCGTGATCACTGGCGATGATTCTCTCAGATTTAGACCTATGAAACGAATTATTGAACCACTAAATTTAATGGGCGCTGAAGTTTCAGGGAGGGACAATAATTCTTATGCACCCCTAACATTTCATCCTAATAATCTTTCTGGAATTGAATACTCTATGCCAGTAGCTAGCGCTAAATTAAAATCATGCCTATTAATTGCGTCACTCTATGCGAAAGGTGAAATGATTATTAATCAACCAAGTAATTCTAGAGATCATACAGAAAGAATGTTGCAATCTATGGGATCTAATATACGAACGGAAGGCCTTCAAATCACTATAAGTTCAACAGAACTAAATTGTATTGACGTACAAATACCATGTGATACTAGTGGTTCAGCTTTCTGGCTTGTTGCAGCTTGCTGTCACCCAAATGCAAAAATCAAAATCAATAATGTAGGTATGAACCCTACTAGAACTGGTGTCATAGAAGTTCTAAAAATGATGGGAGCAAATTTACAATTAACCAACGAATCATTTCAGGGGGGAGAACCAGTCGCAGACATCATTGCTTCTTCTAGCAAATTAAAAGGAATAGAAATCGGCGGAGAAATCATTCCAAGAGTTGTTGACGAACTACCAATTTTAGCACTAGCGTCTTGTTTTGCAGACGGAAAAACTATTATCAAAAACGCAGAAGAATTAAGAGTTAAAGAATCCGACAGAATTTCTGCTACTGTAGATAGTCTTAAAAAATTATCAGCCTCTATTGAAGAATTGCCTGACGGCATGGAAATTAATGGCACAGGCGCCTTAACAGGTTCCAAGGTAGATAGTCACGGAGATCATAGAATCGCCATGACTAATGGAATTGCAGGCCTACTTGCAGATGGAGTAACCACAGTTGAAAACTCTGAAGCAGCTAGCGTTTCATATCCTAATTTCTGGAAAGAATTAACTTTAATTCAAAAGGCATGATTAGTGACCAACAACAACCCAAAAATTATTGTAATTTCAGGACCATCCGGTGTTGGAAAAGACGCAGTAATTTCTCAGATGTCTCACCAATTTAAGAACTTTCATTTTACAGTTACAGCAACCACTAGACAAAAACGAGAAAATGAAATCAACCTCAAAGATTATATATTTCTTTCTAAAGATCAATTTGAAAACATGCTAGCCACAGACGAATTTTTGGAACATGCTGAAGTATATGGTAATTACTATGGAGTCCCTAAAAATCAAGTATATGAGGGAATTAGGAACGGCAAAAATGTCTTAATCAAAATTGATGTCCAAGGCGCAAAAACAATTAAAAAAAATGAAGACAATGCTATTTTCATCTTTTTAGCACCACCTAATTTGAGGGAATTAGAAAAAAGACTCAAAGATAGAATGACTGAAACACCTGAAGCTTTAATTAAAAGAATTCAAACAGCTGAACATGAAATGAAAGAATCCCATTGGTTTGACTACATTATTATTAACCACACTGACAAACTAAATGAAACAATTAACCAAATTGATGAAATAATTCAAGGAGTAACTACTCAAGCAGATTTCAAATCTTGAAGAATCTGCATTAGAGTATCTTCATCCTTCTGGGACTGAATATCCATAGAAAAAGAAACAGAATCAGAAAAGTTACCATAGGAATCAAGAATTTTTTTAGCAATTTCATCATATGTTCCCATAACAGCAAATTTATCTAACATATCATCAGAGATTTCATGTTTCATTTTAGACCATTCTCCATCTATAGACATCCTGTAGAGTTTTTCATGAGTATCTTGCCACCCATGAACTTTCATAATGTCTGAATAGCTTCTTGTAGAAGCATAAAAAGAAATTTGTTCTTTTGTTTTCTCTCTTTTAATTTCCAAGTCTTCTTGATTTTTAGCAGCGACGATAAACCCGCCACCAGAAATTGACAAATCTTCTATATTTCTATTGGCTCTTGTAGCCCCTTTTTTCAAAGAAGGAATTACTACTTCCTCTGTATATTTCATGGTGTTAAAACTATGTAATATTACTCCATCACATAATTCTCCAGCTACTGCCAACATGTTTGGATTAACTGCTGCAATTGAAACTTTAATATCTGGAAATTCAATAGGTCCCGGATTAAAAAATGGAGGCATTAAATTAAATGAATAACTATCACCAGAAAATTCTAAATTTCCTCCATTCTGCCAATAATCCCAAATATGTTTGAGGGATGAAATATACTCTCTAGTGCGTGGAGCAGGTGCACTCCATGGCATTGAAAACCTTCTCACTATGTGCCCTCTAACTTGAGTGCCTAATCCCAATATAAATCTTCCATTAGAAAGATTTTGAAGATCCCATGCCAAATATGCTGTATCCATAGGACTTCTTGAAAATGACAGAGCTATAGAAGTCTGTAAGGAAATTTCACTAGTATGTTCTGCTGCTATTACTAGCGGCAAATATGGATTATGAGCTGTTTCATTAGAAGAAATCATATCGTATCCATGTTTTTCAGCAGTTACAGCAGCATCAGCAATATGTTGTACAGAATAATTGTTCCCTGCATAAGTCCCAATAGAGGCATTTACCTTCATAATTTCACCTATAAAATGTAATATTGTTTTGAATGCATTCTACACAGCAAATCAGGCCATAACAATCAACACTTACCAACAATATATTTTTACGATATGCTTGCCTTCCTGACAAAAATTTTCAAAAAATTTGAAAAGGAGAAAATATGAAATACGAATTTATCACTTACGAAAAGAAAGATAGGATTGCCTACTTAACAATTAATCGCCCAGAACGTATGAATGCTTTGCATCCACCTACTAATGCGGAAATGGCACATGCATTTAAAACTTTCAACGAAGATGACGATGCATGGATTATTATTGTTACAGGTTCTGGAGATAAAGCTTTTAGTGCAGGAAACGATCTAAAGTACACTGCTGAAAATTGGCATGAAAGGATTGAACAAGCAGAAGCTCTAACTTCAGGAGATCCTAACGCTAAAAAAGAAAAAAACCAAACAGCTGCTTTAGGTGGAATTACTACTGACACCGAATTTAAATGTTGGAAGCCAATTATAGCTGCTGTAAATGGCTATGCATTAGGTGGAGGACTTGAATTAGCAATGGCATGTGACATTATTGTCATGGCAGACCATGCGGAGATTGGACTACCTGAGCCTAGAGTAGGATTAGTAGCTGGTGCAGGTGGAGTTCACAGACTACCTAGACATATTCCTATCAAAAGAGCAATGGGAATGATGTTGACTGCTACTAGAATTTCTGCATCAGAAGCATATAATTTAGGTTTAGCTAATGAAGTAGTCCCACTAGAAAATCTAATGGAAACAGCAGAAAAATGGGCTAGCCTAATCTTAGAAGCTGCACCTCTTTCTGTTCGAGCTTCAAAACAAATGGCATATGTAGGACTTGAAGGATCACTACCTGATGCTATAAATGCTTCATATTCTGAAGAACATAAATTTTTAAACTCTGAAGATCGAAGAGAAGGACCATTAGCTTTTTCAGAAAAAAGAGCGCCAAACTGGCAAGCCAAATAATAACGTACGGAGTCGCAATTAGTGATTACACAAAATAGAGAAATTCTACCAAGAAAAATTATTCCTAATCATTACAATTTAACTTTAAAGCCTAATTTCAAATCATTTAAATTTGATGGTAATGTCAAAATTGATGTAGAAGTAAAAGAAAATTCGGATGTAATTCTTTTAAATGGGACTGAATTAGAAATTTTGTCAGTAAATTTAAGTAATGAAACTGAAGAAATTAATATTTCGGATTTCAACTTAGATGAAAGTTCACAAATCATCTCAATCAATTTGAAAGATAAAGTTGCCCAAGGAAATTACTTATTAGAAATTGATTTTATTGGCGAATTAAACGACCGACTCCATGGTTTCTACAGAAGCGCTTACACTAACCCTGAGGGCGAAAGCGCATATTTGGCAGCTACTCAATTTGAATCTACTTTTGCTAGAAGGGCATTCCCTTGCTGGGATGAACCCAATTACAAGTCTACTTATGATGTGACTTTGGAGATTAATGAAGAATTTACAGCTTTATCAAATATGCCAATAGTCAGTGAATCTAAAACTTCTAAAGGTTTTAAGTCAATAAAATTCGATACTACGCCTAAAATGTCTACTTATTTACTAGCCTTTATTGTAGGAGATCTTGCCCATATTGAAGATATTTCTCCAAATGGTACTTTGATGCGAATTTGGACAACTAGAGGAAATGAATCACAAGGACAATTTGCCCTAGATACTTCTTTAGCCTTATTAAAATATTTCAACCAATATTTTGGAATTGATTATCCATTGCCTAAAATGGATCATATAGCTCTACCAGATTTTGCCGCAGGCGCCATGGAAAACTGGGGTGCAATCACCTATAGAGAAGCCGCATTATTGGTTGACCCTGACAATACTTCTGCATCTACAAAGCAAAGAGTCGCATCAATAATTTCTCATGAAATGGCTCACATGTGGTTTGGAGATCTGGTAACTATGGACTGGTGGAACGACTTGTGGCTAAATGAAAGTTTTGCTTCTTGGATGGGCGACAAAGCAGTAGATGCCATCCACCCTGAATGGGAAGTTTGGACAGAATTTTTAAATGCAGATACAGCTTCTGCGTTCTCTTTAGATGGGCTTAAAAATTCTCACCCAATAGAACAAGAAGTTAACAACCCAGGTGAAATAGGAGCTCTTTTTGATGCGATCAGCTACAGTAAGGGTGGCTCTGTTTTACGTATGTTGGAAGACTATTTAGGTCAAGAAGATTTCCGAAAAGGAATAAATCTTTATTTGACTAGACACTCATACGCTAATGCTCAGACACAAGACCTATGGGATGCTTTAGGAGAGTCATCTGGAAAACCAGTTGCCCGTATAATGGATTCTTGGGTTAAGCAAACAGGATTCCCTGTAGTAGATTTTGATTTTAACTCAGATGGCCAAATTGATTTCTCACAAAAAAGATTTTTATTTGAAAATATTTTGTCTCCAACTACCGATCCAACAGTTTGGTCGATACCCATAAAGGTGATTGATCAAAATCAAGATGAATTCTCTATTTTAATAGAATCTTCAAATGAAAAGTTTCAGACAAATTTCAAATCTAAAAATGAATGGATAAAATTAAATCCAGATCAAACAGGATTTTACAGAGTAAATTATTCAGAATCTCAATTAGATCAACTACAAAAAGCAATTCAGAATAAACAAATACCTCCTAGGGATAGGCTTGGGATTCAAGGAGATACTTTTGCTCTCAGTAGAGCGGGATATTCATCTCCTATCCGTTTTCTAAATTTAGCTAATTCATTCAAATCAGAAAAGGATTCTTCTGTACTCTCCGACTTATCAAGTGGTCTCAGATCAATAGAAAATTTAATAGAATCTGAAGATTTTCATGATAAGTACAAAGAATTTTGCCTCAATATTTTTATACAAACAGGTAAAAATGTTGGTTGGGATAAAAAACAAGGAGAGGGGCATTTAGACTCTTTACTAAGATCCATAGCTTTGGGCAATTTAGGACATTACGGGCACATAGAAACCATTAATAAATCTCAACAATTATTTGAAGAATACTGTAAAGATAGTTCTAATGTTCACCCAGACCTTAGATCAGTTGTATTCAACACTACTGCACAAAATGGAGACACTTCAATATTCAATCAAATTCTTGATTTAGAAGAAAAAGTCGAATTACAAGAAGAAAAAGTTAGATTGCATGGAGCATTATGTAGTTTTTCAGATTCCTCACTATTAGGTCGAGCTTTAGAAGTATCTCTCAGTGACAAAATTAGAGCTCAAGACTCAATTAGAATCATCGTGGGCGTCTCTTCTTCTAGCTTAGGAAGATCACTAGCTTGGGATTTTGTACGAAACAACTGGAAAGAAATTGATAAAAGATACGGTGATGGAGGCTTTGCCCTCAATCGTCTAGTCTCTCTAGTTTCAGGATTTTCAGAAGAAAAACGCATTTCTGAAGTTGAAGATTTTTTTGAAAAAAACCCCACACCGGCTGCAGAAAGAAGCATACAGCAAGCACTAGAAAGAATAAGATTAAATACGGCTTGGAAAAAGAAATTCTCATCTGAGATTTCATCATTTCTAACAAAATGAAATTAATCTTCCTCTAACGGATGTAGTACATCTTACAAAGATAACTCTCTAGTTTTTGTATTAAAAACACATATACTCGTTTGTCTAGGAATTTCATGAAATACGAGTATATGTTAAATAGCCAAGAGGAGTATCACCAATCTCTCAACTTTTAGATTTTAAAGATTTAGAAATATCTTAACTTTTCTACTCTTTAAATGTTTCTTCTTTAGTCATACTTCGCAAAAGTGACAGGTATGAAGGTATAGTAAGCGGGGAATCATTCTCTGAGATAATTTGCGATGCATTGGAAGCTCCATCAGCTAGCAAATCTATTACTGTCATTGCCATTGCCTTTGCACAAGTAACGACAGCTAATTCATAATCATTTATTACGTAATCAATACCATGCCCGTTACCAGAAGCTGCCTCCACATATGGATGTATTACTGGCATTAACTGAGATATATCACCCATATCTGTAGAACCTGTACCATGCATAACATGTGGTGGAAGTCTACTTATTTTTTCTTGCCCAACTAATTCAGCAGCATTGTTTTGATATAAATCTAAAAAAGTTTCATTATTTTGAATGGGAAGATACCCGGGCAAAGTTTGGATAGTCACTGAACCACCAACTGTCATAGCACCGGCCCTCAAAGCCCGATCAACTTTTTCAGAGGCCGATAAAAAGGCTTCAATCGATCCACCTCTAACATATGTCTCCATCCGAACATCAGCAGGAACTGAACTGACTGCGACGCCACCTTTTGTAATGATGGGATGTATTCTGATCGAATCTTTATCTCTATATGTCTCTCTCTGAGCATGTATTGCCGACATCGCCACCATAGCTGCATTAAGGGCGTTAACACCCAAATGAGGTGATCCTCCAGCATGAGAGGCAACTCCTGAAAATTGAATTGATTTACCAACCATACCAACATTAGTTCCGCCAATCGTTATTTTGGAGTCATTGGTTGGCACTGACGTATGGGTCATCATTGCCATATCAATATCATCAAAATGTCCCAGCCTGACAAATTCAGGTTTCCCCCCTAGAAATTCAATTTCACCATTTCTTCTCAAGTTGTCTCTATATTCAATTTCAATATATTCCTCAGCAGGAACTGCCATAAAGGTGACTTTACCAGATAATGACTCTAAGACTCCCGATGCTTTTAAACCAACAGCGACACCTAACATCATTGCTATTTGGCAATGGTGTCCGCAAGCATGAGCAGCGGTCGTTTCTTTATCTCCAAATGGATGCCCTAATACTTTTACTGAGTCTAGCTCACCAATCACAGCTATATTTCGACCAGGGTTTCCACTATCTAGATGAGATTTAAGACCAGTAATAGCGATTCCTGATTCATGGGGCATATCTAAAGAAGAAAATTCTCTCGATACTATTTTTGAGGTTTTAAATTCCTTAAATCCTGGTTCCGGATTTTCTAATATTTCTTTGGCTACATCTATTAATTTATATTTGTTTTTTTCGATTTCATCACAAACTACAGATTTAATTTTTGTTGAGTCCATAGAAATTATCTCCTATACAATCAATAGATAAATTCAATTCCTAATCATCTTCTAGAGTTGAAGTATCTCCTTCCGGAAGCCCCAATTCCCTCGCTTTCAAAAGCCGGCGCATAATTTTTCCACTTCTAGTTTTAGGAAGAGACGGAATAAAATCTATCTCACGAGGGGCAACAGCTGTAGATAATTTTTCTCTCGCAAATTTGATAATTTCATTTCTTAATTGAGTTGATTCTTCATATCCATCTTTCAAAGATACGAAAGCTTTAACAATCTCCATAGCTAATGGATCAGGTTTACCTATCACTCCAGCTTCAGCTACTGCAGGATGTTCTATCAATGCACTTTCAACTTCAAATGGACCAACTAAGTGACCCGCTGTGTTAATTACATCATCTGCACGTCCTACAAACCAAAAATACCCGTCCTCATCTTTCCGAGCTGTATCTCCAGTAATGTACCAACCTTTTCTGAATCTAGAGTTATACATTTCTGAGTTATTCCAATAAGCATGGAACATTGAAGGCCATCCGGGCTTAACTACTAAATTACCATCTTCTCCGTCTGGTACTTCATTAAAATCTTCATCGACAATTGCTAACTGAACGCCCGGAATAGGTTTACCCATTGAACCAGGCCTAATTTCCATACTAGGATAATTGGCACACATTATGGCGCCTGTTTCTGTTTGCCACCAGTTATCATGAAATGCCATTCCAAAAACCTCATTACTCCAAACAACAGCTTCAGGGTTTAGAGGTTCTCCAACACTACAAATATATCTCAAAGAAGACAAATCAAACTTTTTTGTAACGTCGTCCCCTGCTTTCATCAACATACGAATAGCCGTAGGAGCCGTATACCAAACAGTAACGTTATGTTTTTGAATTTGTTCATACCATCTACTAGCGCTAAATCCGCCTTCATAAATCAATTGCGTAATACCGTTAGTCCAAGGGGCTAACATTCCATAAGATGTACCTGTTACCCACCCAGGGTCAGCTGTACACCAATAAATATCATCGTCCTGAAGATCTAAAGCCCACTTGCCTGTAGCTTTTTGCTGAACTACAGCCTGATGCCTGTGAACAGCACCTTTGGGTTTTCCTGTTGTTCCAGATGTGTAATGCATTACTGAGTAATCATATTGACCTGTAACAACAGTAGTAAATTCTTTTGAAGCTTTACTCATTTCTTCTTCATAAGATAGATCTTGAGGATCAATGGGGTTTTGATCACGTCCATCCTTATTAACTATCAATATATGCTGTAAATCAAACAACTCTGGAATTATCTCAGAAATTTTCTTCCTCAAATCTGGTTGTGTTACTAAAACTTTGGCTCCACTATCTTGCATTCGATCTTTTACAGGTTCAGGACCAAAAGCCGAGAACAAAGGACCAACTACAGCTCCTGCTTTTAATGCTCCAAAAAATGCTACATACAATTCTGGCAATCTATCCATAAATATAAATACTCTGTCACCTTTTTCTATGCCTAAACTGCCTAAAACATTTGCAAATTGATTTGTAAGTAACTGGAGATCTCCAAAAGTATAATCTTCCCTTTCTCCATTTTTACCTTCCCATATAAGTGCTAATTTATTTTTTTTATCACTATTGGCATGCCTATCTATTGCTTCATGAGCTTTGTTTAATCCTCCACCTGGCAACCAATCTAATTCTTGGTACATTTCCTCCCAGTCAAAATCTTTATAAGAGTCTTCTAAATGTAAGTTTGGTTGAATTTTCATATTTTCAATAGGTTGCTTGGAAATTCTAGGAAAACTTTCTTCTGGCATACGTACCTCTGTAGAATCTAATTTTGCCGAATATTATCAGAAAACAAAAAAATCGTATAAACATTTTTTTGTTTACAAAAATTTGACATAATGTACCAACATAAAAAGGAGACATACATGACATACGAAACAATTCTTGTGGAGAAAAATTCTGGAATTGGGACTATTAAACTAAACAGGCCTGATGTTTTAAATGCTCTTAGTACAGTATTGGTAAAAGAAGTTGATCAAGCTGTTGCTGAAATGGAAAACGATGACGAAATTAAAGTAGTTGTTTTTACAGGAGCAGGAGAAAAAGCATTTTCTGCAGGAATGGATATTCACGAGATGACTAGGAATGCAGAAAGTAATACACCTCCACCAGTGGACCCAAACAGAAGTAAATATTCTTGGCATATTGGGGCATGCACTAAACCGACTATAGGGGCTTTAAATGGGCTATCGTATGGTGGTGGATCAGTATTGGCGTCAAGTTTTGATATAAGAATAGGCTGTGAAAGAAGTACTTTCAAATTTCTTGCTGCTTCATACGGAAGAGTTAATGCAACTTGGAGTTTACCCATGCAGGTTGGGTGGCCAAAAGCAAAAGAATTATTAATGACTGCTAGAATAGTCTCACCAGATGAAGCTTTTCAAATTGGGCTACTAAATCATTTAGTAGATTCCTCAGAATTGATGAATAAAGCTTATGAACTTGCAGAAATGATTGCAGGCAATGATCCTAGAATGGTTCAAGGAATCAAAGAACTCCTAATGGGTAATATTGGAGACTCATGGGAACAAGCATACCAAAATGAGATGGATGCAGTTGCAGGAAAATTGAGCCCAACTCCTGTACTCGAAGGATTTAAAACTTTTATTGACAGAAAGGGCCGAAAACCCGAATAAAACTCACAGGAGAGTCAAGATGAACGAAAAAATTTCAACCCCTTTAGAAGGAATCAGAGTATTAGATTTAGGAAGATATCAAGCAGGGCCAAGGTGCGCATTGATGTTTGCTCGTATGGGTGCTGAAGTCATCAAAATTGAAGGTGTAAATGGTGATGAAAGCAGAAAAAATGGTCCTGTAGTTCGGGGGCAAAGTGCTTATTGGGTTCAATATAACAGTGGGAAAAAAAGCCTCTCTATAAATCTCAGAACTGAAGAAGGTAAAAAAGTTTTAAGCGATTTAATCAAAGTTTCAGATATTTTGATTCAAAACTTTAGACCTGGAACAATAGACACTATGGGGTTTGGCTATGAAGAATTAAAAAAATTAAATAAAAAAATTATTATGGTAAATGTTTCTGCTTACGGACAATATGGGCCATACAAAGACAGAGTCGGGTTTGACCCTATAGGCCAAGCAATTGGAGGAATGATGAGCATTACGGGTGAAGAGGGAATGCCTCCTATGAGAACAACATTCCCACTCATAGATAGAATCACATCTCTTCACGCCACAGTAGGAGCTTTAGCTGCACTTCGTGAAAGAGAATTTTCTGGAGAAGGACAAACTATTGATGTTTGCCTTGCTGATACTGGATATACTTGTAATGAAATTCCAATTACTGCATTTCTTGAGGGTGGATTAATGCCTGAAAGAGAAGGGAACGGCAGAGGAACTGGGGGATGCTATCAGACGCAAGATGGCTGGGTAATCATTGCAGCTACAAATGAAAACATGTGGACTAGACTATGCGAATCAATAAATAAACCGGATTGGTTAAATAACGAAAATTTTTCTACACGATCAGATAGAAATGAAAATGTCGATGAAATTGAAGAAGGCTTGCAATCTTGGTTCATCCAACATTCAATGAGTTCTGCTGTAGAAATCCTTTCAAACAATGGTGTCCCCTGCTCTCCAGTTAACAACACTCAACAGGCGGCTTTAGACCCCCACTTAAAAGAACGTGAAATACTAGTAGAAGTCCCTGACCCGATAGCTGGGTCGATGCATGTTGCTGGTAAAATGATCAAATTTGGTAGAACTGAAATGGTAGTAGGTTCAACTCCAACGGTTGGACAACATTCAAATGAAATTCTTTCAGAAATTTTAGGTTATTCTGACGATCAAATTAATAAACTTAATGAACAAGAAGTCATATCAAAAACTTAATATGGAAATAGAAGTACTTTTTTTTGCATCATATCGAGAAAAAGCTGGAGTTAAATCGTGCTATTTTCAAATTTCTGCCGGATCAAATCTAAAAGGATTAATTTATAAAATTGTTCAAAAGTTCCCTAAACTTCATTCTGATCCATCAAAAATAGTTGCAGCCATCAATGAAGAATTTTCTGATCAAAGTCAAATTTTATACGAAGGCGACATTGTCGCATTAATTCCTCCTGTAAGCGGAGGTTCAAAATGATTAATAAAAAATTTCATGTGCAAATCTCAGAATCAAAATTAGATCAAAGTATTGCAAAAAAATTTGTGAAATCAAATTCACATGGTGCTTGTACTATATTTGAAGGTGTAACTAGAGATCATTCTGACAATAGAAAGGTCGAATTTTTAGAATACGAATGCTATGAACCAATGGCAATAAAAAAATTAGAACAAATTTGTGCTGAAATCATCGAAAAATGGGGGGTTAAAATTTCCATTTTGCACAGAATAGGAAAACTTGAAATCGGAGAAGTGAGTTTAATTGTAGCAACTGGATCTCCTCACAGAAAAGAAGGAATTCAAGCATGTGAATATTCCGTAGATCGCATTAAAGAAATAGTCCCTATATGGAAAAAGGAATTTTTTGAAGGTGGAAGCATCTGGATTGAAGATGAAAATGGTTTCAGGCCATTCTCTTAAAATTTAATTGCTTAACTTGATTAGAATAGTAAAATTTCAATATAATTAACCCCTTCCAAAAATATGGAGGGATCGCATAGAGGTCTAGTGCGGCCGCCTGCTAAGCGGTTAAGGCGTGAAAACGCTTTCATGGGTTCGAATCCCATTCCCTCCGCCATAGAGAAAAAATGAAAACATATAATATTTGGACAACTGGATGCCAGATGAACAAGGCTGATTCTGATCGGTTAGAAAGTGCATTGAAAAATTTAGGACTTTCTTATATTGATTCTAAAAATGAAGCTGATCTTGTGGTATTAAACACATGTGTTGTAAGGCAAAATGCTGAGGATAAAGCCGTAGGAACTTTAACAAGTTTAAAGCCATCTAAAATGAAAAACCCTGAAAAAGTGATAGCGCTTATGGGATGTATGGTAGGACCAAAGACTGACAATTTACAAAAACAATTTCCCTATGTTGATGTTTTTATGCAGCCTCAACAGTTTGACCCATTGATTAATTTCTTATCACAAAACAAAGGAATTGACACTGAAGGTTGCTTAGCAAATGTTACAGCTGCCCCATCAATTGCAACATTCATCCCAATAATTCACGGTTGTGACAAATTTTGCTCTTTTTGCATTATCCCATACCGAAGGGGAAGGGAAACTAGTAGAACCATTGAAGATATAGTAAATGAAACTAAGATGTTGGTTCAAAGAGGCGTAAAAGAAATTACTCTATTGGGACAAAATGTTGACTCATACGGGCATGATCTAGCCGGATCTAGAAATCTAGCAGATTTATTTTATGAGTTAAATGAAATTAATGAAATTGAAAGAATTAGATTTTTAACATCTCACCCCAACGATATGGATGATTCAATCATTGAATCAATTAATGACTTAGATAAAGTATGTGAAAATATAAATTTGCCTTTTCAAGCGGGAAACAACGAAGTGTTACAAACTATGAGACGGGGATATACAAACGAAGAATACCGATCTCTTATAGACAAAATCCGTAATAAAATTCCCAATGTAAGCCTCACTACAGATCTTATAGTTGGATTCTGCGGAGAAACAGATGAACAATTTCAAGATTCATTGAATTTAATTAAAGATATTAAATTTGATAAAGTTCACTCTGCAGCTTATTCCACAAGAACAGGAACTATAGCTGATAGAAAAATGGTCGACGACGTACCTCCCGAAGTCAAAAAAGATAGGTTAATTCAAATCAATGAATCACAAGAAAAAATTGTAACTAAGATCAATGAAAATTTATTAAACCAAACCTTTGATGTCTTAATAGAAGGTAAAAAAGAAGATAAATGGTTTGGTAGAAATAGAAATGACAAACTAGTATTTTTAGATGATACAGATGTTTCAGCCGGTGAAACAATTAACGTTAGAATCAATAAAACTAGTCCTTGGTATCTAAATGGAGCTAAAATATAAGTAAGTAAGGAAAAAGAAAATGGTATCAAAAACTAAAAAACCTTCGATTCCTATCACTGAAATAGAGCAATCAGCATTTTGCCAAACTGATGAAGATTTAGCTTCAAAGACATTACAAGAAGAATTTGAAATAGGTGTCCAATGGCAAAAATTACCTATCAGTTATATGAGAACTTCACCCGAACAATTATCTAACAACATTCAAAAAGCGAAAAAAACTTTAGGACAAAAACTTGTCATATTAGGCCATCATTACCAAAGAAATGAAGTCATTCAATTTGCAGATTTTAGAGGTGACTCATTTAAACTTTCACAATTTGCTGCTG
>Ga0111541_10000178_pt1 | contig 19930 bp, 17 predicted proteins | sample Knorr_S7_td_DCM__FD_83039 | JGI IMG/M metagenome (GOLD analysis project Ga0111541, IMG submission 83039) | Marine microbial communities from Southern Atlantic Ocean transect - Knorr_S7_td_DCM_ad_131m_LV_B (version 2) (version 2) | ecosystem: Environmental > Aquatic > Marine > Oceanic | place...
ACTACACAGAAACACTATGGATTTTTTACAAGAGTGCGGACTGCAAGTACGACCTACTAATTCAAGAGGGTACACTGGTACTATCCCTACTATGCCAGGTGTATCAGTATTAATGCAACGTACAGCCGATATCACCAACAAAATTGAAGATTTCAGTGCGGATGTAGGGATTACTGGTTTGGATAGATATCTAGAGTATAAAACCGATGATCGGTATGTTGGTAAAATAGTTAACGATTTGGGTTATGGTGGCTGTGAATTTGTTCTCGCCGTACCAGAGTCTTGGATTGACGTGAATGGCTTGGATGATTTATCTGACCTGACAAATGAGTATCGTCAGAAAGGACTTGATTTAAGGATAGCAACTAAATACCCGAAACTGCTCAATAATTATTTGTATGATAACGGCATATATAATTATCGAATTGTAGCTGTAAGTGGTGCCCTGGAAGCTGCTCCTGCTGCAGGATATGCTGATCTTATTGCAGATTTGACGGCCACAGGAACCACTTTGCGTGCTAATAATTTAAAACAAATCGAAAAAGGTACAGTCTTAAAGTCACAAGCCTGTCTTATAGGTAATCCTGAATCTATTCGTAATAATAGTAACAAGCATGACTTGGCAATGAAATTGATTGACTTGATTAAATCTAACATTAGGGCTGCCGAGTATTACAGATTGACAGCTAATGTACAGTGCGATTCTGAAGAAATGTTGGCGAGTCTCGTGCTGTCTCACCCAGATATATCAGGAATACATGGACCAACAGTGTCTAGATTGCATAGTAAATCTAATACCTCTTGGTTTAGTTTGAGCGTAGTCGTATCAAAATCCAAGCTATCAGAATGTGTGTCTCAGATCAGAGACTGTGGAGGAATCAGCATCGCTGCTTCCAAGATAGATTACCTATTCAATGCAGAAGTGGTTGAAAATAGTCAAGTGTTTATTGATTAGGTTGTACCGATGCCAAATTTACCGTTTCATATAGCAACTGCGTACAGAATGTCAGATCTCCTAGGCGAAGAATATATCCAGAATGACACGCTTGGATACTGTTTATTTGGATCAACTGTACCGGATATTCGTGCTATGACAAAAAAACCTAGAGGACAAACTCATTTTACCGAATTAACTGTGAATGAAGTGGGTACTGGTGCAGCTAACATGTTTGCTATGTATCCAGAATTACTTCCTCAATCCGACGAACCAGCCATGAGAGCTTTTCTGTGTGGGTACTTGAGCCACCTGATATGTGACGAGACTTGGATCACAAAGATGTATAGGCCTCATTTTTCTGAAGAAAATCGGAAATGCTCAGCAATGGAATCTAATTTGTGGGACAGGGCTTTGCAACTGCAGTTGGATCGTGAAGCCGTCGATCTCATTGGAAAATACCAGCTATTGAGTCGATTACCTAAGCATGTAAATGACATTAATCTGGGGTTTGTTTCTGAAAAAGAATTAACTGAGTGGCAAACATGGGTGATGGGTTTGACTAGTCGAGGATTTTCTTGGGATAGACTGTACAATGCTATGAGACGGATGCATAGAGATGAACCTGAGGCTGAAATCCTAGTAGATAATTTCATAATGGATCCAGAATCAAATCTAAATGTGATACACGATTATATAGAAACCGATATACTTTCTTGGTATGTGGAAAACACTGTATTACGTTCTGTAGAGACAATTAAGAGGTACATAAATTGAAATTAACACTAGTGAAAGGAATTTCAGAAGCTTCAGATTTGTTGCAAAGGCAGGATCCTTTAAACATGGATGCGATATCTGCTGCTGTTATTGAACGTACGGAGGCAGTATTCGGCAAAGGCGTCTCTCCTGCTCAGTCCGTAGTTAAGATTATAGAAGAAGTACGTCAAAAGGGTGATGAGGCGGTGCTGAAGTACGCTAGGATGTTTGACGACCCAGATATCACTAGTACTTCTTATGATATGTCCCTGTTAGATCAGGCAGAATCTAGCATATCAAAAGAGTTGTGGGATTCATTATCATTGGCCGCTGAACGAATCGAAGAGTTCCATTCTAAGACAATGCCTAACATGGAGACTGAAACTTCAAGAGGTGTTTCAGAAATTGTTAAGCCACTTCAAAAAATAGGGGTTTATGTTCCTGGTGGGACAGCTGCATATCCATCGACTGTTTTAATGACTGTGATTCCTGCAAAGGTCGCGGGATGTGAATCTGTTTGCATGGTAACTCCTAAATTAGCTGGCAGAGATATGAATCCTGTAGTGTTAGCAGCGGCAAAGATAGCGGGTGTTGACAATGTGTATCAGATTGGAGGCGTTCCTAGTATAGCTGCGTTAGCATATGGTACTGAAACAATCCCCCAAGTGGATAAAATATGCGGACCTGGTAATGTCTTAGTTGCCTACGCCAAAAAATTAGTTCAAGGTCAAGTAGATATAGATGGTATTTTTGGTCCTACCGAAACCATAGTGATTGCAGATAAGACGGCATCTCCCGAATTTTGTGCTGCGGATATGATTGCTCAGGCAGAACATGATCCCATGGCTACCGCTATTCTTATAACTGATGATGCTGGCTTGATAGAAACAGTAGAAAATGCTTTAGATGATCAACTTGAGCAACATGCTAGGGGTGAGATGGCCAAACAGGCACTCTTAAGCAGAGGAAAAGTCGTTCTCGTTGAAAATCTGGCCGAAGGTATAGAGATCGCGAATAGTATTGCTCCAGAGCATTTGTGTTTGATGGTAGAAAATACCGCTTATTGGAAAACTCAGGTTAGAAATGCTGGAGGCCTATTCTTGGGGGAATACTCTCCTGAAGTGATGGGTGATTATGTTGCGGGACCTAGCCATGTAATGCCGACGGGAGGTACGGCTCGATTCAGTTCGGCTTTAAGCGTACATCATTTCCTTAAGACCATGCCTGTAGTTGAGTTGAGCAGCAAAGAATTTGAAAGATTAGCTCCGGATGCAGTTAATATCGCACAGGCGGAAGGGCTAACAGCACATTCAAATGCTCTATCAATAAGATTAAAGACGGTATCGAATAATTCTGGAAAGAATGGTGAACGAAGTGCCTAATTGGAAAAATCTTCTTTTAGATCACATCAAGGCGATTGAGACATATCAAGGAGTAGAGTCACCTGAATCGATCGCTGAAAAGACGGGAATCAATGTAGAAGATATTATAAAACTAAATGGGAATGAGAACCCGTATGGATTCAGTGAACTCGTCAAAAAGTACTTGGGGGATTATGATAATTATAATTTGTATCCAGATCCTCATCAGCAGAAGTTAAGAAAAAGCCTAGCGGACTATGTGGGGACCGATTATGAACGGATTGTTGCAGGTAATGGAGCCGATGAGTTAATCGATCTCCTGATTAGGATTTTTGTTGGTATTGGAGATGAAGTAATAATTCCGACCCCAACGTTCGGAATGTATTCGTTCGGTACAGAGATTGTTGGAGGGAAGGTCATTAACGTGCCCAGAGACGCATCTTATGACATAGATGTGGAAGGGATCAAAGAATCAGTCACAGATAAGACTAAAATAATTTTTCTTACGTCCCCGAATAATCCTACTGGGAATTTGGTTTCTACAGAAGACCTAGCACAATTACTTAAATTGGACGTTATAGTAGTTGTTGACGAAACCTATTACGAGTTTTGCAAAGTAACCCATATTAACTTGTTGTCAGAGAATGCCAACCTTGTGATATTGAGAACTTTTAGCAAGTGGGCAGGTTTGGCAGGATTGCGTATTGGATTCGGTATCATGGACCCTGAGTTAGTTGATACCATAATGGCTATGAAACCACCTTACAATGTAAACCTAGCAGCGGAGGTAGCGATATATGCTTCTCTCGAAGATCGTGCGCAACTTGCTGCTCGGGTAGATGAGATAGTGTCAGAAAGGGACAGGGTTTTTGAGGTTTTGAGTAATCTGGATAACATTAAATTATACCCATCGGTAGGTAATTTTATATTGTGTGAATTTAGTGACGGTATAGGTAAAGTTATTTATGATTCATTGTGTAACAAAGGGATCTACCTCAGGTACTTTGGCAAAGCTCCATTAGATGACTCTATTCGTTTCAGTATAGGCAAACCTGAAGAGAATGAAATAGTAATTAATGAAATCACAAAAATTGTGTCGGGGGATTAGAGTGAGCAACAGAAGAGCGACAGTAAACAGAAAAACTGGAGAAACTGAAATAACTATGACCTTCGATTTAGAAGGGACAGGGAAGTATGAAGTGTCTACAGGAAATGGTTTTTTGGACCATATGCTGGCCCAAATTGCACGCCATGGGTTGTTTGACCTGGAAGTGAAAGCAATAGGCGATGTGGAAACTGGATGGCATCATTTGGTTGAGGACTGTGGAATTGTATTTGGTCAAGTATTTGCTAAGGCTTTGGGATCCCCTGTTGGGATTATAAGGATGGCTCATTCTTACGTGCCCCTTGATGAAACTTTAGCTCGGGTAGTGATCGATTTAAGTGGGAGACCACATGCTCAAATTAATACTGGATTAGAAGATGTTATGGTTGAGACCCTGCCAGGCGACTTAATAGGACATTTCCTTGAATCTTTTGCTTATGAAGCTAAAGTAAATTTGCATGCTGAAGTGATTACGGGCCAAAGCCCTCACCATAAAGCCGAAGCCATTTTTAAAGGTTTGGCGAGAGCTCTTAGACAAGCTGTATCTATAGATGAGAGAGCACCAGATGCTATCCCTAGTACTAAGGATTCTTTAGGGTGATAATTATCGGCCCTTTCTGGCTATAAATTCAGGGAAGGCTTCTTCTGCCTTGGCCCCTCTCATAACATTTGAGGTGAAGTAAGTTTCGTTTTCCCATTGTGTTTTCAGGTTTTCCCCTAATCCCTGTAACATAAGTTCTTTTATCCCAACCACTGACCCTCTGTGATTCTTGGAAATTGTGGTTGCTATTTCCATTGTTTTGTCCAAAAGTTCATTGGATGGGACTAAGTGGTTCAAGAGACCTATTCTGTAAGCTTCTTCTGCAGCTACAACTCTTCCAGTGAATAGTAATTCTTTTGCCATTGGCCAGCCGACTTGATTGGGTAATGTCCAAGAACAATTAATTCTTCCGTAGGCTGCTGCGAGAAATCTGAAACTAGAATTTTCACAACCTATTCTAAAATCTAATGAAGAAGATAGCACAGCTCCTCCACCATAAGCTAGGCCGTTGATCATTCCTATTATGGGTTTTGGGCTAGCGCTAATCTCGTAACTAGCTTGTTGTCTCTCAGACGACCATTCGTCTAGCTGTTCCTGTGTGTACAATTGATCATTTTCTCGTTGTTCGTGGATGTCTCCGCCCGCTGTAAAAGCTTTTTGTCCGGAACCGGTAACGACTAAACATCCGACCTCGTCGTCCTGGTTTAAAGTGCTCACAGCATCATGCAGTTCTGAACTAAGTTTTCTGTTCATAGCGTTTAGAACTTCGGGGCGATCTAATGTGATAATTCCAACCCCAGATTCTATTCTAGTAAGTATATGTTCGTAAGCCATTGTATTACCCTACCCTTTTTATGATGATTCTATGCGGTCTTCAGTAGCCAGTCAAATATTATTATGAAATTGAGAGACTGACTGTGAGTTGTGTATATTATTTGTATCCAGAGTATAATTTAGTAGGTAAGGATAGATATCGATGGACGATGTGATAATAGTAGGCGCAGGACCTGCAGGAGCTAACACTGCTTTAGGTTTAACCAAATTAGGTCGCTCTGTTACAGTGATCGATGAGAGAATCCACTTAGGAGATAAGGTCTGCACGGGAATAATTGGTTCGGAATGTGTAAGGAAATATCCGCCTGGCCCTGGTATGACATTTGGGCAACCTACTTCTGCTAATGTCACTACTGCGAACGGTAAAACCTACCATTTCTCTACTGAGTACCCTCAAGCTAGTGTTATAGATAGAGTTCAATATGTAGCTCAATTCTCTAAAGACGCAGAAGCCTTAGGCGCGAAGTATTTCTTGGGAGAAAGAGTGGTCTCTATTGAAGTTAAAGTGTCTTGCGTTGTGGTAAGTACCTCAAACCGTAAATTGAAAGGAAAGGCCTTGGTCATAGCCTCGGGTTTTGGAACCTCTTTATTGAGTCAAGTTGGACTTCAGAAAGGAAACGAATACATGGTGGGTTCCCAGGTTGAAGTTGAGGTGAATGACATGGATAGCGTACATGTATATCTAGATTCATTGAAAACGCCAGGTTTTTTTTCATGGATCACTCCTACTGTAAGCAATAAAGCCTTGGTGGGTGTGATAGCTGATAAAGCATCAAAATCTAAACTCGACACTTCACTCAAGTATTTAAAGAGTGTTGGTAGTATTAATCGGGTATGTGGCTCTAGTAGATCATGGGGGATCCCTCTCAAACCTATTGAACAGACTTATACCAACAGAGTTTTGGTGGTAGGAGATTCTGCCGGGCAAATCAAGCCTATCACTGGTGGAGGCATACTTTATTCTTTGGTGTGTGGGGACATAGCAGCGTCTGTGTTAGATTCATGCCTTGAAAAAGACGACTTGTCGGAAAATGCGTTGGCAGTGTATCAGGTTTTGTGGAAGAAAAAGATAGGGAAAGAAATCCAAAGTAGCTATAGCATACGAAAATTTGTTGAAAAAATTCCTAACAAAATCCAGTCTCAATTGGTAAAAGTAGCGAAAACTCACACAGTTATAGAAGGTCTAATAGCAAATAAAGGAATGTTTGATAAACACTCCCTTATTTTTTCTGGTATGTTTTCTAATCCTGCTATTTCCTGGGTGTTCAGGAAAAACTTTAGAAATTCGATAGAAAACAATGATGTTCAAGAGACTGTTAAAGGAATAAGCTTAGGAGAAGCTAACGAAGGGAATGAGCTAGTTCATCAATAATTACCTAAGCGCTGGTACTACAACGAATCCCTCTTCTTTTGTGCCGAGCGAGTCTGTTAACTCGGCATTGTACAGGCCCGCTGTGTAGGCGCTTAATGCAGCGTTGTAAGTGTTTTTATCCCATTTTGAGAAGTCTCCTTTTTTAGTTAGAAAAGGATAAATGCTCGTGCTATCAGTATTAGAAGACATAAGTTGTTTTGTAGGAGTAGGATATTCCTGAAATAAGATACTTTTGGTTGCGTGAGGGTAAGTCTCTATGACATGGTAGCCCTCGGAATGTAATTCATTGGAAATGTTTATGCTTCTATAGATCAGATTCTTGGATATTGACCCCCGAGTTGTGTAAAAGCAGCTTATTGACATCGAAGCCATCTGTATTTCAGATATTCTTCCTTTATGTCCTTCTATTGTGTAGTTGCAGTTACAGTCTATTTCCAGGCAGCATAATCCCAACGGAAGAGAAGTCGGTGAACCGATCGCGATAATAGATGGCGATATTTGTTTAATGAGGTTATGAAATTCTTGATCAGTATTAAAGGTGTGTATGGTAGTGGCTTTTAAGTCTTCATTAATCAGGACTAGTGTGCTTTGGTATCTGTCGTTAGCTCTTATATGTAGTCCTGCGAACATTGATTAAGTCACCCCTTTTTCAGTATCTCCTTAAGCCTACATAGGATCATCATTGATGTTGTGTAAGGATCCGTGGCTCCCGTTTTCACTTCATCTAGAACCTGTTGGAATTCGGCCTTATTTAGGACGAACTCATTAATGTAGTTAAGGCTCAGATATTTTATAATCTCAGAAGTTTCATTGCTACGCTGTATTTCTTTTTTTTCTATCAGATTACCTGTGCTTTTCATGTGCTCATGGTAATCAAGTATTTCTATTAACAGTTCCTCAACGCCTTCTCCGGTCGTAGCTTGTGTTTTTGAAATTCGGGGTGTTGGTGACGGGCCTTTGTATTGTGAAACAATCGTAGAATTCAAATCTGCAATTAGTCTTTCTGATCCAGGTCTATCAGACTTGTTTACGACATATAAGTCAGCTATCTCCATTAATCCAGCTTTGATCATTTGGATGGAGTCTCCAGATTCCGGAGTAAGAACTACAGCTATAAGGTCCGCAACATTCATTATCTTTAGTTCAGTCTGGCCTACTCCGACCGTTTCGATAATGATGATATCGAACTTGGCAGCATCTAGAAGTCTGATCATGCTGCCTAGTATCATAGGTATACCTCCCGTTTCTCCATGAGAAGAGAGGCTCCTTATATAGACGCCATCATCACTATATTGAGCACCCATTCTGATGCGGTCTCCCAAGATGGCTCCTCCGGAAAAAGGACTGGATGGATCTACAGCTAATACTGCAATGGTCTTGCCTTGACTACGGATTTGGTTTATTAGTTGGTTTACTAGAGTGCTCTTACCTGCTCCTGGCGATCCGGTGATTCCAAGTGTCAATGCATTTCCTGTAAGGTGATTGAGGCTTCTTAAAATGTTAAAAGCTTCTTCATCGAGGCGCTCAATCATCGAAATCATCCGAGAAATGGTACGGAAGTCTGATTGTAGTATTTTGTTCACTTCAATATTCATAAACAATAATGGAGCACCTATACATGTGCTAAATGTATACAGTAACTAGTTGCTGTGGCTTGCCTCAAGTAAATCATGTCGGTTCCCCCATTTTTTTAGGAATCGACCAAAATTCTTGACACTGAGTTCGTCTCGTTGATTTTCGTCCAACTCAGTCCACTGCCGGTGTTCATGCCGGACGATTGGAAGGCGCCCATCTGCAATGACTTCCATATTAAGGTCTTTGATTTGGAAACTATAATCGATATCCAAGTTTCTATAAAACCGGAAACATTCTCTCATAAGCCCTGTTTGCTGAATTATATTACGAGGGAAAATCATACAATAGCCTTGCATTGCGTCGGCCGGGCCGGATTCAACCTCTTCGTGGAAATGCTGCATGTCGTCTGATTTAAGACCGAACGGTCCTAACAAACCTAGGTTCGCATTGGAAGCAAATGAATTAGACACTATAGAACATATATCTCCTGTAAGTTCCGCTGATGCATCTAATATTATTATGTATTTGCCTGTACTGAGTTTGATTCCAATGTTCTTGGCTGCAGCGTCTCCAAGAACATGGTCGCAATGTATAACTGTTACATTGGCTCGTGAAGATGCTAATTCTTCCAGATAATCTCCCGTACCATCAGTGGATCCGTTGTCTATCGCGATTATTTCAAAGCTGGAATTATGAGCTTGCTTCTCAACTGCCATTAAGCATCTTTGAATATCATCCTTGTAGCCGTAAGCATTGAGAATAAAAGTGTACTCATAGGTATCTGGTGCTTCGATTCGAGAATCAATTTCTTTGCCTGATGAGACCGACGGCCATTTGTCGACTATTTTTTCTAGGTACATTTTGGGCCTAACAGTCGTGTCTTCTTCATAATCTTGGAGAATATATCCTTTTGCTAATAGGGCTTCTCTGATTTGATCCGACTCATAGTAAGAGGCGGTTGACCTTAGGTTTGCACGCTCCTCAGCCTGTGAAGAAATCCTTTGAGGAATTTGGAAGTCATCAAAAGGCTGATTCAGGCCTAAGCCTAAAATCCGATCAAATGAGAGTAACAAGTGAGCTTTCTCTCCGTTGGAAGAGTCGGACTTCATTATTTTCCAGAGGTATGCTAGTCCTCCTGGGAGGTCTAAGTCTTGCTCAACTATGCTGATGAAGGTTTCTTCTTTTTGCAGGGTTTCTGCGGTAGGGCTAAATCTTGAATAATCTTCTTGCCAATTCCATAGCCGTATTCTTAGTGAGTCTAATGCTTTTTGGCTTGCTCGTAATGAAGAGAAGGTAAAGTTCATTCGGTGCCTGTATCTTACAGTTAAGCATAAGTATCTAAAAGCCAGAGGACTAAATCCTCTTTCTATCAGGTCACTGATCATAAATACATTACCAGACGATTTTGCCATTTTTGCCCCGTCTGCTAACAGGTGTTGTCCGTGGATCCAATAGTTGACATGTTTTTCGTTGTAGACGGCCTCGCTTTGAGCAATCTCGTCTTCGTGATGGGGAAATACATTGTCTATTCCTCCTGTGTGTATATCGAATTTCTCATGTAAATATTTATCCGCCATGGCCGAACATTCTATATGCCATCCCGGAAATCCTGGTCCCCATGGACTGTCCCAGTACACATCTCTCCCAGGTTCTGCTTTCTTCCACAAAGTGAAGTCTCTGGGATCTCGTTTTAAGGGATCGGTTTCCATTCTGACCCCTTCGAGTAGATTCCCCCCAACGTTTCTGGATAATTTGCCATATTCGGGGAATTTGGCTACGTCGTAATATATATTCCCTTCCGCGATGTAAGCTCGGTCGTTCTCCAAAAGAACACCTACCATCTTTAGCATCTCGGGAATATGGTCGGTAGCCCAAGGATATGTAGTTGCGGGGAGGATGTTTAAAATGGACTCATCTTGATGAAATTGGGCTGCATAAAACTGGGCGATCTCTCCAATAGTTTTCCCTTCTGCTAGAGCGGCTAGGATCATCTTATCTCCTCCCGTTTCTAGCAGTTCCTGCCTCATGTGCCCTACGTCGGTAATGTTTTTTATGTGCGTGATTTCTAGTCCCCGGTATTCGAGTAGTCTTCTAATAAAATCTGCCATCATGTAGGTGCGCATGTTACCTATATGAGCGTAGCGATATACAGTAGGACCACATGTATACATGCCGATTTGTCCGGGGCTAAGCGGGACAATTTCCTCTATGGTTTTAGATAATGTGTTAAGTATTTTGAGCACTACAAATCTCCCGGTGATTTATATTATACACACATAGCAACTGGTTATGGAGCCTCAACCTTGAGCTATAGGAGAGTTTTCTTCAGTCACTAGCACTCCGTTTTTAATGAAGCTATCAATTTGATTTGAGTCGTACCCTAGGCTAGTTAAGACTTCCACAGACTCTGAACCTAGAATGGGAGTAGGCCTACCAATACTCATGGGGGTTCGCGATAAAGTAGCGGTGCTTCCTAGATGGTCTACGGACCCTCTTCCTGGGTGAGATCGATTAACAATAAGTCCTAAGTCTCTAATCCATTCGGTGGTTTTTAACTCGCCAAGACTAATATTGGGTACCACCATGATCTCATCACTACTTATCAATTCTATCCAATTGGCAGTGGTTTTTGATTGGAATATCTTTTCTAGGTCGTTTTGAATCTCATCTAAGGAGGGCTCTGTGATCTTTTCAGCGGCAGAAAGCGCACTGAAGTCCTTTAGGGTTGCTAAGGTTTTTACGAATGTAGATTTCGTCTCAGCTCTGACATACATCCATCCATCTTGAGTTGGATACAATCTTGAATGAGCACCTTCTCCTCTTAAGCCTAATCCTTCTAATTCATTCCGAACCATTCCGTCGTATTCCAACATGAAAGGAGACTGCAGTAGACCTGCAGTGAGGCACAACCCTGTGTCGACGGTCTGGCCAAAGCCTGTTTTATTTCGCTCATGTAGTGCCAATGCTACGGCATAAGCCCCCATCATACCTGTCCCATAGTCGTTAGCTGGGTATGGCAACAGAGCAGGCCTTTCTCCTCGTCCTCCTCTTCTTATTTGGATACCACTTGTTGCTTGCGCAATTTGCTCCCAACCTGGCCTGTCCGCCCAAGGTCCATCAAAGCCGTAGGCATTTAGTGAAGCGTATATCAACCTAGGATTTATTTTTTTCAAGTCTTCGTAGCCCAATCCTTGTCTAGTCAAGCTGTCTTTACGGTAATTCTGAACCAAAACGTCAGCATCTTTCACCATCTCTTTGAAAATGGACATTCCTTCTTCTGATTTGAGATTTAAGAGTACGCTTTTCTTACCTCGATTAACGTCGATATTGCCTGTGGGATCATAAGGCCTGCTTGGGTCATCTACTTTAATAACATCAGCTCCATATTCCGCCAATGTGCGCCCGCAAGTTGGGCCCGCTAATACGATACATAAATCTAGTACTTTGACCCCTTTTAAGATTTCCATAGTACTTTTTCCTGTCGTGGTAGAACTTTGTGACTTTATTGGTGATTGGCTAAGTATTTCTGAATCTTGGTTAAGGGTCGGCGCAGGGCTTGATATTTTACCCGGTGTTCCTCTTAGTTTGACTTGGATTCCTGGTTGTTTCATGTTTCCTAAGGCAGGGTCGTTAATCGGTACTATCATTTCACCTTGTATCGGATGAGGGTGTACCAGCCATTCATCTATAGTTTTGCAGATTGTACAAGCCCCTCCTGCTGCTGCGATAGAATCTTCCCAATCTTGTGAACTTCTTGATTGGAAGAGATTAGTGAATCGTTCAAGCCACATATCGTAGGTTTGTTTGTCTATCACTTTACCAAACGCATCAATAGCGTCCTGTTCCCATTCGGGGTGATTGGCTGCTTCCATCAATTGCCCAACGAATCTTTTGTAGTTTCCATGGTTCATTACCCATCTGCCATCTGAGCATTGATATTGGTTCACCATCGGAAGGGTATATTCATCTCGCATGTGCACAGGAGGGTTATCGTAAAAATTTACCAAATTTCTGCCGATCGCTGTAAACATAGCGCTGTGTAATGGAACTTCTATGTGCTGTCCCAGCCCGGAGGAGTCTCGTTCTACTACTGCCATCGTGACTGCTACGGCTGCTACTATGGCCGCGAATGTGCTGGGTAATGGTAATGGAGTGTATAGAGGTCCATCATCTCCACCCACATGGTTATAAACTCCAGTCAGAGCTGAGATAGTCTGGTCCCATCCTTTCGCGTCTCGATAAGGGCTTCCTTCCCCAAATCCAGGTAGAGAACAATAAATAATTTTATTATTATTCAACAAAATATCTTCATATCCGACCCCTAAACGAGCGGCGACGCCTGGTCTGAAGTTCTCTATGATGATGTCTGCGTCAGCACACAAATTTTGAGCTTGGATCACGCCTTCTGGGGTTTTGAGATCTATCACTACGGATTGCTTACCTCTGTTCCATGTAGCAAACGCGTCAGATGCTCTTCCTGGGTCACCTCCAGGACGTTCCACTTTAATGACAGAGGCTCCCTGGTCCGATAGAAGCATTCCTAATAGGGGGCCTGGGATATACTGCCCGAATTCAACAATCTTAATGTCTTTTAGAGCTCCTTGTTTGTCTAGTTCTCTCATTTGTCTCTCCTGATTATGATGTTTTCTCCAGACTTAACTCTTTTTAGAACCTCTGGATCTGATTCAAGTTTCCCTATGACCGTGACCGCACTAGCTGGTTTGATATTTCCATCTACAGATGCAGGGGTTTCACCAAAAAATATACAGAACGCATTTCCAGGCGGCCAATAAGCAATGTCTCCGATGTCTACTGTTTCTTGTGGAAGCTCATTATCCAAGTATAAATCCACAGGAAAATAAATTTCTTCTCCCCATAGATTAATGGGAGAATTTATCGGCAGTATATCTACAAAAGACTTAGCAGTTTCTGTTTGGTTAAGTAGTGCATTAATTGTAAATGCTTGATTTTTAAATTCAATGGTCAGATCCATTAGATCCTCTTAGATTCTTCTAGTAACATCGGGAGTCTTTCTACGCAAGCGTCATCGATAGGCACTGATGTAGTCCCTTTAGTGATTAGGTCAGCTATTGCTTCGCCGATAGCACTTGAAAGCATTACCCCTTTCTCACCACCTCCTGTAGCAAGATAACAATTGGAGATATTGGGAACCTGACCGAGTATTGGCAACCAATCTTCTGTTACAGGTCGGAAACAAACGGTTTGTAGCACTAGTTCTGAATTTACCAACGAAGGAATCACTTTCATGATTTTGTTCATTATGGTATTTCTTGCGTGATCCGTAGGTGATTTTGAAGAGAATGGTTCGTCCATTTCCTCCATTTTCGTTGCGCCGCACCAGATCAGTCCATCAGGCTTAGGGTGGATTGATGCTTCTGGCAAAGAAGGTGCCTCCAGATCCGGATAATCTTGTATTTCAGGATAGTTTAAGCGAATAATTTGGCCTTTTAATGGTGTTACAGGAATATTCATGCCTATCCATTCTGAAGCGTTTATTGACCAAGGCCCCATTGCAAGTACTACCGAGTCGCAGTGAATTATTCCACCACGAGTTTGGACTCCAGTGACCTTATCTCCTTCTCTTATAAGGCCTATTGCCTCATCACTTCGGAAAATTGCTCCGCTTTTTTCCGCAGCGTTGGCAAATGCAAGAGTTAATTTGTAACTGTCACATGCTGCATTTCCTGTTGCAAGCACAGCATTTTGTATTTTGTCAGAAACTAAAGGAAATTGAGAAAGCACATCCGCTGTTTGCATCATTGTTGCCTTAAAATTAGGATGATTACAGGCATTGAATGTTTCATAAGTGTCTGCCAAAGCTAATGAATCTTGTTCGTTGAATGAAACCCTTAATAGATCGATGATTCGGCCATCAAAATCAATTCCCGTCTCTTGAGCAAGTTCGGGCCATATCGACAAGTGTTTTTCATAAGAATACATAGCCATTGGGCCTAGAAGTCCAGGAATTCCATGCCCTACTAAGGGATTTAGTCCTCCCGCAGAGTAACCCGAGGCTCCAGATGCGATACCTTCGTTCTCTAAAATTAGGCTAGGGATTCCGGACTTTCCTAAGAAATAAGCAGTAGAGCATCCCGCAATACCTCCGCCTATAATGACTGTGTTAACATAATCGCTCATTTTTTCTCCTTGTATTTTGGGTTAAGATATCTTAAGGTAAAGTTTCTAGGAGTTTTACATGCCAATATACCAGTATTTATGTGAAGAGTGTAGGGTCGAATCGGAGTACATCAGATCTGTTTCGAAGGCAGATGATGAAGCCGTGTGTAAATTGTGTGGAGCCACCACTACTAGAGTGCTGACCATGTTTTCGTTTAAATCAGATACTTTTACAGCACCTAAACTTCGTTCCACTAATTCTCAGCCCATGAGAGACAATCCTAAGAAATAGCTATATAGAGGACGCCTTCTCTTTGCATTCTATGCAAACACAAATTGACCTCAAAAAATTATAGGTGTATATGCCAGTGTGATGAGTATCTGACCACAAGAACTGGGCTCCATAATTTCCTACGGTAAAGTAGTCTATTGCAACTACATCCTCCTCTACACTATCAGGATCTAATAACTCTTTTCCTGTCATTTCATCAACGCATTGGGCACATCTGCATCTAAGCCTTACGTATCTGTGAGGAAGAGGGCTTCTGTGCCCGTCTTCCCAAAATACTTGGATGTATTCTTGTTCGATCCGTATTTCCTTAGCTATGTAAGAAGTCATTGTGTCGGTCGATGCTCCATGTTAAGAATTAGACTGTACTTCTGCTAATCTAGCAGGTCTAGGCATTTCGTCTGGATCCGTGGGTATTTCGATGATGGAAGGTTTGCCAACACGAAGAGCGTCTTGGAAAACATCAGCGATGTCTTCGATTTTGTCGACATAATATCCTTTGCCTCCAAAGAGCTCAGCATATTTGTCATATCTGGGATTGATTGTGTCAGCCCCTACATAACGCTCGTTGAACGCATACTTTTGATAGGCCTTTTCTGATCCCCAGCAGTCATTGTTCATTACTACGGAAATCAAGTTTAGGTTATACCTTACAGCTGTTTCAAATTCTTGGGCATTGAAAAGGAATCCTCCGTCTCCGTTAAAATTCACTACGTGACGCTCAGGAGCCCCGAAGGCAGCTCCTATAGCGGTTGGAAAACTAAACCCAAGACCTCCAAGATCTAGCGGACTTATTAATGTTCTAGGTTCGTTGAATACCAATCGATCTTGTCCGAAATTGGGAGCTAGTCCCGCATCTAGGGCGATAATAGCATCTCTTGGCATAACTTTTCTAAGTTCAGCATATACTCTTTGAGGTTTCATTGGGTAGCTATCGATAGAGAGTTCGGTATCCAGGCGGGTGTTTCTGGCAACATGTTGGGAGAGTACGGTTGTCTTCCAGTCTAAATTCAATTCTCCTGAACCTTGTAGTCCCTCTAAGATGTCTTCTAATACTGATTTTACGTCTCCTTCAATTCCGACAGTGATAGGGTAGTTTCTGCCAAGTTCCTTAGGATCAATTTCAATTTGAATTATTTTCGCTCCTTCTGGTATGAATCTGTTGTCATAGAAGGTTGTGGATTGTCCTAGTCTGGTACCTGCAGCGATTATCAAGTCTGACTGCTGGATCGCTGATATGGCTTCATCAGCCCCGAGTCGACCTAAGTGTCCTAGAAACTGGGGATGGTCATTAGGAACAGCGTCGGCTCTGCCATACGAAGTTACTATTGCTGCCCCGGTTAACTCTGCCAGTTGCATTACCTGATCTGCTGCTAAACTCCAGTTAACTCCTCCTCCGGCTACAATGACAGGTTGCTTTGATTGCTGTATTTGCTTAATTGCGTTGGAAACGAGTTCTCTATCTCCTCTGGTTCGGTTTGAATTAGGCCGATATTGGTCTACTGAAAGATCATCGATATCTAAACTTGTTCCTGCAATAACATCTCTAGGAATGTCCACTAACACAGGTCCCATTTTACCTGAGGTAGCTATTCTAAATGCCTGCCTGATGGCATCTGGGATTCTTTCAACTTTGTTGACAGAATAGGCCGCTTTTGTGATAGGTTTGAATAGACTCACTTGATCAAATTCTTGTGTCGAATCTCGGTTCTGATGATCTCTGGATGCAGATGGCGCTATGTATACCACAGGAGAGTGTGCTACAAATGCTGAACCTACTCCATAACTCAGGTTGAGAACTCCTGGACCATTTGTTGCTATGCAGACTGCGGGTTTCCCTGTAACTCTAGCGTACCCGTCCGCCATTAATGCTGCTCCTTGTTCGTGCCTTGTGCCAACGAATTCAATTGTTTGTTTGTCGTACAAAGAGTCTAAGATATCTAGGAAAGATGATCCCACAATACCGAAAAGGTGGGTGACTTGTTCCTGCTGTAAGATGTCTACTATTGCTTCGCCTGATCCAATGTTTCGTGCCATGATTACTCCTGATATCTAGTTAGAATTCACTTTTTTCACAGGGGTCAAAAATAACACCACTGCTGGAGCAAGCCAAAGGATGGAGGCGAAGCCGAATACTCCGCTCAAACCCCAGGTTTGACTTACCCAAATTGCGATTAATGGAGAGAAGGATCCAAGCAGTTGATTTATGCCCAAAACAAGCCCCATTGTTGTCCCTTCGATGCCAGTATCTACTTGATCTAAAACCAACGCTTGTAAAAGTTGCCCCAGAGTATATGAAAACAATCCAATCACTCCAAGTATAAGCAGCAGGAATACTATGCTGGTCATATACATAATCAGGAATGATAGTATGCCTACTATCAACATGCTAGGTACCAATATGGGTTTTCTCCCTATCTTGTCAGATAAGAACCCTAATACTGGGGCCATGAAGAATCCTAAACTAGTTACAATACCTAGCCCTATCCCTTGGGATAATGCATTTGCTCCAAAGCCTCCTTCAGATTCATCTGCTGTCAGATAATAAGGTACCCATGCTTCTAAAGCATTGAATCCGGTTTGTCGTAGAAATACGATTGCTATTAAAGCTAATATTACTGGATTGCTAAGAAGTCCTTTGGCGTTGCTAAGGTGGTATCCTAATCCATTAGTTTCGGCACTTGATTTGACTACGCTTTTCAGGTTTTTTAACGCTAACCATACGAGAATGGCAGTGATAAGCGTAGGGATAATATAGACTATAGATATTGCTCTCCATAATTCCATTCCAAGCCACAACCCTAACGCAATGGGAATAGCTCCAGTAACAATTGGGCCCACTAATGCGCCGACTTGGGCTCCTACGCCGTGGACAGTAAGCCCAAAGCCTCTGTTAGAAGAGTACTGCTGAGAAATAGCTGCTATAGCCGGTATATGCCATACCTGACCAGGAATTGGTAATAGTATTGCAATTATTATTAGGAAGCCGGCAACTGGAGTAATGGCCAATAATATAAATAGTATTGCTCCCAGTATCATACAGCCCGTTAGGATAACGCCCCATCTATTACCGGGTCCGTCCACAATGAATCCAGCTAAACATGTGATAACACCACCAGATATATATCTTATGAATAGAAGGATTGAATAGAATGCTAATCCTCCGCCTAAGGAAGCTACCACAGTGGGAAGTAATACAAGGAGGGCGTTGACCAGCCAGTGTTGCAGGAAATGTCCTACAGTAAGGGATACCAGTGTAAAGTTGCTACCGCCTGGTTTTGACTGAGTTTCAGTTGACATAATGCTCCTTGGATTAATTTTGAAGCTTAAGTAGCAATGATATGAGCAATTAATGTAGATTTCAATAGTCTATCTTTAATGAATTGGACCACATAGAAGTTTTTGTAGTAGACTTGCTGAAGTTTGATGCAAATTGTGGAAGGATGGTATCACTACTATGGAAAACAACTTAAATTTAAACCCAATAAATCTGTACGAATATGAGAAACGTGCAGAATTGATTTTGCCTCATGATAACTGGGATTTCATAGCCGCTGGAGCTATGGACGAACTAACCACTCAGAAAAACAGAAGCGCCTTGGACGCGTTGGGCTTGAGACCTAGATTCTTGAGAGACATTACGGAACGTTCAATAAGCACATCTGTGTTAGGGACTCCGATTAGTTTACCCGTAATGATTTGCCCAACAGGTGGTCACGGTATAGCCCACCCTAATGCTGAATGCGAAACAGCAAGAGGTGCAGGCATGTCTGACACATTAATGATGTGTTCTACTAGCAGCAACAATAGTCTGGAAGAGATTGCGGCTGCGGCTACAGGTCCTTTGTGGTTTCAGCTCTATCATAGAGGATATGATCTGACAGAAATGCTGGTTAAACGTGCAGAAGAGGCGGGATATAAAGCCATAGCACTGACTGTGGATGTGCCCTCTCCTAGTCCTAAAGAACGAGACCTAAAGAACCATTATTCTAGGGAACTCGAACTGGGAAACTTCAGGGGACTGGATAAAGATAGAGAAGAGATTAGTGGTACTGATGAGACACCCGGTTGGCAGGTGTCGCGTGTCGCACCACTCACTTGGAAAGAACTAGATTGGCTGAGAGGTTTGACATCATTACCATTGGTGTTAAAAGGATTGAGAACTGGAGAAGATGCGAAAATGGCTGTTGAGTGTGGAGTTGATGGTATTTTGGTTTCTAATCATGGAGGCCGGCAGATGGATGCGACCATGAGTGCCATTGAAACTCTGCCAGAAATTGTTAGTGCCGTGAATGGTAAAGCAGAAGTCTATTTGGATTCAGGTATACGACGAGGAACCGATGTTCTCAAAGCATTGGCCTTAGGCGCAACTGCGGTTGGTATTGGTCGGCCATTATACTGGGGATTAGCGGTGAAAGGAGCCGAAGGAGTTCATGGCGTTCTTGAATGTTTACGAGAAGAAGTCGATAGAGCCATGTCTTACACGGGCCAATCTGATGTTAAAGAACTTGATGAAGGTCTGGTTAATGTTCCTTACGGTTGGGGCTTAGGGACAACCGCCCCTTAATCAATTATTATCTGGGTTCTATGACAGATACATTATATAAACCTCGTAGTTAAACTATCTCTTGTCTAACCATTGAAGGCCAGATACTGGTTATTACAATTATGCCGTTAAGTTTGATAGGAATAATTTAAGATGTTTGTTAAAAATGTCTGGTTGTTCAAAATGGCTTGCATGAGCTGATTCTGGGATTACATGATAAGTCGGATTGGTGAACAGCTTTGAAACTTCCTCAATAACGTTTGGAGGGAAGATGAGATCTGATTCACCTACTAGAAACATAATGGGTATAGCAAAATTGTCTAGGGTGTCCTTTCCAGGACCTGACGTATCTCTGAAAATACTTGACACAGCAGAACGCTCCCGCTTTGGATTGAGAAGGCCTATTTCTTCATAAAGAAGGGTTAAAGCAGGCTCATTGGCTATGAAATAATCCGTAAGAGCTCTTCTGGTGGGATGAT
>Ga0111541_10000181_pt1 | contig 19838 bp, 11 predicted proteins | sample Knorr_S7_td_DCM__FD_83039 | JGI IMG/M metagenome (GOLD analysis project Ga0111541, IMG submission 83039) | Marine microbial communities from Southern Atlantic Ocean transect - Knorr_S7_td_DCM_ad_131m_LV_B (version 2) (version 2) | ecosystem: Environmental > Aquatic > Marine > Oceanic | place...
AGTGATGACGGTACTGGAAATTCCAATGATAATAATTATGTTTGGTTAGCAGCAGAATTCCAGAACGGCAATCTTTCAGAATCAGATAACATAAGTCTGGTTGGTTGGAATGTTGAGCTGATAGGCGGTAATTCTTCTCTTAGTGGGGGAGTATGTTCACCACAAGATCAAAGTGGTGGGTGTGTTGAGATTGGAGCACCTTCTAACAATCGTGTTGGAGATGTTTCAGGTGATCCCTCAAGTGGTCTTTTCTGTACTAATGTACCTGGACAGCAGCCAGTTTTCTGTGGTCAATTCCGTCCTTTCGTCAATCGAGACGTTGAATTAACAAGTGATCAATATGAAATCACTGTTACAGCTCAAGATATTTTTGGTGGAGTTGGAAGCACTACTTGGCTTATTACTGTTTCAGACAGTGGTACTTCAAATGGAGGTGGAGGGGGTGGTCCTGCTTTCAAGAACTCCATTCCTTCTATAACAGGCAGCAACCCCCAGGCTCAAATCACAATGGAAGTTAGTGAAACAACTGGTTCAACAAGACAGGTTACAGTCAGTGCGGATGACTCTAATTCAGACATAATTAGATATTGGTGGTCTCTTGACATTAATAATCCAAACGCTACTCCTCAAGGCTGTGTCACTGATTCTGTAAATCTTTGGGGTTCTGATAATTGGTCATGGAGTCCAGATGCTGGATTTAATTCTCTGGTTGATGATGGTGGCAGTGGTGTTATTCTTTCAAACAGCGTTGTAAGAAACCCAGACTTTAATGTTGATAATTCAATTTTGAAGGTTTTGGATAGCGTGAATTCTTCAGCAGCGATTTCAAATGTTGGTTTCAGCTTTGGCCAAGGTCAATGTGGTGGTGCTGTTGCAGGTACAACCTGCATAAGGGTAGAGAATATATTGGCTTTTGGTGGAGCAAACTTAAATACAGATATACCTATCAGGCTCAGTGATGATGCTGGAACAGAATATACAGATACTTTTGTAGTGTCAGTTACAGCCGATCCTGATCCCCTCAATGCTCCTGCTGGAAATCTTGAGATATCGACAACTCTTGAAGAAGACTATGCTATCTCTAACAATGCAAGAGTAAGCATAAGATGTGCAATGCCTATTTCAGTTTCTGTTGCTGACCAGATAGCGATGCAAGGATTCCTTGACAATGGTGATGGCACAAGTAAAAATACAATTGTTGATACCGATCCTCTACAAGATTTCAGTAGGGTTTGTGGTACCAGTAATGTTATTGGAAATCCTTTGTGTGACTGGGGTCACTTTGTAGTTGTTTTCCCGGATTCAAGTGAATCATGTTCACCTTATGCTGAACCAGATTGGAATACAGATGGATGTTATCAAAGAGCTCAAATAGACTCGGTCGATTTACAGACAGGAACTTTAAATCTAGATAGATTTTTAACCCTTGATGCAAGTGATCAATATCAAATTCTAGGTTGTGATTTAGGAGGTGTGTTTAATAGTGATCCTAGCGATGATTGTGATGAGTCAGATGAATCGATTGTTACAGTTATTTACAGCTCTCCGAATGTTAATGACCCACCTCAAATAACTGCTGGTCCAACTATTGCTGATAATCCAATATTCGAATCACCTTTGAGTAGCCCTGCTTCAGACGCCTCAAAGACAACAGTTTCTGTTTCTATTGAGGATGCTGATGGTCCAGGCAATTGTGCTCCTGCATGGACTGATCCATGTGGTACAACTAAATATTATTGGACTGATTGGAAGGGTTCCAATAATAATGCAAATACTAGAGCTTACTTGACAACTGATGCTTTTTCAGGAAGTAGCACTGTTTCTGTTCAAGGTTCATGTAATCGTCATAATCAATACAGGCCTGTAAGAATTAGCGACAATAGCCAACCTGGCTTTGATACGACTATAGTTGAATGTACTGAATCAGGTAATTTTGGCAACTCTGTTGCGACAATCACCTTAGCTGACACGTTAACTAGCAATTACCTCTCAAGCAATGAAGCTATTCTTGAGCATAGACAATGGGGTTCTTATGGTCCTTCTGCAAGTATTGAAAGCAATAATGGAATCTGGGCAAAGTCAGGAGTAAGTGGAATTGTCTGGACTGCTCCTTCAGCAGAATTGAATGGTGTTGATTTATGGACTGGTGAAACTGATTTCAGAATCAGAGTTGTTGCCGTTGATGGAACATGTCGTTACCCAGGCATTCTTGACTTCCCTGAAGCTCAGCTTTGTGATTCCGCAAGCGCTTCTGTTGGAGTCATTAACAATGTTGCACCTTCAGCAAATCTTTCTTTTGAGATACTTGATGACACTCCAACTAATTTAAGAGTTGAATTTGACGCATCTTCTAGTTTTGATTTGGATTCAGGACCCAATGCCCTTCAATATCAATGGGATTTTGACACTGATGGCACTAATGATTTAACAACTCTAAATTCAACATATATTCATACATACACAGCAAATGCTCCTTTCTATGATGCAACATTGACTGTGACTGATGGTATATCTACTGATTCTGAAGTTGTCAGGATTCAGGTCAATCAAGCTCCAGAGGTTCCTAAGATATGGGTGTATGGTGTTGATGAAGATCCTGCAAATTGTGCTACATGTGAACAAGGTGTCTTTACTGACAACGCATTGGATGACTTTACTGTTTTGAATCCTATTGGAACGAATCCGACAGAATTCTTCAATCCTTCACCAGGTAAGTTTATTGGTTTTGGTGTAGGTGTTTGTGATGATGATGCTCTTCAGACTCTTGAATGGGATCTTGATTATGACGGTGTTTCTTTCTTTGCTGATGTTATAGAGTCAGATGTTGCAAATATTGATGTTGCAGATCCTAACTTTACTGCAAATGACACTACTAACTGTAATGTATCAGGAGAGCAAAACTTCTACCAATGGGAACTTAATTCAACAAATGGTATAGATGGATTAGGAACCCAGATGAATTTTGGTAGCGATTACAGAATCGCTGTTCGAGTTGTAGATGAGGAAGGCGCAACGAGTAATTTGATGTGTCTAAATGTGTACAGTGGATCATGGGATGCAAAACTTTGTCGAGAGGGAGACCCTCAGAGCAATTCTGAAATTCCTTTGACAGTTGGGGATGATGAGATGATTAGTGGTGATTTTGGTGACCTTGATGCTTATCCATTCCTTCCAGCTGAAGGAAATGATAGCAGTTGGTCTCAAGGACAGCACAATATACATTTCACTCCAACAGGCCCGGATGAAGGTGTACTGCATACAATTTGGATGTCATCCTCATTGGAAGAGTGTCTTGGAGGAGAGACTCAAATAAGGTATAGAAAAGGTGCTTATCTCAATGGAAATGTCAATTGGGAAGAGGCTCAAAATATATCTCACCAGCAAAGTACTCCAGTATGTTCCAGTAATTCTGAGGCTCCAAACATGACAATAGACCCTGTAAACAGTGACCACATTATTGTTTTCTTTGGTGATGATGCAACTGGTGACCTGGATGTTTATTGGGTTGAAAGTACAGATGCAGGTAGCACTTGGTCTTCAAGAAACTCTATGCCTGGTTTGGCAAACAGTGATTTGAGGGCATCTGGGCAAGGTGCTCAGACTCAACCTACATTAACTATAGAGCCTGCAACAGGAGGTCCTTTTGATGGTTTCTGGCATTTGAGTTTTGTTGAGGCTTCAAGCGGTCGTGCGAAAATGTTCCACATGATGAGAGATCCAAATACAGGAAATTGGATCGATGGAAACACTTACACGCAAAGAATAAACAATGCTCCTCAAGTTCATATAAGAGATCTTTCAGGAAGCATAAGTACAGGTATGGCAACAAATGAATTTGGTCCTGAATTGGAATGTTGGGTTAGTGACTATGAAGATGATGGTGGTTTTGCTGCTCCTCAGCCTGCTGTTTGTGAATGGAATGAAAACTACGACACAAATATTACAAGGACAGGTGGTTTTGGAAATTCTAATTTTGTTGAAGCGAACAGTTGTGAGAATGATAATGATTGGAGCAATCCTGGAACCAATACGTTTACGAATTATTCGTATGCTACAACAGGTTTGAAGAGGGTTGGTGCAAGATATACTGACAGTGACGGAGCTGTTGGTTGTGGTGTAATATGGGTTCCTGTAAACAATAATCAGGATCGTCCACCTGTCTCTGTTATGAGACTTAGAAATGCTTCAAACAGCAATAGAGCTGTCGGTGAATTAGACGAAACAAATAATCTTTCAGTTGAAGCTCAATGCGCATGGAGAGTAAGTGCTTTTGGAGACAATAATAGGGGTTCTTACGATCCTGATGGTACAACTTTTACATGTGAGTTTGTTCAGGACTGGGATGGATCCTCTTCAAATTGGACTCCAGACCATACTGTTAACTGTAATCCAAACAGTAATCCTGCAGCTGGTACGAATTGTGCCGTTGACTTGAGTTATTCAGGTTCTGTATTTGATGCAGGAGACAACAGAACAAGAGTCGGAATGAGAGCATGCAGTGGTGGACCAAATCCAGGTGAATGCTCACCAATAATTTGGAGTTATCTCTATGTGGATGATTACCAGAACCAAGCACCAGTTGTACTTTTGAGATTAAGAGAAGATCAGAATGAATCTTGTCCTATGGCTTCTGCAGGTGTTCTTGACCATAATCTTGCAACACCTTCTTTCAGTGTTTGTTTGGATGCAAAAGCCTCCTTTGATAGAGAGGATGAAATAGTCAACTTTGGAAATGGAAGTTTAGATTGTGATTCCAATTCAATTGCTGGAGCAGGCAACGAACCAATACTAAGTGACAATGGTGATGGTACTGGAAAATGTACTTTCAGGGAAGTTGGTGACTACCTTGTAACTTATAACCTTATTGATAATAATGGGGAGACAGGCTCAAGAGGTTTAACTATTTCTGTTGGTTATGGTGATGATCCAGGTTCAGATGGCTACCAGCATGACATAAATGCTGGTAACAGTGCTCCACAAGCTGTTGCAATAGTCAAGCCTTTTGCTGAATCTGTACGTAATGTTTCAGAATATGACAATGCTGGAAACGCATCAGTCTATCTTGATGGAAGAAGGTCAGTTGATGCTGATGGCGAGGTTGCTGTTTGGGATTGGGATCTTAACTATGACGGTATAACATTTAATGTTGATGTAAGTGGAAATGAATTAAATTCATCAGTTGATTTAACATTTGGAAATGATGTTCCTGGTGCTAATTATAGAGAAGGAATCATTGCCTTGAGAGCAACTGATAATCTTGGTGGAACAAACATTCATGCTGTGACATACAGAGTCATGCCGAATGAAAATGAAGTACCGCAAGGTGCTATTTCTGCAAGTCCTTTCCTTGCTGGTTTTGCTCCTTTGAATGTTGACTTCAGTGCTGTAGCTGTTGATACAGATGATGCGACATGGACAGATCCAACAGACTGTGATGGTTGTACTTATGAATGGGATTTTGATGTTGTTGGTGGTGTGTTTACCGTTGATTCAACAAACGAAAGTGAGAATGTAACCTTCTCAGAAGAAAAAGACTATACTGTCGGTTTAAGGGTTACGGATGCTGATGGAGGTCTTTCTTCAGTTGTTACTACAGTTATACATGTTGGAGATTGTCCAAATGATGGAACGCCATGTGATTCGAGTTTGAAGAACAGGCAGCCACAGGCTTATTTCTTTATAAGTAGTGCGAGCGGAGCTCTTGGAACATACGATCCTTCCGGTGCATATTTTGTAGATTTTGATGCTTCAAGATCAGATGATCTTGATGGAAACATTAATGAATATCAGCCAACTTGTAACGGAGGAACACTTTCTGAATGGAGTGGAACTTCCGATTTCACATGGAGATGTTCTTATGATGAAGTGAATGATGGAACAGGTGTCAAAACAGTAACTTTGACAGTTACAGACGATGGTGGATTGAGGGATGATTCAGGAGATGCAAACACAATATTACCTACTGATTCTGTTCGTTCTCATACTGTGAATTTGGATGTTTATGTTTCTGACATGAATCAAGATCCAATGGGAAGTATAAAAGTTACAGGTGTTTACTACAACCATGATTCACAACAGCCAGTTCCATGGAATACAGCTCTTTCGTTAGATGCTGATACAAACATGAGTTCTGGTTCTGGAATTTCTTCTAGAGAAATTGACTGTAACTGGGTACACAATCTTGCTTTTGATAACCCAGGAATGACTCAAGAGACTGGTAGTTGTTCTGTTGCAATAGATGGAATGGTTACTGGAGCAAACCTTCTACTGTAAGAGTTCTTGATGACGAAAGTTCTCCTTCTGAAGATGTGAGAACAGTTGTTGTTTATGTTGATGAAGCAGGACCTGGTCAACAAAGACCAGTTGCGCTTGCTGGTTACACAGGTTCTTTGACTGTTGGATCAAGTTCAACAACTCATAATGTTGAGATAGATTTGAACAATTCATGGGATCCTGATAATGACTCTCTTGAATATCGAATTAATTGTGGTGCAGGTCAGATATTTGATTTTGCTGTGGGAACATGTAGTTTCCCAAACCCTGTTGGTGGTCCTGTTTTTGAGACTGTTGAGTATTCAGTTTGTGATAATGGAACTGTTGGAGGATGTGGTTTTTCTGTTGAGCCTTTAATAAGAGACCATATTGATTTTACAGATTTTGTAATAGTTGCAGATGGAGTTTGTGCTACAGGGCTTTTTGCTGATAATGTGGGTGTAAGAATTTCAAACCAGATTGGAGATTCGGATGATAGGACTGTTGAAGTTGGTGGATGTGATCCAACAGACCCTATAACAGATGTAGTTTCAAATGCTCAAATAAATTCAACAAGTGTCGACATTCCAGATGGAGAATGTATTGCTCAGCAGTTCCGTATAGGGAACCCAATACGTATTGAGGATGACAACATGTTTGCTGGCGGCCCTACAACAACAACAGTTACCAACTGTACTCCTGGTAGCCCAGATGTTCTTGAGTTTGCTGACCCATTGCTTGAAACTGTCCAGGCTGGAGATAATGCAAGGCTTGTCAGCCTTTTGGATACTGTAAGGGTTGATGGAGGTTTCTTTGGTGGAGCCATGAGTCCTGCATATCTTGTCGATGATGGTGCTCAAATCGAAGAAGTTCGTGAGGGGAATATTGGTTCTGCTGCTGCAGCTGGAGATAACCAATTACAGCTTGATGCTGGAGCTTGTGCTGATATTGAATTGAACTTAATAAGAGGAAGACAAGGGTTAGTCAGAGAGGCTGGTTTATTGACTTCAACTTTCACTATAGACACATGTGGTGTTGTTGGTCCTGACATTATTACTTTCCCTGAACCTTTAAGAGATGATTACTCAACTAATGGAATTATTGACATGAATGACAATATCGATATTGAGTATTTGACATTTGAAATTTGGGAAAATAGGGCTCCTATCGTTGTTTCTCATAAGGAAAACACTGATTGGGTTGTTCCTGTTGGAGGAGTCACTAGCTGGCATTCAAGGGGTCAAGGTGAGGATCCTCTTTATCTTTCCTGGGATCCTGATGGGGACTCTTTACAGTACTCTTGGGAATGTGATGGAACTGCAGCAGGAAACACTTCTGCTCAGAATTGTGAATTTGAAACAGTAGGAAGACCTGCTGTATCTCTTGTTGTAAGTGATGGTGATTTATCTGGACAGGATAACCATAATATTGCAAGGGCAACAAACACAACACCAATGCCTATTCTTTATGTTGACCCTCAAACTGATTTCTTGCCTGTTGTAGATAGTTTATTGACATCAAACAATATTGTTTTAGTTGGAAACTCAACAATAGATTTAGAAAATCAATTAAGCAATCCTCCTTGGTCTACAACTTTTGAATGGGATTGTGGAGATGCAAATGCTCCAAATATAAGTCCTCCATTCTCCCCTGGTCCATTTACTTATGACCTTTGTTCTTATCCGGCTTCCAACACTCCATTGATACCATATAGTGTTGGTCCAATTGAACTTGTAGTAAATGATCCTCATGTTTCTCCTGGATGTTCAGACTACTTCTGTCTTGCTGGTTCAACCTCTTTGAATCAAATTCCTGTTAGAAATATGTTAAATAGAGCTCCAAGAGCTGCTATTTCAGGTCCTGAGAATTGGGATTCAAATGCTAATCCAACAAATCCTTGGATTGAAGATCATTTGAACTGGGTTGGAACCTTTGATGTTTCAATAAGCTCAGCACCTAACTTTAATGGACAGTTCTCTGTTGATCTGTCAGCTCATAATTCAGTTGATCCTGATGATCAGGGTCTTACATACACATGGGATTGTGGTAATGGAACTGGTGGAGTTGGACTAGTACATACATGTGTTTATGACGATGATCAAGCCAATCCTCAAGTTAGAGATGGTTTGACTGATTTGGATAATGATTCAAATGGAGATATGTGGACAGTGACATTAACAGTTCAAGACACAATGGGGCTTACTGACACAGATACAGTAAATGTTAGGGTTATAGAGCAGTTAGGACCTCAAAGTGCTATTTTCCCAAGTGATGCTGACAGTCAGGTAAATTTCTGGGAAGCTGATGCTGATCCAGGTTTAGCAGATCTTAAGTCTCCAGACGCAGAGTTATTAGATGTATTTGCAGACGGAACATACATGTTCCCTAAGCCTTTGAACCCATTGGCTGGAGTTAATCCAGGAGGATGTCCTTTTGCAGAGTTGCCAAATTGTGACCCTACTGACGTGCTTTTTGACTCTGTTGTTCATTTGGATGCTTCAAGAAGTCTTGACCCTTATGGAAGAAATGTTTTCGTGCAGGTTGATTGTGATTGGGACAATGATCCAAACAACTTCTCTATAGACATGAGCGGTTCTACTTTAAGCATAAATCCAGCTGCTGAACCAGCTTGGTTTGAGCATGTTTGCAGGAATCAAGTTTCAGGTAATACTTTATGGAATGGTACAGATGAGCCAGATTCAGGCGATTCTTCAACCTATAGGGCTAAGAGAAACATTTCTGTAAATGTTTGTGAAACAGAATCGATTGCAAGTTGTGCTTCAGCAAGAGCAGATGTTTCATCATTTGATATGACTGTATGGAGAAACAGAATTCCTTTGGCTCATATGACAATACAAGATCCTGTATTCTCAGGTGATAGTTCTAGGGATGTTGATTATTCAGCACGTTCCTCATGGGATCCAGATGGAGATCCAATTTTGTTTGGTGATGGTGCGGGATTAATAGACAAAGACGGACTTGCTAATTATTCTGGAATTGCAGATGACATATGTCCTGATGGAACAACTTTCTGTGACGACAAGGATCAGGTTCCACAATGGAGATGTGATGACAGTGGTTCTTGGCCTTATCAAGCAGGTTTTGGCAATAATAAGGCTATATGGAATGCAAATCAAGGTCACAGGATAGGTGTTGCTAATGGTGACTCTGACCTAGGAGACCAAGGCATAAATGGTTCTGATTCATTTGAATGTTTGGTTGCAGGTCAAGGTGTAACATTTAGACCAAGCCTTTATCTTTCTGATGGAGACCCTTCTGATGAAGGTTATAGTTTAGAGTCTTGTATTGAATATTCTGACGGTGGTGCTACAGCATCAACATTAGATGAAGATGTTTGTGCAAACGGTAATCCTATACATCTAGGTGGTGTAGGCAATGGCTTAACTGTTAACAATCCACCTGTAGCTTGGATAATAGAACAGACAAAAGGTGATCTTTTTGGAATAACACCATTTACCATTAGCCTTTCTGCTGATCATTATGACCCAGATGGAGATACTTTATCAAGTAGCTTTAATAGTAATACTGGTTTTGAATGGGATTTCCACTACTCAAGATCTTGGTTCTGGGGAGGCAATGATGATGATGTTTTGAATGTCAATGATTTTAACTACCAAGCCGATGATGTTTCTGATTTTGATATTGATAGTGCGGGTGTGTGGAATTTTGCAGTTCGAGCAACAACCCAAGGAACACATACAGCTTTAGTTCAAAGTGACGGATCTTTTGCACAGTGTTTTGATGAGGATAATCAGTTTGCACCGTACCCATGTGATACAGGACTACTTGACATACCTCAAACTTTCTGGGACAATGGAAATCTTGCTATTGGAAGTGGGGATTGTAAGTTTGGTGTTCTAGATCAACTTACTGGAGAAATGGTAGCAGAGGGTGGCGTATTCCTTCTTAAAGATGAAGACGCTGCTATGTATAACATTGGACAATCTGTTGAGGTTTTTGCAGGTGGTCAAGTTTTTGTTCAGGGAAGTATTTGTGATGTGATAGATATTCCAACTGGCTTTAATGGTTTAGATGGAGATCTTTCTAGAGTGTATGTGAATTGGAGTGGAGCTCTTTTCCAACCAATGCCAATTGGTGAAACTTTCATTAGGAATACTGATGATACGCTTACTGGAACTGAAGAATTGAAAACATTTACTATTGTTACTGATGGTTATATTGGTAACCTCCAAATTCCAACAAGGCATTCACAATCAGGAAATATTCTTTCAAGTGGTGGTTCTGTTGGAACTGTTGGGGATACTCAGAATGACTTCCACGCTTCAGCCCTTGGACAATGGGCTGCATGGTCGGTCATTGATTCTGAAGACCAAAGACCTGATTCAACTGTAATGGCTCAATCTGATAATGAGCCTTTCGGTCAATATTCATTGTTCTTTGATTCAAGTCCACCAAACAATCCTGAACATACTGTTATGTTTAATAGATTTGTTCACACATCAGATGACCCTGCCATTAATGGTAACTCTGGTCAGTATGGTGGTTGGTTTAATATGAATTATGAAGATCAATTTGTAGGAAGTACTCAAGGTGGTACTAACCTTGCCAATCTTGATTCATTTGGTTTTGGTGTTGCTATTGATTCTGCTGCATGTAGCTCAGATGCACTTACTGGTGTTTGTAGAAATGTTACAACGATCAATACTGGTCTTTATCCGAGTCTAGCGGATGTTTCAAAGACTTCAAATACATCTTCTCCAGATATGTTTGTTGCATTTAGCACAGCCAATCAAACATTGACTAAGAAAACAACAAACAGAGGGAGGAATTGGTCAGGTGCTTCTCAGGTAAACAATAGCGGTTCAGCTGCTTCTCCTCTTTATTTGAGAGTAAGTGCTGATATCTCTGACGATATACTTGCTATATCTTGGGCAGATACAGCTGCTAACTCAACTGAAAGAGTTACTCTTGGATGTACCAATAACATGAATCCAATATGGCAGCTTTCCGATTATTCAATTGGTGACCCTGTAGAAAGTCCAGATGTCCAACATAGTCCTTCAATAGAAATTTTTGGAGATAAGATCTTTACACTTTGGACAGACAACAGAAGAGGCGGTCAAAGCAGTGAGGAGATATTCTTCAAAATATTTGATGGCTCTGATTCATTAGGTAATTCAACTTCCTGTTTCCAATAGGAGATAAATGAAATATTGGGGAGTGCAGATCTGCACTCCCCATAAGCTTTATTCAATTTCTGTTTTTTTCGATGGTCTTTGCAGTAAATCTTTTACTGCATCTTTTATAGTATGTTCTTTATGAATGACATTATTTATTGCACAAGCCAAAGGGATATCTACATTTGTTTTTTCCGATAAGTCAATAAGTCCTTTTAAGGTTCTTATACCTTCACTTTCTCCTGTTAAGTTACCCAAAGCCTTTTCAAGGCTTAAACCTTTTGCGATTTGATTTCCCAGTTGCCAATTCTTGCTGTCTTTTCCTGTTGCTGTAAGTATCAGATCTCCAAGTCCAGCAAGACCCCATAAAGTTTCTTTATTAGCGTTGAAATGCTCAAAAACTCTTGACATTTCAACAAGTGCTCTTGATATCATTGCTGCTCTTGCACTTTTTCCTAAATTTGCACCATCAACCATACCTGAACCTATAGCATAAACATTTTTTAATATACCACCCAAACTTACACCAAGGATGTCATTAGAGTAATAAGTTCTTAAAGAACTTGTTTTCAGTATCTTTTCTATTGAAGTAGGTCTTTTTTCACCAGCAATTACCGTTGCTGCTGGCATTCCATGGATGATTTCGGTAGCAAAATTAGGACCAGAAAGAATATAAATATCATTTTTTAGGTAACGATTAAGCCAATTTCCAATTGGATCAAAACCTTCAGGCGATAACCCTTTCGACAAAACAAGGATGTCTACATTTGAATATCTTTTTATAAAATCTTTATCCAACCACTGTGTGGTAAATTTTGTTGGCACAGCCCAGACCAAAAGATCAGGTTTTCCTAAATCTTGGTCTTTGCTTGATGCTTTTATATTTTTGTGCAATGTTAAATTATTAAATAAAGGGTGTGATTTTGTATCATTGAAAATTTGAGGATCTTCAAAACTTGTTGTAAGTATTGTTATATCAGCATTTTGCTTTGCTAAAAGATTTGAGAAGGCTATCCCCCATGATCCAAATCCAGCTACATGAACTTTCACTTTATTTGACTCTCGTTACCTTGTCTAAGTCTTTTTATATTTTCTCTATGTAAAAACATCACTAAAATGATTATAGGTAATGTTTGAATAAGCACGTATGGAATATAGTCGTTAGATTCAAAATAATAATTCCCATTTTCATGAATGATTTTTAAATTTTTCTCAAGGTAAAGATAAGAAGCTAATGGAAGCAAGGAAGTTGAGATGATAGATCCAAGAGAAACAAATTTTGATTTTTTAATTGTTATTAAATAGGCAGAAAGGCAAATCAGCATATATTCGAAGTTAAAGAAAATGAATGATCCAAATGTTGCTGCAACACCTTTTCCTCCTTTCCATTGCATAAATGGAGAATAAGCATGACCTAAAACTGCAAAAAGAGGCAAAAGTGAGATTATTAAATTGATTTCTTCAGCTTTAGTGTTTTCTAAAAGTATGTATTTTGAAGTTAGCAAGTTGTATGAAATGAAAACACCAAGATAGCCTTTTAGCATATCTAGAAACAGTGTAATGTAGCCATACTTTGAACCAAAAGTTCTTCCAACATTTGTTGATCCAATATTTTTTGAACCAAATTGTCGTATGTCTTTTTTGAATAATATTTTTACTAAAAGGTATCCTGAAGGTATTGAGCCCAGTATAAAAGATGGCAAAATATAAAACCAATAATTAAAAATTGAATTTTCCATTGTTTTTAATATTAATTTAAATCTTCTAGAATTTGTATGTAGATGTTTGATAAAGTTCAAAAAATAATAAATGATTTAAATTTGGATATTGTTGTTTTCTTAGACCCTGTTCATCTTTTATGGTTTTCGGGTTTTTCAGGTTCAACAGGTGTTCTTTTGATCGGTAACTCTGAAGCTGTTTTAGGTGTTGATTTTAGATATCATGAGATAGCTGAAGATGTTAAAGCTAAAAATATTGATGTTTATTGTGCCCCAACTGGCAATCTTTTGAAAAATACTTTAGATTATTTTTCTAACAAAAAGGTTAAACGTGTTGGTTATCTTGCTTCAAGAAACTCACAAAGCCAGAAAGCAATGTTACAAAAAAGCTTAAATGCTGAATTGGTCGCTATTGATGATCAGGTTGATTTCATAAGGTCTACAAAAAATAAAAATGAAATTATTGGCTTGATGGAAAGCGCTAAGCTTAATGCCAATCTTTTCAAGCATGTTAGAGAAATAATTAAACCTGGGGTTTCAGAAAGAGATTTAGCTGCTGAGATTATTTCATATGCTGTAAAGAATGGTGCCTCTAAAATGGCTTTTGATCCAATAGTTGCTTCAGGAAAAAATGCATCTCGGCCACATGCATCATTTACAGATAAGATTCTTGAAGCAGGAGAGCCTTTGACATTGGATTTGGGTGTTTGTCTGGATGGTTGGGCAAGTGATATGACAAGAACATGGGTTGTTCCTGGAAAAAAACCAACTGAAAACTTGTTAGAGGTTTTTGATGTTGTTAAAAATGCAAAAAAAGAAGCTGAGTTAAATTTGATTACTGGTGTTTCTGGTCATGATCTTGATACATCAGCAAGAGATGTTATAAGTAAATTTGGCTATGGTGACTTTTTCGGGCATTCATTAGGTCATGGAATAGGGAGAGAGGTTCATGAGCAGCCACGCTTAGCTCAAGGTTCACAGGATGTCATGCTTGAAGGGATGGCGATAACAATAGAACCTGGAATTTATATAAAAGATAAATATGGAGTAAGAATTGAAGATTCGTATATTATTACTGAAAAAAAGGTTATCAATTTAGGAATCGATGTCTTTTCTGATTTTTTCTAAAATATAATATGCTCTTATGTTGGGTGGAATTCGTAGAAAGTTTGTTATTGAATACAGAAGGCTTTCAGAGCTTCAGGATTTTCAATTTTCAGGTGTTGTATACGAGGAGGATGGAAAGCTGTTTTTTAAACATAGGGATATTTTCGCAAATATGTCAAAAAAAGAATTAGAGCAAAATTCAATAAAGTCTTTAGATGACGTTATAAAAAGAAAGTTTGGCCCGCTTGTAAACAGGAACACAGCAATTTCTGCTGTTGGTTCCTTGGATGAAATTTTTGACCAATATTTGGCAGTTGCTTTATTGAGAGAAAAGAAAAGCAGAGTTTCAAACAGATAAGTGACCTCAAATAATCCATCTCCATGGAAAATAAAGACAGTTGAGCCTATACCCAATCCATCACAAGAAGAAAGAAAAAAGGCTTTAATCAATTCAGGCTATAACCTTTTTAATGTTTCATCCTCTCTTGTAACAATCGATCTTTTAACTGATTCTGGAACAGGTTCAATGAGTCATAACCAATGGGCTGCTATTCTGTCTGGAGATGAATCTTATGCAGGAAGCCAATCTTTTTATGCTTTAGAGAAAAGTGTAAAAGATCTATTTGGATATAGAGTTGTCATACCAACACATCAGGGAAGAGCAGCAGAGGATATTTTATTTTCAGCATTTGGAAAAGACAGAAAGGGCGTCATTAGCAATCATCTTTTTGACACTACTACAGCACATGCTCTTGAATCAGGAATGAATATTTTTTCCTGCCTAGATAAAAATGATGATGTTTTTGGTGGTAATTTCGATCTTAATTTGCTTGAAAGTCTTTTAAAAAAAGAAGATATTGATCTTATTGTCGCAACAGTGACTTGTAATAGTGCAGGCGGTTTACCTGTTAGTTTAGACAATTTGAAAAAAGTTAAAAAAATTGCTGATTTTTATAATGTAAAAATATGGATCGACATGGCGAGAATTGCTGAAAATAGTTATTTTCAATACTTGCATGGAGAAGGTGAAAGTCCACAACAATGCGCACTTCAAACTTGTGCACTAAGTGATGGGGCTTGGATGAGCTCGAAGAAAGATGGACTGGTTAATATTGGTGGATTTATTGCTTTAAAAGATAAAAGCGATAAAGAAAAATATGAAAAATTGGTTGAATTGGAAATTTTAAAAGAGGGCTTTATAACATATGGAGGTTTAGCTGGTAGAGATATGAATGCTTTGTCTGTTGGTTTAAGAGAGGCTTTGGAGCCTAGATATTTAAAGCATCGAATTAATGAAATCAAATTTCTTTACAATCTTTTAACTGAGATTGGTGTTCCTTGTGTCAATCCAGGAGGACATGCAGTTTATGTCAATGCTGGGAAGTGGTTAAAACATTTAAGAAATGATGACTTCCCAGCACAGTCTCTTTCATTGGCACTTTATTTGGTTGCTGGGATAAGAACTTCTGAAATAGGAAGCTTATGTGCCGGTAGAGACAATCAAGGTCAGCAGATATCTTGTCCAGGTGAGTATTTAAGATTAGCAATCCCACGTAGAACTTATACTAGCGATCATTTTGTATACATAAAACAAGCTTTTGAAATAATTTCTGAAAATAAGGATTCTTTACCTGCTGTAAAATTTAAAAAGGAGGCAAAAAAGTTAAGACATTTTCAGTCACTTTTTGAAGATTTTTTATGGACACCGTCAAAGTATCTAAATTTATAGATTGTGATTCACAGAAAGCTATAGAGCTTTCAATGAATCCCGAAATTCTTGCTAAAGAAATGCCAGGGGTGAAGTCTGTCAAGATTTTAAACAAGAAGGAAAAGGGTGGTCTTGTTGTGCAAACAGTTGCTTGGGATGGAGTTCTTGAAGCAGGACCAATCAAAAAAGATTTGAGCTGGGTTGAGGAGGACTCATGGGATACCAAAGAAAGAAAATGTCAGTTTGTTCAAACTGAGGGCTCATTTAAGATATACAACGGAACTTGGACATTTGAAGATGTTGAAAGTGGTTGTGAGTCTTCCATTTCTTTGGATTATGACGCAGGTGTTCCATTGGTAGGTCCTCTTATAGATAAGCTTATAAAAAAGGTTGTTATTGAGAATCTTGAAGCTCTGCTTAGCGCTCTTCAAAAGGTCGCTAAAGACAGTTAAATTTTTTTGAATGAAGGAAACAGATGTCATAAATTTGATAAAGCAAATGTTTCCTTTAACCGGAGATGATGCTTACTGGGAGAAGGGTGGCATTGCCATGTCTGTAGACTCTTCAATACAAGGAAGACATTTTCTTTTAGATAGAGATAACTGGATCGAAGAAGGTGTTTGGAATTCTGTTGCAGGTGCTATAACTGATGTTGCAGCTGTTGGGTCAAATCCAGAATTGATTATGGCTTCATTTTGCTTTCCAAAGAAAACTGACGATTTAATTATAAAAAAAGCCGTAAAAACCTTAAATGATGTTTCGAAATATTTCAATTTAAATGTTGTTGGAGGGGATCTTTCACAAACTTCTAGCGACATTGTGTTTTCTATTTCAGTTATAGGTTTTAATGCTGTTGGTCCTGGATTATCTTCAGCAAAAAAAGGAGATTTAATAGGTGTTACTGGTTGGCTGGGCAGCAGGCCTTTAGGTTGGTATTTGGCTATCAAAAAGATTGAAGGGTATGGTGATTTTGTAGAACAGGCTTTAAAGCCTTGTCCTAATATTGATTTTCCAATAAAGGTTGCGAAGTATGTCTCAGCAATGACTGATGTAACTGATGGTATTGGTTTCGATCTTGCTAACATCTGTCGTAAATCAAATTTAAAACCAAATATTTTTTCAGAAATTCCATATTCTCAATTTATGAAAAAAATATTTTCTGATTTGAAATTAGATCCTGAAATGTTTTATAAACAGGGCGGAGATTACGAATTTCTTTTGACATTTAATGAAAAGAATAAAAAAGAAATAAAAAAACTTGCTAAAAGCTTGAATATCCCCTTTTCAATTATTGGAAAAATGGAAGAGGGTAATGTACCTAGCTGGTATGGTAGAGGAAGTGAGATAGTTTGGTGATAATAAGTAAGAGTGTTGCTGACACGCATAATATAGCCAAGAAAATTCTTAAAAAACTCAAGAAAGGCGATATTGTATTTCTTAATGGTGACCTTGGAGCAGGTAAAACAGAAATGGTTAAAGGTTTCATTAAAGCTTTGGGTGGTTCTGTAGATGATGTTCAATCTCCAACTTATCTAAGCGCTTTAAGTTATTCGATACCTGACAGCTTTGTTGTTCATGTTGATTTTTACAAGTATAAAAAAAATAAAAGTTTCTTGCAGTCATTTATTATGGAATATTTAGAGCAAGATCCTCATTTGATATTTGTTGAATGGGGATCTGATATATCTAATGGTTTTATAGAGATTAATATTGATGAATCAAATGGTGAAAGGCATATTTGCTTAAAAGATGAAAGATAAAGGTCTTTGGCTTATAGTAGACCCAACAGGTCCTTTTTCAGGTTTTTCAATCGCTGAACAAGATTCAATTATTGCTTCTAAGGTTTTTCAATCAAATCTTCTTTTTGAAAATTTATTAAAAATTGATGATTTTTTAAATTCTTTCAATAGGAATTCAGAAAAAATAAAAGGTATTATTCTTGTAAATGGTCCGGGTTCAATCATGGGTTTAAGGATAGCTTTTTCATGGATAAAAGGCTTTTCTCAAGGAAGAAAGTTAAAATTTAAAACAATTTCTAGCCTAGATGTTATTTATTTTTCAAATGGCAGCAAAAAACCTTGTTGGACAATCATGAATTCAATTAGAGATGATATGTTTTATTCATTTAATGGAGAAAGCCCTAAAATTGCTAATAAATCTGATCTTGTGAAGATGATTGAGAAAAAACCAGCTTTATGTATCGGTGATTATTTTGATGAGATTTCAACTTTGAAAAATATTCATTTTGAAAAAATTATGCTTCCTCAATTTGAGGCAATATGGGTTTATTTTGATTCAATAAAGGAGAAAGATTTGTCAAGATCGGAGCCTTTGATAATGTATTCATTTCCAATTAAAAACATACAATAAGCACCATGGAAAATCAAATTGTAGAAAAGATTAAAAATTTAACTTCAAAATTAGGCGAAACATTATTGAAGCCCGGTTTAATTGAAGCAGATGAAAATGAATTTTTCAGAAAAGATGTTTTTGCCGAATTGGCTTCAAAAGGCATTGTAGGTCTAAGTTTCCCCAAGGAGTTTGGTGGTTCAGGATTGCCTCCTTCTGCTTTTTTGGCAGCAATTCAGGAATTATCTTATTTTGATCCCGGAATGGCTGTAACAATTTCAGTGCATTCAGGCCTCTGTGGTGGGGTGATTTTGAGAAATGGTTCTGAAGAGATGAAAAAAGAATGGTTGCCAAAAATAGCAAAAGGAAATGTAATAGGAGCATATTCTTTAACTGAAAATCATGCTGGAAGCGATCCCTCCTCAATGAAGGCAACTGCAACTTGGGATAATGGAAACTGGATAATTGATGGTGAGAAGATGTGGATTACATCTGGCTCTGTTGCTGATTTTAGTATTCTTTATGCAAATACTATTAAAAATGGTGAAGACTTAGGCATTTCTGCTTTTTTAGTTCCACATGGTTCGAATAATGTTTCAAGTGAAAAGATTAATGGCAAGCTTGGAATGAGGACTAGCGATTCTTCAATTTTGGTTTTTGATAAAGCTGTTATTTCTGACTCGATGATTATAGGAAAGCCAGGTAAAGGCCTTTCAATTGCTTTAGAGGGTCTTGATTATGGCAGATTGGGAATTTCCGCTGTTTCTTTAGGGATACACAGAGCAGCATTTGATTCAATGGTTAAATACTCGAAAGAAAGAGAGCAGTTCGGAAAAGCAATTGCATCTTTTCAGCTCATACAGGAGATGATTACAGATGTTGCTGTGAATTTAGAATCAGGATTGCTTCTTTTTGAGAAAGCAGTAAAAATGCTAGAAGATTCAAAGAGGTTTACAAAAGAAGCAGCAATTGCAAAGCTTTTTACTAGTGAATCTGCTGTAAAGGCTTCCGATAGATGTGTTCAGGTCCATGGAGGTTATGGATACTCGAATGAATTTCCAGCTGAAAGATTTTACAGAGACTCTAGAGTTCTGACAATCTTTGAAGGAACAACGGAGGTGCATAAACTTTTGATAGGTCGATTGCTAACCGGAATGGATGCTTTTAGGAATTAAGGAGTTACAATAAAAGGATGGTAAAACCAATTGGCGCTTTAAACAAGAGAGCTAGGCAGGCTCTAGAGAGAAGGGATTTAAATAGGCAACATAGATCCAAATTGAGATCCGCTTTAAGAAAGGCTCAAGAAGCTATTGATTCAAAGTCAGATGATTCTTCTAATTTTGTAAGAGATGCTGTATCTTTAGCAGCTCATTCAGCATCTAAAGGAGTCATACACAGGAATAAAGCTTCAAGAATATCTTCCAGGCTAATGAAAAAGTTGAATCTTGCTGGTTTGTCAAAAAAGCCAGTTGTAAAGAAAAAGCCGACAAAAGCCAAGGCGACAAAAGCCAAGGCAACAAAAGCCAAGGCGACAAAAGCCAAGGC
>Ga0111541_10000183_pt1 | contig 19677 bp, 18 predicted proteins | sample Knorr_S7_td_DCM__FD_83039 | JGI IMG/M metagenome (GOLD analysis project Ga0111541, IMG submission 83039) | Marine microbial communities from Southern Atlantic Ocean transect - Knorr_S7_td_DCM_ad_131m_LV_B (version 2) (version 2) | ecosystem: Environmental > Aquatic > Marine > Oceanic | place...
AAGGTCATAACATTTATCTCAAAAAATTCTTTAAAGGATATAAGTTTTTTTATTACTAAATTATTCATATTTATTTTGAAATAATAACATGGCGCCCCTGAGATGATTCGAACATCCGACACCCGGTTTAGGAAACCGGTGCTCTATCCTCTGAGCTACAGGGGCATTAAACTCCAATAGCTTAATTTTACATTATCAAAAGACTAGTAACTCTATAAAAAATATAAGCTAGAATTTTCTTATACTTTGTTAGGAATTATTTCTTCGAAATCTTTATGTTCTTTGTAAGGGATTATTTTTATTTTATTCTCATTTGGTACTAAAATTACTTCATTTTCACTATTATGATCATTGTAAAAAACAACATCTTCTTTAGTTACTATTAAGCTGAGAAATCGATTGTATTTGGGTTCTGATTGCAATAGTTTGTTTTTTTTATAAAACCAAGATGCAATCCCTGTACTGGTTGTCCATGAAATACCTTCTGGAGTACCAGCTCTGTAAACAGTAAATCTACCATTAGGTAAATCTTTTTTTAGGTCGTTGGATATAGGAAAAAGCTTAAATAAATCTTTCCATTTACTTTGAAATTTGTGTAGTTTTAATTCTGTTTTGTCAGAAGTATTATTTACCCACTCCTGAAGCATCATAGTTTCATACTCTTGATCAGAAAAATAGGTATAAAAGAGTCTTTCAATATCAATTCCTTCAAATGCTTCTGCAAAACTTTTATGATTGCCCATAAGCCTTGAAATAATGATTGTATCTCCTGTTAGGTCTAATTTTCTAATATGATCTTCACCATTATCAGATGCTTTAATAATTCCTTGAGCAAGAAGTAAATCTAAATGTTTTTCGTAGGGAGTAGAGCTTAATAATTCTATCCATTCTTTAAATTCATAGGGTTTAGTACTCATAGTTAGATTATAACAATATGAATAAATGGAAATATATTTATAAATAAATAGAAAAAATAATCATATAAACTAAAAATTATACTTTTGAATTGATAGACATAAATTGGTTTCTATAATTTTATAAAGAATAAAAAAAGGTAAATTTAAGTATATAAAAGAAAAAATAATTATATGAATTTTGACATTATTATAAAAAATGGAACTATAATTGACGGAACTAACAAACCTAGTTTTAAATCTGATATTGGAATAATTAAAGATAAAATATCCAAAATTGGAACACTAAACAATAGCAACGCAAAGAAAATAATTAATGCCAATGGCTTAATAGTAAGTCCAGGGTTTATTGACATGCATACGCACTCAGACATTTCTGCAATAAGTGATCCTTATAATGAAAGTAAAATTTTCCAAGGAGTTACTACAGAAGTAACTGGAAATTGTAGTTATTCTCCTTTTCCTTCTGGGAATAAAAATCCAAATACTATAAAAGAAGGGTTGTGGGAAAAAAGAGGAAATGCTGATGACCCAAGTACTGTTTGGAACTGGAATACTTTTGATGAATATGCAAATCACTTGAGTAATATTGGAACAACTATGAATATAGCTCCACAATTAGGTTATGCGGCACTTCAAGTTGCATCTGGAGCGATTGAAAATAGGCCTGCCACAAAAGAAGAAATGACTAAAATGAAAAAATTAGCATCTGAGTCGATCGAGCAAGGGGCTTTTTCAATATCTACTGGTTTATCTGTACCTCCTTCTGCATTCTCAACAACTGAAGAAATTATAGAGATTTGCAAATCAATATCTCATTATGATGATGTATTTTATGTCACTCATGCAAGAGAAGGGGCAGGTAGGCATATTACAAAAATTGAAGAAGCCATAGAAATTGGATTCAAGAGCGAAATTTCTGTTCAATTTTCTCACTTAGCAATAACTGATTGGAGATATTATGGCGAAGGACCTAAAATGCTTAAGCTCTTTGAAGATGCTGAAGCAAAAGGCTTAGATATTACTTATGATATGTATCCATATACTGCTGCAGGGGCTGGATTAGATCAAACAATGCCCCTATGGTCACATTCTGGAGGAATTGAAAAATTTTTAGAAAGATTAAGAGATAAAAAACTAAGAAAAAAAATAAGAGATGAGATAAATGATGGGATAGATGGATTAAAGCAAAAATGGGAAACCATTGTAATATCATCTGTAAAAAACACCAAAAATTCTAATCTTATTGGATTATCGATTGAAGAAATTGCTAACAAAAGAAATTTAGATCCAGCTGAAACAATTCTACAGCTCACGGAAGAAGATGAAGCTGTAGTTTCTGTAATATATCACAATAGAGTTGAGGGAGATGTTCAATGTTTCATGGATCATAGATTAGCCATGATTGGATCTGATGGAAATGCTGTATCACCTGATGGATTTTATAAGAATGGTAAACCTCATCCTCGTTTTTATGGTACTTTCCCTAGAATATTAGGAAGATACATAAGAGAAAAGAGATCAAAGCTTAAGTTAGAGGAAGCAATATACAAAATGACAGCATTTCCTGCTTGGAGATTGAACTTAAAGAAGCGTGGAGCACTTAAAGAGAATTATTATGCAGATATAACTATATTTGACTCAAAAACTGTTATGGACAATGCTACCTTTGAAAATCCACACCAATATCCAGATGGAATTAATCATGTGATTGTTAATGGTCATCTTGCTGTTGAAGATAGCAAGCATACATTGAAAAAAACAGGAAAAGTTCTTCGAAGAACTGATAAATATTAAGCTTTTCTCCAAAAGGGTTCTCTTTTTTTAATATTATTTAATATTGAATCATCAAAAGCTTCCATTTTATTTTCTTCTGCTAATTCATCAGTATTCCATCCAATTTTTTCATGTATTTCTGATTTCGAGTAATACAGCAAATAAACTATTTCAATTAGCATTAAGAAATCATCAGGAATTATAGATTCCATTAGTTCTAATATTTCACCTTTTTGAATTTCTGATAATGATGAGGCTCCGCCACCAACTCTAGAAGTAGGTTCTCGTTTAATAAAATAGATAATTTGATCAATTGAAATTTCGTATTTAGAATTTTCAGAAATTAAAATCTCAAAATCTTTCTTATCTATAGCTTCTGTTGCGCATGGCATATCATCACTAGATGGAATAATTTGATCAAAGAATGAGTATAAAATATCAATTTCATTATTAGATATACTCATAGATTAACTCCTTAGGATTGCGTCTGCTGTTCTTAAAGCAATAGCTTGAATAGTTGGTGTGGGATTTACTGCTGCGGAAGTAGTAAAAACAGAACCATCTATAATATATAAATTTTTTACATCATGAGTTTCACAATTAGAATTTACTACAGAATTTACAGGATCTTCTCCCATTTTTGCAGTACCCATAAGATGCCAACCAGCAGTTTGAAGCAAGGGATTATGATTTACCTCATAACTGCCAGCTTCCAACAAAAGCTTTTCTGCTGATTTCATTCCATGGTTTAAAAGATTCCTTGTATTCTCAGATGTTTTATAAAATATTTTTGGAAGAGGTATTCCATTTTTATCTGTTTTTAACTCATCTATTTCAACTCTATTATGAAGTTCTGGCAAATCTTCGCTAATGATAGCCATTCCTAAAGATTTCTTAAATCTTCTTTTAAATTCGTTGTGATGCTCTTTACCCCAGATAACATTATTTGTATTTCCTGTTCCTAAGGCTGTGTGAGCGGGTCCATTAGATCGAGCCATTTGAAAAGAGTAACCTCTAACAAAATTTCTATTAGGATCAGTCTCGTAAAATTCCTGAACAATTATAATATTAGCTAGAGGGCCAAGGCTGTAATTTACATCTTCATTAAAGTATCCATTTACTGAAGCATAAGGATGAAACATTAGATTCTTACCAACTAGTCCTGACGAATTTGCTAGACCATCAGGGAAAATTTTAGATTTACTATTTAGCAAAATTCTAGGAGTTCCAATTCCATTACAAGCCAAAATTACTTTTCCCGCTTCTTGAAAAAATTGATTCCCCCTATTATCTACATAAATAACACCTGTAAGTTTTCCAGTATTATCAACTGAAATATTTTGTACTGCACAATTAGTTCTAACTTCAAGGCCATTTTCTATAGCAGGTTTTATGTAAGTTACATCTGTTGATGCAACAGATTGCCATTGTTTCTTAGAAGCGAATGTTCCATGATTATTCCAACCAACTCTGCCTTTATAATCCTCTGATGCTTGATATGAATCGGAAGGCCACCAATGCCAACCAAGTCTATCAGCAGCTTCTGCAATTTTTTTCCCATCGTCTCCAAGTGGAAGAGGAGGCATTGGACGTTCTGATCTAGGTGGATTTGCAGGATCTCCATTTATTCCAGAGCAGCCCATCATTATGTCATTTAGATCATAGTATTTTTCTAGATCCCAATATGAAATAGGCCAATCAAATGCAACTCCGTCCAATGAATTCACTCTAAAGTCTGAAGGGTGAAATCTTGGTGTATGAGCTGTCCAGTGATGTGTAGAGCCTCCAACAGCATTGTACATTAAGGGATGTATATCAGAATTTTTATCTAATATTTCATAATCATTTGATAGATTTCTTACATTGGGATTAAAATGAAAAGAATTTTTTTGCTTTATCTCCCAGTCGTTTGTATCTCCTGGATAATCATTTTGGTCAAACCAATCACCTTGCTCAAGAAGAACTACTTTTGCTCCACTTTCAGATAATTTCCATGCGCAAGCACCTCCAGAAGCACCAGATCCAACAATAACAATATCAACAAACGGGAGATTCTTAGGCAAAATTATAATTCCAAATTTAAATTTTATTTTAGAATATAGTTATATATTAAGATTTAATTTTACAAAATGATTAAAGGCGCATTAACTTCAGTAATTCTCATGTTTGTATTTATACCTATACCTGTGGTACATTTTTTTGCTGTGCCTTTGAGCCCTTTTATTGGAGGTTTTATAGGGGGAGCAATAGCAAAAGCAGAAAAAGAAAGAATTATAATATTCAGTTTTGTTACCGCTGGAATTGCCTTTATACCATGCTCAATAATTATCATTTTTTCTATAGTACAGCTTATAAATGAATCTGAAGTGGCTGGAATGAATCCATGGTGGGCAATTGTATTATCATCAGTGCTAATACCATATACTTGGTTTGGTAATTTAGTAGGAGCTTTAATTGGATATACCGCTAGATCAAGGGCAAACTAGTTCCTATTTATTAAGACTGGTAAGTCTGATCTCAAATAATTAGATATCGAATTATTTGAGAAACTATTAATAAAAAGACTACCTACTTTATGACTGTGATTGATCATAATATTATTTTTTATTTCAAGATTTTTTATGAATTTATACAAGCTATTTTTATTCTCAATAATTTCTGAATTATATTTTTTACTTATTCTTTCTTTCACTTTTTCCAATTCTTTTTTTTGGAAATCATTTCTTGCAAAAAAGTTAATTTTTTGAAAATTTAAAAAATTATTTTTTTCATCAATAAGTAATTCAAAAAATGAGTTATTGGAAATATCTACAGGATAAGTAATAAATAATTCATTGTCATTATTAGGATTAGTTTTTGACTCAAGAGGAATAATAATTATTGGATTTATAGATTTAATGAAAAAAAGCAAATCATTGTGTCCAAATATATATGTAAGCCTATTATTTAATCTAGCTGATATAAAGGTAGCTACAATATCTCCAAGGTAAAGCCTTTCAATTATGTGATTTTTGGAGTTAACAATATTTACAGAAATTTTAATATTTGGGTTTTTCTCATTTATTATATTTTTTACTTTATCTAAATATTGATTTGCTAATTTTCTACCATGATCATGAACAAAATCATTATAAATAACATCTTTACTTTGACTTTCAGTAATTGGATTAAAAGGATGCAAAATAAAAAATAGATTTATTTCTTCATAGATAAAAAAATTAGAACTCAGAATAAAATTTACAGAATTTTCAAGAGTTTCTGACCCATCTAAAATTATTAATATTTTGTTTGATTTAGCCATAATTATGTCATATCAATTATAGGACATGAGTGATCAGTACCCCATTCTCTCCAAGAGGCATCATAATTTATAACATTTTTAAATCCTGCCAATCTCAAAGACCAGAATACATGAGCTGCTCTAATTCCACCTTGACAATAGGTTATTGTGGGTATCGAAGGATCTAATTCTAAAGATTTTGCAATTTCTAAAATTTCGCCTGAAGATTTTAAGATTGGAACATCGCCAGAAGTATTAAAATTCACCCATTCTTTATGAACTGAGGTAGGTATGTATCCACCTCTATCTCCACCTCTTAGATTTATTCCATTACGTTCATCATCGGATCTAACATCTAAGATTTGATAACCTTTTTTACCATTTACAATTTCTAGAATTTTTTCTTTGTCCGCAAAAATTTCTACCTTAGGGTCACTTGGAACAAAATTACCATTAATAGGAGATTTAGAATGATCGGTGACAGTTTTCTTTTTTTCATAAAGCCATTTAGGGTAGCCTCCATCTAATACCTTAACATTAGAATGTCCATAAAAATTTAATACCCAAGCAAGTCTAAAGGAATATAAGCAAGATGATCTATCGTAACCAACTACTGTTGAAGTATTAGAAATACCTAATTTAGAAAATGTTTCTGAAATTTGAGATGAGTCTTGAACATGAGTTCTATCATCTAATGAAGTCTTAAAATAATTGTCAATAACATTAATTGATCCTTCAATATGACCCTTGGCATAATCATCACTTGAATCCAAATCTAAAATTACTAAACTAGGATCATTCAAATTTGATTCAAGCCAATCAGTTGAGACTAAAATGTCATCATGATGATATTTTCTTTCTTCGATACTTAAAAATTTCATAAAAACTTCACCTCAAAATTTTATACTATTAATTTACAATTAAATTTATTAATGTATGGATAAGAATATATTTTTTAAATTATGAATCAAGAATTAATCTACAAAAAAAATATTAAAAAATTAATGTCATTAACGAATTTCGAATATGATAAATTGAAATCTAGACCTACCGGATTTCATCTTAATCGAGTTGATTTCATGATGAAAAAATTTAATTATCCAAATAAAAAAAATAATTTTATTCATGTTGCAGGATCTAAAGGTAAAGGATCTACTTCAAATTTAATTTCGTACGCTCTATCTGATAGAAAAGTTGGTTTATTTACCTCTCCTCACATGCATAAACTCACTGAAAGAATAAAAATAAACAATAGTCCCATTTCATACAGTCTATTCAATTTTTATTTCTCAAAAGTATGGAAGATAGTTCCAATAATGCATAAAGAAATAAATCAAATGCCTACATTTTTTGAGTTTATTACTCTTTTAGCATTAGTGATTTTTAAGGAAGAGAATGTGGAAATATCAATCATCGAAGTTGGGCTAGGAGGAAGGTTAGACTCAACTAATGTTATTGAATCAGATATATCCGTTATAACAGGTATAAGCAGAGATCATACAAAAATTCTTGGTAATACGTTAATTAAGATTTCAAATGAGAAAGCAGGAATAATTAAACTTAATACTCCCGTTATTCTTTCGCATCAAATAAAAAGAGTAAGCGAAAATATACAATCAATAGCCAAAAGTAAAAAAGCTAAAATATATAAATCATCTGATATAAAAATTAAATCAAAAATAGTAAATACAAAGAAAAGTTTTATTCAGAAAGTAGTATTGAATGACAAATATAAATTTAATTTAAGTCTAATTGGAGATCATCAGTTAGAAAACTTAAGAACTGCAATCAAGGCTATTGAAATATTTTATAAATTGAAAAATGAAAAAATAAATTGGGCTTCTATAACTAAAAATATTTCTAAAATAAAAATGATAGGTAGATGCGAAGTAATAAAGGTTGAAAATAATTACTGGATAGCAGATGGAGCTCAAAATAATAAATCATCTAGAGCATTAATCAGAACTATAAAAAAACTAAATTTTGATATCAAAAAAATTTTATGGATTTATGGGTCTAGCGATGGGCATAGTTCAAAAGAAACTGTAAAGTCCTTAGAGAAACTAAATCCTAAAATTATTCTAACTAAAAGTAGATTACCCAAGGCAAAGAGTCCAATAAATATAACAAAAGAATTGAAAAATCTTAATTTAGATATAATAGAATTAACAAATAATTCACAAGAAGCTTTTACTAAAGCTAAAGAAATAGCTAATGCTGGAGATTGTATTGTTGCTTTTGGATCTTTATATATAGCTGCAGAATTTGTTGAATTGATAAAAAATATAAAACCAGAATATTATATTTATGAGTAAAAAAATTGTTGTTACAGGAATAGGATCATTGACTTGCCTTGGAGATAATGTATCTGATCTATGGGAAAGTCTAAAAAATGGTGTTTCAGGTATAAGAAGGATAACTCAAGTAGATCCAGATTCTTTCCCTTGTAAAGTAAGTGGAGAAGTTCAAAATTTTGATCCAAGTGATTGGATGGACAAGAAAGAATCTAAAAGAATGGGTAGATTCTCCCAACTAGCCGTAGCTGCTGCAAAAGAAGCGATTGATCAATCAGGTTTTTTAGGAAAAGTGAAACCAGAAAAAATTGGTGTCCTTATTGGAACAGGATCTGGAGGACTCCCTGAAACTGATAAACAAGCAGCTGTTAAAGAAAACAGAGGCGTAATGAGAATGAGCCCCTTTTATATTCCATCTATGCTAGCAAACATGGCTTCAGCTAATATTTCAAGAATTTATGGAGCTACAGGATATAACAGTACTTGTATAACAGCTTGTGCAGCTTCAACTCAAGCGATAGGTGAAGCAGCTGAAATAATTAAAAATAATAGAGCTGATGTTGTAATAACAGGAGGTTCTGAATCAGGAATTTGTGAAATCGGAATGGGTGGATTTAGCACAATGCATGCACTAACAACATGGGATGGTGATCCATCTAAAGCTAGCAGGCCATTTGATGCGAATAGAGATGGGTTTGCACCTTCTGAAGGTGCAGGCATATTAATACTTGAATCAGAAGAACATGCTTTGAATAGAGGTGCAAATCCAATAGCAGAAATAGCTGGATTTGGGGTTACATCAGATGCATTTCATCTCGTACAACCTCATAAAGATGGATTAGGAGCATCGAATGCAATGAATTTAGCAATAGAAGATGCAGGAATAACTATAAATGATATAGATTATATAAATGCGCATGGGACATCTACTCCCACAAATGATCGAATAGAAACGCTAGCTATAAAAAACACATTTAAGGACCTATCTAACAAAATACCTATTTCCTCCACAAAATCAATGATAGGCCATTCGCTAGGAGCATCAGGAGCTTTAGAAATTATTGCTTGTATTAATTCCACAATTGAAAATATTATTCATCCAACAATTAATCAAGAAAATAGTGATCCAGATTGTGATCTAAATTATGTTCCAAATAAAAATATTTCAAAAGAAGTAAATTTTGCTCTATCAAATAGCTTTGGATTTGGTGGTCAAAATGCTTGTGTAGTAGTTAAGAAATATCAATAAGATTTGCATTGTTATTGATTATTTGAACTCCAACTTTATCTCCAACAGAAAAATCATTTTCACCAATCATACTTATGCTTATTATGTGGTTATTTTCAGTATCCTTAACTAAATAAAGCTGACTTCCTTCAAGAAATTCTTCTTCCACAATCTCATATTTATTACCTGTATGATCCAAGGATAATTGATTTGGTCTGACATTTATACTTATATTATTTGAACTAGTAATTTTTTCAGAGATTATGAATTCTCCTATTTTAGTTATTATTTTTCCATTCGAAGGAGTGCCTTCTAAAATATTAGAATTAGAAATACTCTTTGCTATTATTTTATGTAATGGATTATGAAAGATTTCATAGGGAGTATCAAATTGAATAATTTTACCTTTGTAAAGATATCCAATTTTATCAGATAGACTAAGTGCTTCTTCAGAATCATGAGTTATTAGGAGAACAGTGCTACCCATTTTAGAAAAGATTTTTTTAAGATCTCTCCTAATATCTTGACGCAAATTTTTATCTAAATTTGAATAGGGTTCATCCATTAATAAAAGCTTAGGTTTTCTTACAAGAGATCTTGCTAAAGAAACTCTTTGCCTTTGACCACCAGAAAGTTGATCTATGTATCTATCAAATAAATTTTCAACCCTCAATAAATTAACTATTTCATCAACAAAGTTTTTATCAAAATTTCTCTTATCAAGGCCATAGTAAATATTTTTTTCAACATTAAAATGAGGGAATAGAGCATAATCTTGAAAAATAGTTCCTACTGGCCTTTTTTCTGGAGGTAAATGATAGAAAGAAGAAGACATCAAATTACCATCAACTCTGATATATCCATTTTCTATTTTTTCTAGACCATTTATTGCTCTAAATAGAGTTGTTTTACCAACACCACTATCGCCTAGCACTGTAACAAATTCACCTTCATTAACATCTATAGAAAAATCATCTAATATAGGTTCATTTCGATTATAACTAAAGGTAATTTCTTCAATTTGTAGAATTTTATTATCTTTAATCATAATCCTACCTTCTTTGATAAATCATTAGACATAAACAAATATGTGGGAATACCTGCAATTAAAATCAAGATTAATGATGCTGCGGCAGTATCCATAAAAAAAGCTTCACTTGCTGAAGACCATATGCTAGTAGCTAAAGTAGAAAAACCAAGAGGGCTTAAAATTAATGTTAGTGGTAATTCTTTTAAACAAAGAATAAAAACTAAAATTCCTCCATATATAACACCAGGGGTGGATAATTTCACAATAATGTTATAAAAAGTCATAATTTTACCTTTGCCAAGCGTATATGATGCCTCTTCTAAGCTAGGATCTATTTGACTTACAGAGGACTTAACTGGAGTAATAACTGCAGGCAAAAAAGAAATCAAGTAGCCTAAAATCAAAACTATAAATGTTTGATAAATAATATCAATATAATTTATTGTAAAAAAGACTAAAGACATAGCTACAACTATGCCAGGCAAAGAAAGACCAATATAGGAAACTTTCTCTAGAACAAATGAAATTATTCTTATCTTTTTTCTGATAATTAGTACCGCTATTGTAGCTAATAATGTGATTATTAGTGCTGATACAAATGATATTAAAATAGTGCTTAGAATGTCAGAGAAAATATTCTTAAATAAATTATCGAAAGAGTTATCAAAATAAACTCCAGATATAAACCAATAAATAAGCACTAAAACAGGAAGTAAGAAACCTAAAATACTAGGGATTAATGCAAATGGTAAAAATATCCACCTCCAATATCCCAAATCTAAAATTTTCAAATTAGCTGTATTTGAATTGGAGAAATATCTTGAATTACTTCTTGTCCTAGATTCAATGAATAAAATAAAGAAACAAAATAAAATTGCAATTGAACAAATCTCTAAAACTCCATAGTTACCTATACTACTGTACATCCTATTGAATATAGCTATAGTAAAAGTATTAAATCTTAATAGTGCAACAGCACCAAAATCACTGAGCACATACAACGAAACTAGAAGTGAGCCTGAAGCCACTGTAGGCATCACTAGTGGGAAAATTATTTTACTAAAAGTTTTCGGAACGCTAGCACCTAAGGTTCTGGATGCATCAATCATCTGAAAATCAAACCTTCTAAAGGTTGCGCATAAACCAATGTAAATATATGGATATGTGATCAAGGTTAATACAATTACTGATCCTGAAAGGCCATAAAATGAAGGTAAAGGGCCAGTTCCAAAAAATTTATTTAGAATATCATACGCTATTCCTCTTGGACCCCATAATTCAATTTGAGTAGTAGCCATTACATAACTAGGCAGAGCTATAGGAAGAACACTGATAGAAATTAGATATTTTGCAAATGGCAAATTTGTTCTAACATTCAAGAAAGCTAGAGGTAATGAGATTAGAGTTGCTAAACAAACTACCAACAAAACAAGTAAGACTGAGTTAATTGTAATCTTTAAAATATTATAATTTAGTATAAAGTCAAAAAATAAGTTAATCCCAAAGGTTATCTTTAGAAATATATAAATAATAGGCAAAGATAGAATAATAGAGAAAATAATAGCCCAAAATATTATGAGCATAGAAGCAAAATTTAGTTTTCTAAATTTGCTTGGAAAATATAGATTATAGTTTGATAAATTCAAATTACTTATTATTTATTACTATTTCAGTATACAATCAAATATCAACCAATGAGTATATATACTTCATTTCTCAAATATAGTTTAGTAATAAAATCAATTTTGGTTTTATTGGCTATCGTAACAATCATATTTTTCTTACTATCTTCAAATTTCATTTTTTTTGATCTTCAAAAATCTTCTAATATAAATGATGAAATCCCATCTCCAGTAGTAGAAAAAAAAGTTATTATTGAACCAGAAATCCCATCTCCAGTAGTAGAAAAAAAAGTTATTATTGAACCAGAAATCCCATCTCCAGTAGTTGAAAAAAAAGTTATTATTGAACCAGAAATCCCATCTCCAGTAGTTGAAGAAAAAAAAGTTATTATTGAACCAGAAGTACCAGAAATTATTGCTTTAGTGATGTCCCAAATAATAAGTGATAAAAACATTTCATCTACTGAAATTGATTTTATTAAATTCGAAGAAAAAGTATGGAATTCAAGTGCACTAGGATGTCCTATAGAAGGAATGATGTATGCTCAAGTTCAAGTAAAAGGATACAAAATTCATTATTTGATCAAAAATACAGAAAATATCATACATTCAGATTACGATGGAAGATTTATTAATTGCACTGAAATTGAACACAGAAATATGTCTTCAAGCTATAATTTCTCAGAGATATTCAATTTACAAAATACAAATCTAATTATTTTAGAATTAGCAATTGATAATAGATTAATTGCAGAAATCAATGATCTAGATGAAATAAACGAAATTATAGATAAATTAAACACAGAAGTTATTATTTCAGGTGCAGAAACATGTCAACACAAATATAATTTGATTTTTTATAAAAATACGGACAAAACTTCTTTTGGTATATTATGTGATAATAACCTCAATTATGTATATAGTAATTCTCCATTAGAAGGAACAAATATTTTCTTAAAGATTATTGAACCATTATTATCAAACTTAGAATTTCCAGGTATGCCGAAAAATGAATAGTTTTTTACCAGTTGGAAAATTAAATAACAAATTACTTCAAGATTTACTAAGTGAGATAAATAATGCAGGACCTACTCCTAAAATTGGAGAAGATTCCGCAATAATTTCAATAAGAGATCAAGAAGATTTATTAGTTTCATCAGATCCAATTACATTTGATTCTGAAAATATTGGGAAGTATGTATTAGATGTATGTGCAAATGATATATACGCTGCCGGAGGAGAACCAAAATGGTTTTTACTTACCACATTAATTCCTCCTAAAACAAGATATAGTGATCTGAAAAAAGTATTATCAGAAGTAAACGAACGAGCAAAATTACTTAATATAGATATAGTCGGTGGTCATACTGAAATCACGGAAGCAGTTAACAAAATAATACTAAGTGGAACAATATTAGGAACATTTAATAAAAATTTCATAAATGGTCAGATTGTTAAGGAAAATCAAACTATAATTCTTGGGGGATTAGCAGGTATAGAAGGTAGCAAAATAATAACTGAAAATATTAAACTATCAAATTCTAAATTAAAAAACCTGTCTAATCTTGCAAGCAATTTAAGTATCAGTGTAAGCGAAATTGCAGAAATTGCTATTTCAACAGGAAAAATAATCAAAATGCATGATCCCACTGAAGGAGGAATTTCAACTGCTATACATGAAATATGTGAGTTCTCAAATGTTGGATGTGAAATTGATATAAATGCTATAAATTTTGTTAGTGACTTTAAGGAGGTTTGTGAAACATTAAATATTAATCCTCTAGGAGTAATAAGTTCAGGTTGCTTATTAATGATTTGCGAGGAAAAAGATTCGCTATCTATTGTGAATAAACTTAATTTATCAGGAATTAATGGAAAAATAATCGGTAAAACGACAAAATCATTAAATCGTAATATTATTAAAACAGATGGTGGTAAAGAAAAATTAGAAAGATTTGATCAAGATGAGATTATAAAAATCTTTGAATAATATGTATACAGATAATTTAATTAATAAAATAGAATCATATTTACCTAATGAAGAGGTATCAAAAATCATAGGTGCTTTTGAGTTTGCAAAAGATGCACACGAAGGGCAAAAGAGAAAATCTGGTCATGATTTCATTGTTCATCCAGTAGAAGTTGCCACTCATTTAGCTAGATTAGAACTAGACCCTACAGTTATTATTTCTGGATTACTACATGATGTTATAGAAGATACAAAAATCAATGCTAAAGATATACAAAATGAGTTCGGTAAGGAAATTTCTGAAATTGTTACTGCCCTTACAAAATTAACAAATGACGAAAATAATTTGATTCAGAATGTAGATCAAAAAAACATGAGAAGATTCTTGGTTTCTATGGCAAAGGATGTAAGGGTCATAATTATAAAGCTTGCAGATAGGCTACATAATGTAGAAACATTGGAATATCTAGACTTAGACAAAAGGAAAAAAATTGCAAAAGAAACTTTATCAATACATGCCCCATTAGCTCAAAAAATTGGTATGAATGATTTAAAGTGGAGGCTTGAAGATGAGAGCTTTAAGCATCTTATGCCTGATAAATTCAAAATGACCAAAAGACTGATTAGTCAGAAAAGAGAAGAGAGAGAAATAACCACTCAAAAAATGATTAATCAAATAAATAATCATTTAGATATGTTCAATATAAAAGCAGAAGTCACTGGAAGGCCCAAAAATTTATATTCAGTATACAACAAACTTCAAAGATATAAGCAGCTTGGAAGAAATTTCTCTGATATTGAAGATTTAATTGCTATAAGAGTTGTTGTAAAGAGAAAAGAGGATTGTTACATCGTATTAGGTAAAATTCATGACCTATGGAGACCCATTGCAGGTTCTTTTGATGACTATATAGCTTCGCCTAAAGAAAATTATTATCAATCTTTACATACAGTAGTTATGAATGAGAGTAATCAAAAAATTGAATTTCAAATAAGATCTGAAAAAATGCATAATTTCGCTGAACAAGGTGTGGCATCTCATTGGAAATATAAGGATTCAATTGAAGAGTCGAAATCTGAAAACTTCAGTAAGGATACTTACTGGTTAAAGGATATGATGGACTTTGAAAATGAAATTATAGAAGATAGTGAATACCTAGAATCTGTTAATAATGATATTTTGTCAGATAAGGTAATTGTATACTCCCCTAAAAATGATATCTTTACACTTCCCATAGGTTCAACACCTCTAGATTATGCTTACAGCCTACATACAGATCTTGGGCATTCTTGCCAAGCTTCATTTATAAATGGAGCATTAAAACCTTTGAATACAAAGTTGAATAATGGAGACACTGTTCAAATACAAAAATCTGAGGATTTAAGTGGACCTGAGCTTGATTGGTTAAATGATAGTTTAGGTTATCTTAGAACAGCAAATGCTAAAAATAAGGTAAAGGCATGGTTTAAGAAAAGAGAAAGAAATGAAAATATTGAAAGAGGAGAAAGGCAAATTCTTAGAACAGTAAGACTTTCAAACATTGAGGATAGTGAAATAATTATGCCTAAAATAATAGAAAATGATAGCTATGAAAATTTTGCATATAAAGTTGGAACAGGTGAAATAAGTAACCAAAAAATCATTGATGTAATCAATAAACAACAATTAAAAGAGACAGTTAGAAAGATGAATCTAGTAGATGAAAAAGTTGAAGAATCTATAGAACATAATCCTGCTTCATCTGTACTAATAATGGGTGAAGATAATATTGAAAAAAAAATAGCAAATTGTTGTAATGCAGTTTATGGTGACGAAATAGTAGGCTATAAAAATTCTAGTAATGAAATAGTAATTCATAGGATAATGTGTTCACGATTAAGGAATTTAGAACATACTAATAGATTTTTACCAGCAGCATGGGGACATTCAAAAGAACTTGCTCCTACAACAGTGCTTATCGAAGCATATGACAGAGTTGGGCTAATTAGAGATATTACGGATGTAGTATGGGGAGAAAAAACTAATATTCATTCGATAAATTCACAAGAAGATGACACAAACGGTACGTGCAAAATTCAATTAACAGTTTATACTAGAGACTTAGGTCAAATAATTAGGCTTTTGGGTAAGATGGAAAGTACACCTGGGGTCTATAAGGTTAGAAGAGTAAAATAAGTAGGAAAATATGCCAAGTTCAAAATCACATAGGAATCAGTTAAATAAGTATAAAGTAAATTTATCTGTTAAAACTGCTATCAAATCCTCAATAACAAAATTGAAAGAAAGCATAGAAAGTGATAATGCTGAAGAAACTGAGAAGCTATACAGAGAAACTTCTAAAGTTCTAGATCGAGCTGCAAAGAAAAAGGTTATTCATAAAAACAACGCTTCTAGAAAAAAATCTAGACTCCAACAGCTAATCAATAAGAAAAAATAATTGAACAACCAGCCCGTATATAATTGGGAAATTGATCACGGAGATCCCAATGATAAAAATTCTAAAATTATTATTTCAGTAAAACCTCATTCAGGCCTTATATCAAAATGGAGAATCATACTGCCAGCAGATTATCAAGGCTTAAGCGATTGGGGAATTATTGAAGATGGTGAAACAGAATTACGAAAGCCTAGAGGTATTTTTGAGACAGGTAAAATTCAGCTACAAGATGGGCAAGTAGTCATTGTTATCGGAGCATTAGAAGCAGTCTCTAAAACTAAAGCAGCAAGATTAATACTTAACACTCCTCCTCCTCATTTTTTAGGGTTTGGATTTAGTGAAGATGATGCTACTGCACCAACTAATATAGAAGGCATAAGCTTTGAAGACCATCCGCATTAAGTGTTGGACACAAAGTTTGACAACAATTTAGATATCAATTAGCTTCATAGTATGGCAAGTATGAAACCATTATCAGATAAACAGAAGGATATACTCAGATTTATTGAAGGGTATATTGAGGAATATGGTTACCCTCCTTCAATAAGAGATATACAAAACAATTGCGATATATCTTCTACCTCTGTGGTCAAATACAATTTAGACAGGCTTCAAGAAAAAGGATTAATGAATAGAGATTCAGAAGTCTCAAGAAGCATAAGCCTTAATATAGATCAAAAAACAAATACTATTAAAGTTCCTGTACTAGGAACTATAACCGCCGGGCAACCATTTCCATTAATTGAAGATTCAAGATGGGATTTAGACGAATTAGATATGATTGACCTTCCGGAAAGTTTTTCCTACATCGAAGAAAAAATATTTGCACTAAAAGTAGCTGGTTACTCAATGATAGACGCTTTAATTGGTGATGGAGATACAGTAATTCTTGAAAAAACCGATAGAGCTAGAAATGGTGAAATGGTAGCAGCTAAAATAAATTCAGAGAATGAAACTACTTTAAAAAGAATATATAAAGAAGGAGAAAAAACTAGGCTCCAACCAGAAAACCCTCAGATGGATCCTATGTATTTCCCATCAAACGATATCAGTATTTTAGGAAAAGTAGTAGCTGTTTGGAGATATCTTCCAACTGGTAAGTAATTTTTTAATTAACTATGGATTCATAAATAAAAAAATACTCAGTCAACAATATTTATATCAAAAACTTTCGCACTTTTTTTAAGAACTTTATGACTAGTAGGACCTAAATTAAGAATATTTAGAATTTTATTATTTTTTTTGAATTTATTTGTTATATTATCTAAAACTTCGATCGAAGATTGATCCCATATCCAAGATTCAGAACAATCTAAATTAACAATTTTTTCATCAAAATTTGATGGGTGCATAAATGCCTTAAATTTATTTATTGAACCAAAAAACAAACTCCCTTTGAGTTTATAAACTCGCTCATCTTTAGAAATTATTTCTCCATCTTCAATATTGATAGAAGTTGATGATTTCCAAGCGTATGACAAAGCAGAGAAAATAACTCCTACAATAACAGCAATTGCTAAATCTTGCCATACAGTCACACTTGTTACAAGAATTATAACAATGGCATCTTCTTTTGGAACTTTAGATAATATTTTCAAAGATGCCCAAGCAAATGTCCCAATTACAACCATCATCATGATTCCTGTTAATGCTGCAATAGGAATCATTTCAATCCATCTAGAAAAAAATAATATAAAACATAATAGTGAAATTGCAGCAACTATTCCAGATAATCTACCCCTGCCTCCAGAAGAAATATTTATCATCGATTGCCCTATCATTGCACATCCACCCATTGCTCCAAAAAAACCACATGTCATATTACTAAGGCCTTGACCAAAGCATTCTTTATTTGGCCTCCCTTTAGTTTCGGTGATTTCATCTATAAGTGTTAAAGTCAGTAAACTTTCAATAAGGCCAATACCAGCTAAAGTTAGAGAAAATGGTAAAACTATATAAAATGTTTCAAAGTTAAATGGAACACTAGGAATACTAAATTCTGGCAATCCTCCAGAAACCGAAGCCAAATCTCCGACAGTAAGTGTATCAATTTTAAGTGTAATAACTAAAACAGAAAGTATTAATATAGAAATTAAAGGTGATGGAACCAGTTTCCCAACTTTAGGTATTTTTGGAACGAAAAAAATTATTCCCATTGTGAAAATAGTCAATGCTATCATTATAAAAAGTTGATTCGTTTCAAGCCAACCGCCATTAAACAGAACATTAATTGCGCTGTGATTACTATCTGAGTGAGGTGAAAAGTTCGGATCTTTAAATTGACCTATTTGACTTAGGAAAATCACTATAGCTAATCCATTCACAAATCCTATCATTACTGAGGATGGCACAATATGAATAAATTTGCCTAATCTTGCAACTCCAATCATAATTTGTATTATTCCCGTAAGGATTATTGCAGCAAAAAGATACTGTACGCCATATATCGCAACTAATGCGACCATTACTACTGCCATCGCACCTGTAGCACCTGATATCATTCCACTTCTACCACCAAATATAGAAGTTATTATTCCAACAAAGAATGCAGCATATAACCCTACTAGAGGTTCTACACCAGCAACAAAGGAGAAAGCTATAGCCTCTGGTACAAGAGCCAAGGCAACGGTCAAGCCAGATAAAAAGTCTAATCTTGGGTTATTAGTTAATTGAAATTTTGCCAATATCTTTAACAACATGAAGCATAATATATCAGTTGTTATAAAAATAATTCCTACACATTAAATTACAAGTTTAGGCTAATACTATTAAAACAATAATAAGCTATTGTAATTTACTTATTTCTAGTCCAAACTTTTATTAAAAATAAGAGGGAGCTTATTATGAATAATAAAATTTTTGGATCCATGATGATTTTTGGTCCAATAGTATCGATGCTTTGTTGGATTCTTTTATTTCCTGATAATTATCAACTGAATGCAGGAGAAGAGCTAGCAAAACTTGCAGAATCAAAAAATTCAGTTGTTTTGGGAGGTTACCTTGCAACAATATCTACAGCTTCAATGATTCTTGGATTATATTTTCTAGCTAAATCTATAAATACTGATAAATCTATTAGCTCTAATCTAGCTGAAATTAGTGGATTATTAATTTTGCTAACCTTTC
>Ga0111541_10000184_pt1 | contig 19643 bp, 9 predicted proteins | sample Knorr_S7_td_DCM__FD_83039 | JGI IMG/M metagenome (GOLD analysis project Ga0111541, IMG submission 83039) | Marine microbial communities from Southern Atlantic Ocean transect - Knorr_S7_td_DCM_ad_131m_LV_B (version 2) (version 2) | ecosystem: Environmental > Aquatic > Marine > Oceanic | place...
ATCTGGTGGTGGTGGTTTTGGTAATATTACTTGGGAACCTGGTTTTAATGGATTATCTTTCACAAGAGATGCATTCGCACTTTGGGGAGCACCTGATAATGGCACAATAAGTATGAAAGCTAGTATTGGTTATTCTAGCTCTGTTAATAAATGGATTTTGAATAACCCTGATACTGGGGGTATGAGTATTGAAAGTAGAGGTGATGTAACATTTAAAAAGCAGAATAGTCCTAATACTGTTCATATGGTTATTAACCAGACTACTGGTGTTGAGATTAAGAATAGTTTAGATTTATCAACTGCTACTATTAAGGATGATCAAAATTCAGTTGGAACAAGTGGTCATGTATTAACTACTACATCAACTGGTGTCAGATGGATGGCTTCATCTGGTGGTGGAGGAGGTGCTACAGATAAGATATCTGAAGGTAATAGTAATGCTGAAATAATTGATACTGGTAATGTAACATCAAACTTTAATGTAAATCTAGACGGGACTGATAGATTTAACATTACATCTGGTGGTGGTGTTTATATTCCTGGTAGTGAAACAGATCCTAATGTACCATTCCTTTTTAATGGTAATTATCAGGGTCAATATTTTGGAATATTTGCTTCTAGTGATGCGACTACTCAAAGAGATGTAAGATTTTTCGCACAAGGATCTTTAGATTGGGAAACACTTCGTATTAAAGCAGATGGTGAAACTCTTCTTAAAAGAGTTAATTCAACTATAGAAGGTGGACACCTACAATTTGATAATGCTGCTGGTAATGAATCATATGGAATTGATGTGTATGGAAGTGGTGATGCTGGTTCTGTAATAAGAGTCATTGATCAGCTAACTCCAACTGGAAATTCAGGTACTCAAAGATTTTGTGTTAATAGATCTGGTGCTTTTGGAATAGGACATGTAGGATCAGTAGATTATGGAACATCTGGTGAAGTATTAGTCAGTCAAGGTTCAGGTACACCACCTAAATGGGATAGTGTTTCTGGTGGTGGTGGAGGAGGAGGTAGTCTTGCTTCGAGAAGTACTGCTTCAGCTACAACATCATCAATTGCTGCTAATGGATATGGTGATTTAAGTATTACTGGATTTAAAGCATATCATCTTTTAAAAGTTACAGTTAGTTTTCCCTGTTGGATTGTTTTATATACAAACTCATCTTCCAGAACCGCAGATAATATTGGTAATGGTGGTAGGGTAGAAGGAAATGATCCATTACCTGGTAGTGGTGTTATTGCTGAAGTTATTTCTACGGCAGCTAATGGTGGTACATATGTGATGTCACCTGGAGTATTTGGGTGGAATGATGAAGGTACTCCAAACACTACAATATCTTGTAGGGTTGTTAATAAAGATAGTGTTTCACGTAGTATTTTTGTAAGTTTAGACCTTATTCAGGCAGAGGCTTAAATGGCAGATACTAAAGAATATAAGGTTATTTTAAAAAAAGGACAGAATCTTGATGATTTTTATAGTGACCTTGAGGGATCTAGTTCTATTGATAACATACCTGATAGAAAGGTTGAAGTTGCTTTAAGAAGACCAATTAGTAGAGCTACTAATTATTATCTAACAGAAGATGAAGTGGAAAAACTACGTAATGATCCTAGAGTTGAGTATATTGATGTACCTTTAGATCAACGTGAAGGTAAATATGAGATAAATTGGGACCAAACTGCTACTTTTACTAAAGATCCTGCCTATTATCGTAACAGTACGGCAAATTATTCTGCTGGAAAAAAGCAATGGGGTCTTCCTAGAGTAATAAAGGGAAGTAATTATACTGTTAAAGATTATTCTGATGAATTTTCTCCTGGTGTTCCAGGTGGAGCAAATGATACTAAGTGGGGTAAGTCTGCTAATAGTAGTGTAGGTGGGGAACATGAACTATTGAATGAAACAATATCTACTACAAGTTCAGGTAAACATGTAGATGTTGTTATAACTGATGAGTTTATTAATCCAAATCACCCAGAGTTTTGGACAGAAGTTAATCCAACAACAAAACCAGATGTATTTGATGGAACTCAAACTGAAATAGCTGGTAGTAGAGTTAAGTTGTTTAATTGGTATCAATATAGTAGTGTTTTGGGATATAATACTCCTAATGATTATCCTTATTTTGATAGTAATGGGGCATTGAATTATTCTGATGATGGTTCTAATAATCAGGGTGGTTATAATCATGGTACTCATGTAGCAGCAACTGTTGCTGGAAACACACAAGGTTGGGCAAGAGATGCTAATATTTACTATATGTGTTTTCTATCTACTGATTCTGTTGCTGATTGGACTGAGAAAATGTTTGATTATATTAGATATTGGCATAAGAATAAACCAATTAACCCTGAAACTGGTAGAAGGAATCCAACAATAGTAAATGCTAGTTGGGGTTCTAATTTTTGGATTTATTGGCCAAGAAGTGAAAGTTTTTCGGCATATACTTTTAGGGCGATAAAATATCGTACAAATGCAGAAGTTGATTTGGATGCTTTGAGTGATACTGGATCTCGATCATTTGCTGTTCATAATGCTTTAGAAGCGAATGGTTATAATAATTGGGAGTTTGATTTTCAGAGTAATGGGGATACTTTTGCTCGTTGTATGTGTCCTTGGAAAGATACTGCTATGAATAATGAGATACAAGATTTGACTGATGATGGTGTTCTTTTTATATCATCAGCAGGTAATCATGGATTTCATATGGATATTTCTGGTGGTGAAGATTATGATAATTATGTAAAACTAACGCTAAATGGTGCTTATGCTGGTGCTATTAGACCTTGGCGAGGTCAAAGTCCAGGTACTTGTCCAACTGCGATATGTGTTGGTAATGTTTCAAATACAATTTATAATGGAAATGAGGAATGGAATGCTAGAAATTATAATAGTAACTTTGGAGAAAGAGTTGATATTTGGGCTCCTGGAACTATGATTCAGTCAGCTGTAGCAGCGTATCAGGCATATCCTGTAACATATTACTGGCAAACAGTACAACATTCAAGAACTGATAAATTTGGAGCAGTTTATTATGATGGAGCAGTTAGTGGTACTAGTATGTCATCTCCACAAGTATGTGGTGTACTTGCTTGTCTGTTAGAACAAGAACCAGATATGACTCAAGCAGAAGCACTACAACATTTAATTGAAACTTCTACTCCAACTGTTGGTACAGGAATAGCAGCAAGTCCTTGGACAGATCCATATAGAAATTTAGGTTTTCCATCTGATAATCATTCTGATTCAAATAATAGATTTCTTAGATATATAAAGAAAAGACCAGAGATTGGTCAGGTTTATCCTCATTCCAATCATAAAAATCGTAAGACAACAGATTCTGGTGTTAAGTATCCTAGAACTAGAACTAGAGTTACAAATCCAGTTCCATCATGATAAATATCTCAAAGATTATAATCCACAATTTGATTGATTAATGGCAGTTAGAATTAGACAAAATAATACATGGGTTCCTGTAAGTGAAGGTGGATTGGGACCTGCTGGACCTCCTGGTCCTAAGGGTGATCAAGGTAATTTGGGTAATGCTGGTCCTCCAGGTCAACAGGGTAATCAAGGTATTCAAGGACCTCCTGGTCCTGCTGGTCCTCCTGGTGTTAAAGGAGATCAAGGTAATCAAGGTAATCAAGGTGTTCAGGGTAATGCTGGTCCTCCAGGTCAACAAGGCAATCAAGGTAATCAGGGTATAGCAGGTCCTCCTGGTCCTGCTTCGACTGTTGCTGGTCCTGCTGGACCTCCTGGTCCTGCATCAAATGTAGCAGGTCCTCCTGGTGACGGTGGTCCTCCTGGTCCTGCTGGTCCTCCTGGTAATACAGGACCTATTGGACCTGCTGGATCTGTTGTTGGTGCTGTTGGTGTTCCTGAATGGGATACCGCAAATTCTAGTAGTGGTGTTACATTTACGAATGGACAACCAACTTGGAGTTCAAGCCACCAAGACGCAAAATGTAAGAAGTTAGATAATAATATTCTGTATGAATTTTATCTTACTATATCTTCAACTGACTATGCTGGTTGGTTTATTACAGATGATCAAAGTATAGGAACTAACGGACAATCTAGTTTTAATAATAACAATAATATATCACAAGTTCTAGATGCTTCTAGTCCTAGTGGTAACTGGATAGCACAGGGTCCAAGTACCGTAGTATTTAAGAATCAGTTTCATACTACTCCTAATGGAGGTAGTTCTGGTTCTCATGGTACTAGTACACAGGCTAAAACTAGTGGATATACTTGGCCTAGTAAGATTCACTTTGTCATTGACATGCTACAACGTAAGGTGTGGATGAGAGGTGCTGATGGTAGTGAGTTTGGTAGGCAAGAAGAAGAATGGTGGGTTAAGGACTTTTTTGGTAGTCAATGGATAGAAGGTGATCCTGTTCGTCCAGATAGTGGTCCATCTTTCTTCTTAAGACCAGAATCTGATATGGGATCTCTTTCTGGGGATCATTATTTCAATATAGGTGGATGGTCTGCTGCTAGTGGTACAAAAATAGAATCTGTTCCTAATGAAGAGTCTGTTATTCGTGATATTGCTGGACCAACTGGAGCACAAGGTATTCAAGGTATAGCTGGTCCTCCAGGTCCTGCTGGACCTCCAGGACAACAAGGTACTCAAGGTATTCAAGGTATAGCAGGACCTCCAGGTCCTGAGGGAGATAAAGGTGATCAAGGTGATCAAGGTGATGCTGGACCTCCTGGTCAACAAGGTAATTTAGGTAATGCTGGACCTCCTGGTCCTTCTGGTCCTCCAGGTAATGCTGGTCCTCCAGGTCCACAAGGTGATCAGGGTGTTCAGGGTAATGCTGGACCTCCAGGACAACAAGGTACTCAAGGTAATGCTGGACCTCCAGGAGACAAAGGAGATCAAGGTGATGGTGGACCTCCTGGTCCTTCTGGTCCTCCAGGTACTCAAGGTAATGCTGGTCCTCCTGGTCAACAAGGTAACGCTGGTAATGCTGGACCTCCAGGTCCTGAGGGAGATAAAGGTGATAAAGGTGATCAGGGTGATGAAGGTAATGCTGGACCTCCTGGTCCTGCATCAAATGTAGCAGGTCCTCCAGGTGCTTCTGGTCCTCCAGGTGCTGGTGGTCCTCCAGGTAGTCCTTCAACTGTAGCAGGTCCTCCTGGTACTGCTGGTCCTCCTGGATCTCCTGGTTCTGTTTTATATTCTGTTCCTACAGGTGGTATTATATTATGGTCTGGTGCGTCAAATGCTATTCCTAGTGGATGGGCATTATGTGATGGAAATAATAGTACTCCAAATCTAACAGATAAATTTGTTCTTGGTGCTGGTAGTAGTTATAGTGTTGGTGCTACTGGAGGTAGTTCTACTGCTACTCTACCATCTCATAGACATAGTTTCTCTGGTTCAGGATCTGCTGATCATGATCATAGTTTCTCTGACAGTATTGGTAATCATACTCACGATTTCTCTGATAGTTTTAGTTTAGGAAATCACACTCACTCATTCTCTGGATCCAATACTCATAACCACTCATATACTCAGAGTGCTCACTCACATACTGTAACTGTAAGTGAATCGGCACATAATCACCAGTATGATGTTCCTCGTGGATCTTGGGGTGGACAGTATGGTTTCCAAGATACTGGAAACTCTGGATCTTCAGGAACTCCTAGTGTTTCTGGTAATACAACTGGAATTAGTGCTAGTACTTCAGGATATCCAGAAACAATAAGTCTCTGGATTGAGAATGAAAGTATTAGTGTATCTGGAACTACTGGTAATCCTAGTGGTGGTACAAGTGGTAGTGTATCTGGAACTACTGGTAATCCATCAACTTCTTTAAGTGTATCTGGAACTACTGGTGAGGAGACTGTAACTATATCAGTATCTGGTAATACAGGATTTGATGGAGCTTCTGCTTCTGGTGCTAATATGCCACCATACTATGCTCTTTGCTACATAATGAAGACTTGATTGACTTTTGTTCAATTATGCTTTATAATAATATTCTATACTCAATATGATATGAATGATTTAATACAAATAATCAAGATTTTAGATGAAGAAGATTTAAAAAAGGTAAATGAGTATGTTGATACTTTGTCCTTTGGTGAATCAAGAGTCTTTGGTAATAATAGAGATTCTGTACCAAGAACAGATATAAGATCTAGTTTGGGTGCTACTTGTGATGATAATCATCCAATAACACAATTATTACATAAACGTACTAATCAAGGATTGGAAGCATATCATAAAAAAGTATCTTCGTATCATAGTAATTTTAATTTCTATCCAGTTCCATGTGGAATAGATACTACTTGTCATAGAGAAGGTATTCAAGTACTGGAATATGAGAAAGGTCAAGAATATAAATTCCACCATGATGCTGCGACAGATCCAGCACTTCCAGAATATGAAAGAAAAATATCTATTATCACATATTTAAATGATGGTTTTGATGGTGGTGGAACAGAATTTCCACATAAGGTTTATAAACCACAAGCTGGGTATGCTGTAATGTTCCCATCGAATTGGTGTTATCCACATTCTGGTCAACCAGTTCCTAATGGAAAGAAAAGAGTTGCTGTTACTTGGTACTATGTACAAAACATACATGCTACAAAAAAATAAGGAGTTATTATGGACATTAGTGAAAATGAGTGTGTTGAAAAAATTGTTATAGATGTTTGTGCTAGAAAGTTTCTTTTGTATAGTGACTTAGGTACAACTAGAAAGGTTGATTGTGATACAACAAAACAATTTATGGATGTATTAGAGGTAGTTACATCTCAAGCAGACCCTGAGTTAATTCAGTATAAAGATTTGGCGACTATTGATGGGGATGTGACTAGCTAAATAGTCCAAAGAAACTTTTGGCCAAAAGTGGAGTAAGATGCCTTTAAATAAATTAGAGAATTTTATAAAGAATACTGAAGGACGTATTCTTTATGTAAACCCAAATGATCTTGACGCTACTGATGGTATCGAGAATCAAGGTAATTCATTAACTAAACCCTTTAAGACTTTACAAAGGGCGTTAATAGAATCTGCTAGATTTTCATATTTGGAAGGTAACGACAACGATATAACTGAAAAAACAACTATATTATTATTTCCTGGTGAGCATTTAATTGATAATAGACCAGGATTTGGAATTAAAAGTGTAAATGGTGATGCTAGGGCAGTTTCTCCTACAGGTAATGTTAGTACTGCAGGTGCAACAGAGACATTTACTTTAACTTTAAATTCTAATTTTGATTTAACACAGGAAGATAATATACTTTATAAGTTCAATAGTGTTCATGGTGGTGTTGTTGTACCTCGTGGTACTTCCGTTGTTGGACTAGATTTAAGAAAGACAAAAATAAGACCTAAGTATGTTCCAAACCCAACAGATGATAATGTAGATAGATCTGCTATATTCAGAATTACTGGTTCTTGCTATTTCTGGCAGTTTACTATCTTTGATGGTGATGAAAGTACTTTAGTATATACTGATCCTACAGATTTTGGTTCTACTAATCAGTCTAAACCATCATTCTCTCACCATAAATTAACAGTATTTGAATATGCTGATGGTGTTAATAATATTGATGCTTATCAATTAACAGATCTTCAAGTATATTATAGTAAGTTATCAAACGCATTTAATAGGGCATCTACTAGAGAGATTACTCAAAAGTATCCATTAAACCCAGAAGCATTTGCTCCACAAAGACCTGAATTTGAAATTGTTGGTGCTTTTGCTACTGATGATAAGTCTATATCTAGAATTATTGCTGGTGATGGTGCTACTGCTGGTAGTGTTGTTACTGTTACAACTTCATTACCTCATGAACTGAGTTCTGGAACTCCAATTAAAGTTAATGGGGTTAATGTAACTGATTATAATATTTCTGGAAAGGTACAGAATGTAATAGATGCTAATACATTTACTTATCAGTTACCATATGTAAGACCTAACTTACCTGCTGGACCTTCTGCTGGTTTAAGTGGTGCTGGTGCTTTTATTTCTGTTGAGACTGATACTGTTACTGGTGCTTCTCCATATATCTTTAACTGTTCATTGAGATCAGTTTATGGTATGAATGGTATGCATGCCGATGGTGATAAAGCAACAGGTTTCAAATCAATGGTTGTGGCACAGTTTACTGGTGTCTCACTACAGAAGGATGATCGTGCTTTTGCTGAATATAATCCAACAAGTAGATCATATGATAAGATTGCTTATCAGAAACAAACTGGGGAAAAGTTAGCATCTGAATCTTCTTCACAAATTAATGAAACTGTTTATCACTTAAAGTCTTCAGCAGTTTATAGAGATGGGTGGAAAACAACTCACGTAAAACTATCTAATGATGCTGTTATTCAGATAGTATCTGTTTTCGCTATTGGTTATCATGTTCACTTCTTAATGAGGTCTGGTGGCGATGCTTCTGTCACAAACTCTAACTCAAACTTCGGACAGTTTGCTTTAGGTGCTGATGGATTTAAAAAGAATGCCTTCGAGAAAGATAATAAAGGATTTGTTACTAATATAATTGCTCCAAAAGCAATTACTGCTGGAGAATCTAACGTTGAATGGTTACAGTTAGATAAAGTTAGAACACAGAAGATTTATGATGGTTGTGCGAAAGGAACTAATAGTTTCGGAACAATCATTAATAAGCTTGATTTTGCCACTAGTCCAAAGAAGAGATTATATCTTTTAGGACAAATTAACCCTTCTATTCCACCATCTGATATCGCTCAGGGTTTTAGGATTGGTGCTAAGGTTAACGAGAAACTTACTATTGGTAATCAGAACGCTACCATTTATATGTCTAATGGTGGTACTACTAGTACTGAAACCTCTGCTTTACTTGATGGAATTACTTCAGAAAAGACTTATATTTCTGCTTTCCATTCTGATCCTATTAATAATGTAAACCCTGCCATCTATACTATTGAAGATGTTGGTGGTCATCAATTACAAAATGGTGAATCTATAAGAATTATATCTGAGTCTGGTAGATTACCTGAAGGATTAGATCCACACGCAATATATTATGCTATTACAAATACTGCTGATTCTAGTCTTTTAACCAATCAAATAAGAATAGCTTCATCAAGAGCAAACTCTGAATTAGCAACTCCTGAATATATTAAAACTATTTCAGATAGAGCTGCTGGTAATTTAAAGATTATTAGTAGAGTATCTGATAAGAGACCAGGTGAATTAGGTCATCCAATTCAATTTGATTATGCAACTTATACTTCAAAAGGATCTGGTGAAACTAATTGGATAGTTGATGATACTAATGGAACAGCAGATACTGTAGTTGGTGGTTGGTTCGTAACTGTTAACTTTGGTAATGGTATTACTGATAAATTAATAGATGCTACTCCATCAACAATGTTTACTGGGGATGAAATTCCATTCATTACCAGAAGATCTGATAATAGAAGTTTAGATGAAAAACTTTATAAAGTTAGATACGTAGTACCTAAAGAATTAATAGATGCTAAAGATCCTACTGATGGATTTATTCTACAAGAATCTAGTTCTGTAAATTATGTTAAAGATGATGACTTTACTAGAGAAATTGATGGTAAAACTATTGGATTGGGTAATTTAGATCCAAACAACTTTGATCCAGGATATGAATATAATCGTAACCCTAGATTTATTTCTTTCCTTACATATGACAATAATGCTAAGATTGCTACCATTAGATCTGATAGAACACATGATTTAAAAGCAGGTGAACAAATAGTTGTTAGGGGTGTACAGAGTTCTACTAACCCAACAGGATTATTTGATAAAGAATATAATGGAACATTTAAGGTAAACAGTGTTATTGATGATAAGACTTTTAACTATAAAGTAGCAAAACTAGTTGATGGTGAACCAGTTGGTGATACAATTACAGTTGGTACATATGTCAATGTAAGTCATACTAGAAATAGAAGTGTACCTACTTTTGAAAGGAATGATAACAAAGAAAACTTATTCATCTATCGTGTAGAAACATTAAAGTCTTACAAGTATAGAGTTCAAGATGGTATCTATCACTTATATGTTTTAAATGGTAATAATGCTATTGAGCAAGAATTTACCACATCAAAATATAATCAGAATATTGTTGATCTTTATCCACAGTTGGATAGGGATAATCCAGAAGAGAATCCTCAACAGGCACAATCATATGCTCAACTAGCTCCTATAGGACAAGTTGTAACTAATGATCTTAAGAAGAGTATTACTAGAGAAACTGTAAACACATTCTTAGATACTTTTGGTGCTTCTAATACTATTACTAATATTTCTGCTAGTGCTACGAGTCCTATATTAACTTTAGATTCTGAGCATAGATTAAATGGATTGAAGCATATTACTAAAGTAGATGGAACACAATCCTTTAGTAGTACTCAAAATAATGCTGCTCCACATGGTGCTGATGGTACTTATCATAACATAAAATTATTCTCTAGTTCTGTTTCTCCTGCTTCTGCTCCTTGGCAAGGTGCTACTGCTTCAATAACTATTGATAGTCAAGTAGCAATAGGAATTACTATTACACAACCAGGTTGTGGATATGAGGCTGGTGATGTTCTATATCCAGATTCTTCTGCTATTTCTGCTGGTGGTATTGGTGGAGCTCCTACTAATACTTCAGTTGCTATAGTATCTGAGCATCTTTCAATAGCAGATGATAACAATTATGTTCAAGTAACTGGAATAACAACAGGTACTGATGGTTATTATCGTATTAAATCAACTCCATCAACAAAACAAGTAACAATTTATAATCATGCTGATAATGATAAGATTTTACTTGGTCAGAAAGTAATTAATTTAGGTACTTATTCTACTATTGATGGTGCTCTTACTTCTGAAACAGTTGATGATGTTGTTACTACAACTGTTAATACAACTGCTCCTCATGGATTATTCAGAGGAAATAAGATTAGAATCCTTGATAAGACTGATAAAGATATTGGTGATTTCATAGTTGAAGAAGTTAAGACTGTTAATCAGTTTACTATTATAACAACTGATGTTACTTTAACTGATCCACAATTTATTCTTAAACATGGATTATCTGCTAATGATGCTGTATCTGGCAAAGCAGGAGAAAATCTAGGTGTAAGAGCAATATCAATATATGATGGTGATACTTTACAATTAGGTGAAGGTATTACTACTAATCAGTCATTCATTATAAAACTTGCTGATGGTAATGGTGCTACAGGATCTGCTACTTTAGGTACTGGAGCAAATGCTGGTAAGGTTACTGCTGTTACTGTGACAACTGGTGGTAATGGATATCATTCATCTGAACCACCAACTGTTAAGTTTACTGGTGGTGGTACTCCAACAACTGCTGCTGTAGCTACTGCTGTTGTGACTGATGGTGTTATTACTGGAGTAACAGTAACTACTGAAGGTGCTGGATATACTTCTGCACCTACAGTTACCTTTGTTAGTGATGGTATTGATTTAACTGTTGGTACTACTAACGTAAAGAATGCCAAGAGAGACTCTGTTAAATCGAGATTCCCAATGGGATCTTACATACAGGTTGGTGGTGAGATAATGAGGGTCACTCAGACCGCATTAACAGGAACTAGTGAAAATAAACTAGTAGTAATTCGTGGTGCTTTAGGTACTAATATTGCTAATCATAGTAATGGATCTCTAGTTAGAAAGGTTAGACCATTACCACTTGAAGTAAGAAGACCATCTATTTTGAGAGCATCTGGTCATACATTTGAATATCTTGGTTATGGTCCAGGTAACTATTCAACAGGTCTTCCTCAAATTTCTAAGAGAACTCTAACTGAAAGGGAAGAATTCTTATCACAGTCACAAGAAACATCTTGTGGTACTGTTGTTTATACAGGTATGAATGATAAGGGTGATTTCTACATTGGAAACACCAAGATTTCTGCTGATAGTGGTGAACAGGTCACATTTGATATTCCAATTCCAACTGTAACTGGTGAAGATCCAAGCAAGTTGAGTGTTGTATTTGATGAAGTAATCGTTAAAGAGAGATTACTTGTTGAGGGTGGAGCATCTAAACAGATTCTATCTCAGTTTGATGGTCCTGTTACATTCAATGCTCCTGTACGATTCAATGCTGATCTAAACCTCACTAAGAAGTTGAGTGTTAAGGGTGTTGTTACTTTCTTAAATGAAAAAGAAGCAACTGTTAATTGTACAAATGAAACAGTAGATGCTGGTTTCAATGTTAGTGGTGGTGTTGGTATTCTTAAGAACTTACATGTATGTAAAGAGATTAAGACCTTTGATGATACACAATCCACATCTACAATAACTGGTGCTTTAACTGCTGCTGGTGGTGTTGGTATTGGTAAAAACTTAAATGTTGGTGGAACAGGAGCATTTGCTGGTGAGATAACCGCTACATCTGGTATCTTCTTACCAGATGATGCTAAAGTAAAATTTGGTAATACCTCAGCTGCTCCTGATTTAAAGATTTATAGTGATGGTACGGATTCACATATTGACAATATTGGTAGTTTAGAAGTAAATGCTCTATTTGGTAAAACTATTAGTCTTAAAACAGAAGGGTATGATACCATTAAAGCACATTCTTTAGCTGGTACTCCTCAAGCTAATTGGGCAGAATTATACTTTAATGGTACTCGGAGATTAGCAACTACATCTTGGGGTGTCGTTGTTGGAAGTAGTGTAGCAACTGGAGAACTACGTGCTTATGGTGATATTATTGCTTTCTATTCATCTGATGAAAGATTAAAAGATAATATTACTCCTATTCCAGATGCTCTAGATAAGGTGATGTCTATTAGTGGTAATACATTCGATTGGAATCAAAATACTACGAAAGAGGGTAGTGAAACTGGTGTTATAGCACAAGAAATTGAAAAACTTGGACTCCCTGATGTCGTAACCACCAGAGATGATGGGTACATGGCAGTTAAATATGAAAAACTTGTTCCTCTTTTAATAGAAGCAATTAAAGAATTATCCCGTAAGGTTGATGCTTTATCCTAATAAATAACTAAAAAATTATTATAAATGGCTAATATTACCAAATCATTTAATTTTAGGAATGGTGTACAGGTAGATGATGACAATTTACTTGTAAATCCTTCTGGTCTGGTGGGTATTGGAACTACAATTCCTACTGAAGCATTGGATGTGAGAGGTGATGCTGTTGTATCTGGACTTGTTAGTTCTACTGATGCCAAATTTACAAATCTTGAGGTAACTAATCTTACTACAGGATCTAATAATCTATCATTGGGTGTTGATAAGATAATTGGTGCTGGAGTTAGTATTCGAGCAGGTATAGTTACTGCTGACTTACTTTCAGATCCTTTAGGTGTAGTTACATATTATGGTGATGGTGGTAAATTAAATAATATTCCTACATCACAGTGGGTAGACAAGGATGCTGGTTTAGGATTTATTAGTATCTACAATACAGGTTATGTTGGTGTTAATACTGATGATCCAAGATACTCATTACAAGTTGGTGGAAACAATGATGTAAATAATTTTGATAAACCAGGTGTTGGTATTTCTTCTGATGGAGCAATTGTTGCTACTGGAATAGTTACTGCCCATACTTTTGATGGTAATTCATTAGGTAATATTCAAGGTGGTATAGGAACTATAACTCAGGTTTTATCTACCAATGCTAATGTTACTGGTATTGTAACTGCTGGAATAGGATTTACTGGAGATGTAAGGGGAAATATTGTTAGTGGAGTATCCACATTTGTTCAGGTTAGGTCAACTAATGTCGATGCTACTGGTGTTGTAACAGCGACACAGGGATTTGTTGGTAATCTTAGTGGTGATCTGACTGGTGATGTTACAGGTAATGTTAGTGGTAATATAGTTGGTCTTGCTGGTACATTTACTGGTGATTTAGAGGTTGATGGTAGTATTACAGGAGTTGCGACTGTTATATCAACAAAAGTAACTACTACTAATTCTACACTAGGAATTTCAACTGCTTCTACTTTTAGTGTTACTAATAAATTAGCTGTTGGAAAGTCTATTCCTGTTACTGATGTTGATATTTTCACTACAGGAGATACAACACAAACTATTGTTGGTAGTGATTCTGCAGCATTATACTTAGGACAGAGAGTAAACACTGGAATTGGTGAGAGTGTTTCTGGTATTAGATTTGGTAGTTCATTAAAAACATTTGAAATTATTAATGGTGATGTTGGTGATGTAATAACTACAATTCATGGTGGAGTCTTCAGTGGAATTAATACTGGAGGATTTAAGTGGGTACATGGAAAATCAAATACCACTTTGATGACTCTAGATTATAAGGGTAATTTGGGTATTAATAAAGTTCCTGAAACTGCTTTAGATGTAGTTGGTTTAACAACACTTACTGGTAATACAAAAATTGTTGGTGATTTAGAAATTACTGGCACTCTTACTGGAGCTGCTGCTATTCCTGATCTTATAGAAGGATCTCAGATATACAATAGTGTTGGAATGTCTACATTCTATGAGTTAGATGTTCTTCAGACAGTTAAACCTGGTAAGATAGCAATTGGTACTGAAAGGGCTAATGTTGCTTCTAATGTTGCTATTGATGCTCAACGTAGTAGGGCATTATTCTCTTCAGTAGGTATTGGAACAACAACACCAGCAGATACTTTGAATGTGATAGGTGTTGCAAAAGCAGATACTTTACAATCTGATCTGTTATCGGTTGGTAATAGTCCTATCTGTGCTGTTGATTTCTCTGATGCTGGTAAGAATTTAACGGGACCATTTGCTGGTAAATCATTTATGGTTCCACCAAAACTTACCTCAACAGAGATATTTAATTTAATCTCAGTTCCTCCTGGTGCTATGGTTTATAATACAAGTATTAATAAGATGCAAGTTTATAATGATAGTACATGGGTGAGCTTACATTAATGGAGAGTAATTAATGTCTGTTACTGTAACTAAGGAAGGACCATATTTCACTTCAGGACCAATAAAATGGAGTGATTTAAGAAATACTTTTAAAGAAACCTCTAGTGGAGCAGTTAAAGCTTCTGAACTTTTCAGAAATACAAATATTTACGATAGAAATCCAGTAGTACCTGATTCTACTGAGAATGATCAAGCAGCAGATCCTTATAGTGGTGGAGCTGACGCAACAAAGTTTCCATTTGTATTTAAAGGCACAGGAACTAATTGGAAAGCATCCTTAATGAGGGATTCTATCAAGAGATATTTTGCTACTCAGTCAGGAACAGACGTTAATTTTGAGATGGGATTATATACTTCTAGTGGTAGTAAAGGTATTGATTGGGATGGTCAAGGTGTTGCTGATGCTGCTGGATCTGTAACTGGAAATATAACAAGAAATATTTACAAAGAAATAAGAATAACTGGAACTTGTGGTTCAACTGATACTGGTGTTAATGGAACTGCTGGTAGTGGTGGTGTCGGTGCACAGAAAAAACCTGCTGCTAAATTAGAACTTCCCAATCCTCTTAAAGCAATAAATGTTACTATTAAAAATAGTGGAAATATTCATGGTGCTGGTGGTTTAGGTGGATTTTTCGCTGATGGAACTACACCATTAGATAGAAGTGATCCAGGTAAAGATGGTGGAATAGCATTAAAGGTTTGGCATGAGGGTTCTGAATCTAAGACAATTATTAATAATACGGGATATATCTTTGGTGGTGGAGGAGGTGGAGAACAAGGTAAGCATGGATATGTCAATCCAGCTGGACTAGAAGCGATGAGTGCAAATTGTTATAGGAATGACAGTTATAATTATTTTGGTGGTTATTATAATACTTGTAATGGAGAAAGCCTATCAGATTCGTGTAATTCTGGAGATACTGTATTAAGATCATTGTGGTATTTTAGGATACAATGTGCTACTGATCCAGTAACAGGAAAATCTACTGGTCCTTATGATGGGGCGGTTGGAACTGCATATTGTTATCATGAAGATATTCAAAATGAAACTTCTGATCCACCAGTTCAAGGAAGAGGTGGACGAGGTGGTAATGGAAGGGGATATACACAAGCTAAATCTACTGGTGAGGCAGGAACGGATCCAGGTGCTGCTATATGTCCATCATGTGATCCTGGTCTTGCTGCGAACCCTGGTGGTGAGTGTTCTGGACCAGGTGGAAAAGGTGGTGATGGTGGTGAATGGGGTGCTACAGGAGAATCTACTAGTGGTATAAGTCCTGCTGCTACTGGATTAACACAAGGAGAAGGTGGTGGTAAATCTGGACCTTCTATTTGTGGAAAGAATTATTTCCCTGCTACTGGGTCTACAGGAGCCGCTAATATTAAAGGACCAAGAAATACAAATTGTGAAGGTGAGGAAGCAGATCCTATAGATCCAGGTTCACCACCAGGAATATCATTAACTGTAAATACTGTTGCTGGACATAATCCATGTCATGTTAGATTTAATAGACCAGCAACTCATTTAATGGTAACTCGTTTGGATCCTGCCGATGCTACTCAGATCAAACAAACTGCAGGTGCTGGTGATTTAGATAAGGTTTGGTTTAGAATAAGACACGAATGGGATGATGATAAGAACGATCATTCTGTAGCGGTATGGAGATTTAGAATAAGAGATCCAAATTTAGATCATGATCATCTTAAGTCAATAGTATATGATTCTGGAAGACGTGGTAGGAGGGGAACTTATAATGGACCTCCTCCAAGTGGTGATGCGTATCCAAATGATACTGGTCCTGATATTGGATTAGGTACTGGTGTTTATCCTATAGAATGGTATGGTTTATCTTATCGTAATAAACCACCTTTTGATCCAAGTGATACTACTAATACTCTTTCAAAATATAATTGTCCAGATCAAAGATTCCCAAATCAAGGTTGGAGAACATATTTACAGAATGATCAGATTCTTCATTTAGTTGATGATGATGGTACTGATAATAACTCTACTATTGAAATATTGCCTCCTGCAGATCCAGATCATCAAGGTGATGGTTCTAATCCTGATCCAAGTCAACAAAATAAAATAAACTATGGTAAGCAACCTTGGGTAAGATCTTATGCTAATGTGGACGCAAGAGTACCTGGTATGGAACAGAATTGGTCGTCATTCTTGAAGTCTCATGGTATTGCTATATCTAATACTGATACTTCTCTTGGTCAGTTTGCTTCTAATAATTATCAACCAATAGATCAAAATGGTGAAATAGAATTTGATATAACTGCAAGTACAGGGGCAGGAACATATACTGTTGTGGCAGCATCAGATAATGGATGTACATTTACATGGGAACATGTTCCTGGATTATTTGATAGTCACGTCTTTGTTACTCCAAAATTCTTTGCTTCTGGTGCTAGTTGGGGTATGGGTGCAGCACCTACTGGATTTACTGAGACGGGACGTATTTGGCCATATACTTCTGAAGGTGGGGCAGATGCCAATTTAAATACTAGCACTAATACTTGGGCTCCTGAAGTAAATGCGTCAGGTACTCCTAATATGGGACCAACTTATTTCCAAGTTAATGTTCCTTCTGGTGAATATGGAACTTATAGATTGAAATTCTCATTAACCAACCATCATTCATTAGATCCAGATGATCCTTATACAATAACTCAAGGTGGAAATCCTGCTATTACTTATAATAGGATTAATAATATTATGCCTCAGAGTACTGAAGAGATAGAAGCAGAAGAAGATCTAATAGCTAATGGTCAGGAACCTAGTATGAGATATCAGAATAGGGCATTTACTTATAACCCTGTAGGTGTTGCTTTTAAAATATTTGATCCTAGTATGAGAGAAATAAAGACTTCTCTTGATATGACTAGTGGTCAGGGAAGTTATACTTATGGTGTACCTACAATAACTTGGACTGCTTCAAATTTATTACCAAGTAGTAACAATCCATTACATCAAGTTCAATGTCAATCATTAGCTAAAGATGATACAATGCCACATTACCAATATGTTGAGCATGATTCTTATTCTGATGTTCCTGAAAGAGGAGAGAGTGGTTATCCTAATACTTACCAGAATAATCCCAATAATCCAGATTCAGGATCTAAATTAGAATTTAGATCAGATGCTAGTGTTCCTCAAGGTACACTTAATGGAGGTTCTGTGTATGGAACTATTACTCCTTCTCCAAATTCAAATGGTAGTATGGATTATGAGTTTATCGTAAGTAATCCTGCAGGTACTGCTACAAAGACAATGAATATTAAATAGAACTTGACACTGTTCGAGATTGTTGTTATAATTTTATTATGAAATTTACTCTTGCTATAGGAAATCCTCCTTATGGTGTAGGAGGGAATCTTGCTATAAAGTTTTTAAATAAAACGTCCGAGATTACAGATGATATTAGGTTTGTATTGCCTACTTCTGTAAGAAAACCTTCCTCTCAGAATAAAATCAAGTCATATCTTCACTGTGAAGTTGATGATGATCTTGATCATGCTACATTTCCTGGTGGTATTAGTGCTGTCAAACAGTATTGGAAGGTAAAGAATTCTTCGAGATTTGAAGTAGGAGTGAACGAGATTCCTATGCACACCGAGCATCCAGATTTTGAGTTTCTCGATTATAAAGATAGGTTCGAGGCAGATGTTTTTGTTGGTGAGTATGGATGTGGACCTAGTGGTATTGTAAAGACAGAGAATTTTACACATTACGCTAAAGGGCATCACTTTCTAAATGTTAAATCACCTGAAGTAATTAAGAATCTACTAGAGTTTGCTCCTAAGTTTAGGGAAGTAGCAACAGTTACTAATGGTAGGTATCATTTTGGTAAGAATGATCTAATAACAACTTACATTCAATGTTTAGATGAAAAAGAACAAGCATAATATAGAGACAGGATCGTCTGTTGAAAGATCTGATGAAAGAATAAAGGAAACTCAAGAGGTATTCACACCCCCTGAGTTGGTAGAATTGATGATAGATGAGATTGCTGTTTCTTTACTAAAAGATCCTAGCAGCAAATTCATTGATAATTCAGCAGGTTGTGGCAATTTCTTAATTGGACTAAAGGAACGACTCTGTTTATATCATAGTGAGAAGCATGTATTGAATCACATGTTATATGCTGTCGAACTCATGGAGGATAACCATAAGGAGTTATGTGGGAGGTTAGGTGTAACGACACATCACCCCCATTATATCTGTGCTGATGCTTTGGAGTATGACTATAGCTTTGGGGAACCTATAGGAGTAGAACAGTTCTTTTAGTGTCACACTCACCCCGAAAGGGGGTTTTTTATGCTATAATGTATTCAACTGAGAAACATTGATGCCTTTACGTCCACACCAAGTTGATGCTACTAAGGCAATGTTTCAACATTCCAAAGGTCAGATCATCATCCCTACAGGTGGTGGTAAGACTATGTGTATGATTGATGATGCTGAACAGCGTTTTAGATCAACTATTGCTAATACCATTGTTGTAGTTGCTCCTCGTATTCTATTAGCAGAGCAACTATCATCTGAGTTCCTTGAGGTTCTTGATGATGTATCTGTGATGCACGTACACAGTGGTGAGACACCCCATTATTCTTCAACTAATATATGGGACATCTATTCATGGCATAAGTACACAAAAGGTAATAAGATTATATTTACTACCTATCATTCACTTGATAAGGTCAAA
>Ga0111541_10000185_pt1 | contig 19642 bp, 18 predicted proteins | sample Knorr_S7_td_DCM__FD_83039 | JGI IMG/M metagenome (GOLD analysis project Ga0111541, IMG submission 83039) | Marine microbial communities from Southern Atlantic Ocean transect - Knorr_S7_td_DCM_ad_131m_LV_B (version 2) (version 2) | ecosystem: Environmental > Aquatic > Marine > Oceanic | place...
AAAAGAAGGAAAAAAAATATTTAAATTTGGTTTAGGCCAATCACCCTTCCCAGTTCCTTCAAGTCTAGTTAATGAATTAAAAAAAAGAGCTCATGAAAAAGATTATTTAAACGTATCGGCATTGTTAGAGTTACGAAAACAAATAGCAAAATATCATTCAAAAAAAAATAAGAATAAATATCACTCTGATAATATTATTGTTGGCCCCGGATCAAAAGAACTAATTTTTCAAATTCAACTTGTGTTAGATGGAGATCTTTTATTACCAAGTCCTAGCTGGGTTTCATATGAGCCGCAAGCAAAAATATTACAAAAAAAAATTTATTGGATAAATGCTAGTGCTAAATCAAATTGGCATATTACTGCAAAAGAATTGGATTTAATATGTAAAAAAAGTAAAAGAAAAAATAAATTATTAATATTAAATTCTCCAAATAATCCTTCAGGAACAACCATTAAAAACTTAAGATCTATTGCTCAAATTGCAAAAAAAAATCGTGTAATAATCCTATCTGATGAAATTTACTGTGAACTAAATTTTTCTGGGAAATACCAATCTATATCTCATTATTATCCTGAAGGCACTATTATTAGTAGCGGAATAAGTAAATGGTGCGGAGCAGGAGGGTGGAGATTAGGAGCATTAATTTTTCCAAAAGAACTTACTCATATAAAGAATATTTTAAGAAATATTGTTAGTGAAACCTTCACTTCTGTTAGTGCCCCAATACAATATGCTGCTGTTAAAGCTTACTCAGAAGATCATTCAAAGTATTTATCTAATTCAAGATTAATATTACAAACAATTGGTAATTATATTTTTAGAGAGTTAACAGCAATTGGAATTAAATGTAAAAAACCTCAAGGAGGCTTTTATATGCTTTGTGATTTTACTAATATAGTTAAAAAAAATAATAAAATTTTAAATTCTAAAATGTTGTGTGATAAAATTTTGAAAGAAACTGGATTTGCTATGCTACCTGGCTCTGATTTTGGAATGTATGAGAAATTATTTATTACTAGGATTGCTTTTGTGGATTTTGACGGTAAAAAAGCTCTAAAATATGTAAAATATAAAAAAAATCTATCATATGATTTTATAAAGATAATATGCCCAAAAATTTTTAGAGGAATTGAAAAATTAAAAAAATGGATACAAGAAATTGATAATTAAATTTTAAAGTTGAATATTTTTTCAATAATTCTAATTATATATTATAATTATGATTAAATTGGCTTTAATTATTAGGTTGCATATTGTTTTAATTATCTTATTTATACATTCAGTAGCAATGGCATATGAGGAACCATCTTTTAATATTGTTTTTCAAAATGATGTTTATGAAATTCGTTATTACGTTGAAAGATTGGCTGTAGAGGCTAATTATAGTAATCAAAATAGTAGTTTTAGAAATCTTTTTAATTATATATCTGGTGAAAATATAGATACAAAAAAAATAAAAATGACCACACCAGTTACTCAATTTCAGGAAAATTCAAAAATGGTAATGCAATTTTATCTTCCTTCAAATTTTAAAAAAGATACTGCTCCAATTCCTACAGACCCTAAGGTTAAACTTATAACAATAGAGGAGGGTTATTATGCCGTTATTAAATACTCCGGCAGACTCACTGATAAGAACTTTAATAAATATAAGAATATTTTAAAAGAAAATCTTATAGACGATAAAGTAAAAATTTTAGGCCCTGCTATTAAAGCAGTATACAATGGACCTTTTACCTTACCTATTCTTCGAAGAAATGAAGCTATGTTTCTTGTTGATTGGAAAACATAGTAAATATTATCTATTTACATAATTATTATTCAAGTTATTTTTTTTTTATTATATAAATAATTAATCCCACTAGTACTATAATAGAAAAACCGATTAAAACGTAAATAAATATAAGGTAATTATTTTTTTCTTTTTCTAAATTATTTTTTTCTTTTTCTAAATCGTAAAATTTTTTTTCTAAATTTTTAATTTCTTTTAGAGATTTTGTTAATGATTCAGTTAAGAATGATGAGCCTTTTGGAATTAATTTTGAACCGTAAAGAAATTTTTTCTGATTTGGCATTTCAGGATTACTAGTTATTTCAAAATTTAATAAATTCTCCTCAATCGAACCTTCAATTTTATATTTACCACGGCCAGTAACTCTAATTTGACCAACAAATCGATTTTCTTGAAATACAATATTTTCAATTTCAAAAAATGGATCAGATATTAAAATTTTAAAATTATCTTTTTCAATTTGATCGATATAAATAAATGTTTTGTTTCTTCTTTCTGAAAAAATAGAGTGCACGGGTTGCATTAAGTTTTTTTCTATTTTATCTTTACACTTAGGGCTTAGTTCACACCACAACCCTACATAAACCCCACTAAAATCTTTTGCATTTATTTGAGCTGAATATGTAAATATAATTAAACAAAAAATTATAATCTTTTTCATTGATTTACTCAACTGTAACAGATTTCGCAAGATTGCGAGGTTGATCAATATTTTTTTTAAGTAAAACTCCTAATTCATATGCAATCATTTGTATAGGTAATGAATAAATAATAGCTGCAGTTATAATATTTGTTTCTGGTAAAATTATTAATTCATCACAAAACTTCTTAGCTTTTCTAGACCCTAGTTTATCTGTAATCATTATTATTTTACCATCTCTAGCCTTTATTTCTTGAATATTCGATAATAATTTGGAAAAATTTTTATCAAAAGGAGCTAAAGCAATAACAGGCAAATCTTTTTCAATTAAAGCAAGGGGGCCATGTTTTAATTCACCAGCAGCATACCCCTCGCAATGCTTATATGTAATCTCTTTAAGTTTTAAAGCTCCTTCTAATGCTAAAGGGTACATAGTTCCTCTACCAATATAAAATATACTTTTTTTATTTTTAAGAGATTTTGTAATTTTTCTTATAGATGAAGAATTACTTAAAACATGTTTAATTAATTTTGGTAATTCAAACAAAGAATTAAAAATCTTATTCCTTCCAGGAATGTTTATATTTCTTTTTTGTTGAATAAATTGTGCAAATAAAGCTAATACAGTTAGTTGTGATGTAAATGCTTTAGTTGAAGCTACACCAATTTCATGACCCGCTAAAGTGGGAAGGACATAATCACTTTCTCTAGCAATTGTGCTAGTAAGAACATTGACAATTGATGTTGTAAATAAATTATGTTGTTTGAATTTTTTTAAACATTCAATAGTATCCATGGTTTCTCCAGATTGAGAGACAACAACACCTATAGAATTTTTATTAAGAATATCTTTTCTATAACGGTATTCAGATCCAATATCAATCGAGGTTGGTATTTTTGCAAATTGTTCAAACCAATATTTGGCAATCATACAGGCATGATATGCTGTACCACATGCTGCAAAATGTAAGTTAGGAACATTATCAAAATCAATTTCACATTTTGGTAAAAGTATACTATTTGTTTTTTTATCAGCAAAATTAAGAACAGTATCTTCTATACTAATAGGCTGATGGTATATTTCTTTTTGCATAAAATGTTTAAAGTTTTTCTTGGTATTGAACTCATTTTTACTTGTATAAGGGTGAATTTTACGTTCAATTTTATTTCCTTTAAGATTGTAAATTGAAAAAGAAGAATTGCTAATTTCTACAATATCATTTTCTTCAAGAAATATTATTTCTTTCATTATATCTGGCAAACCTAAAACATCAGAACTTAATGCATTACATTTTTCTGATAAACCAATAATAAGAGGATTTCCTTTTCGTGCAGCATATATAGATTGTTTTCCTTTAACCAAAAATGCAAAAGCAAATGAACCTTCAATTTTATTCATTAAGTTTATTAGTGCCTCAATATGATTTTTAGATTTACTAATTAATTTATTATAGACCTCTGCTATTACTTCAGTATCAGTAGCTGATTTAATATTTTTTTTATTTAAAGAATAAATTTTAATTAGTTCTTCATAGTTCTCAATAATGCCATTATGAACCATAGCACAGTTTTCTTTTATAAAAGGATGAGTATTAATAATAGAAGGCTTACCATGTGTTGCCCATCGAGTGTGAGCTATACCAGTATTTCCTTCAATATTTTTATTCTTTAGTTTTTTAACTAACTGAGAAATCTTGCCAACACTTTTTTGATAAAATAAACGATTTTTAGAGCTACTTGCAATTCCTGAAGAATCATAACCTCTATATTCTAAAGCTTGCAAACCTGATACTAATTTTGGTATACAATTTTTAACATCTGCAATAGCAACTATCCCACACATATTAAATTTTATGTAACAACTTTCTTTTTTTTAAATTTTGCATATTCCCATTCTTTTTTTTTCATTATCTCTTTTAAATGTTTTACTAGATTCCATATATCTTCAAATTTCATATATAACGGTGAAATACCAAATCGTAATATATTTGGATGACGAAAATCACCTATGAAACCCCTTGATATTAATGCCTGCATAATTGGGAATCCATTAGGATGAGTAAAAGAAACTTGACTTCCCCTTTTTCTAAAATCTATTGGTGAAAAGACTTTAAAGTCATATTTACTACATTCTTGTTCCATTAATTTTATCAATATATCAGATAATTGAATACTTTTTTTACGTATTTCATTAATTGATAAATTCTCAAATATTTTTAAACCTCCTTCAATTGTTTTATACGCTACAATAGATGGTGTCCCACATAAATATTTACCTATATTATTTGCGGGTTTATATTTTATATGAAAATTAAAAGGTTTATTATGACCCATCCAACCCGTTAAGGGTTGATATGCTTTTTTAATATGTGATTTATTTACATATAAAAATCCCGGTGATCCTGGTCCACCGTTTAAATGCTTGTATGTGCAGCCAACAGCAAAATCCACACCCCATTTTTTTAAATTTATTGGTATAACCCCAACACTATGACTTAAATCCCATATAACAAGAGCGCCTTTTTTATGCGCCATATCAGTTATTTTTTTAATATCATTAATATATCCAGTTTTAAAATTAACATGAGAAAGCATTACAACTGCAGTGTCGGTATTTATTTTTTTTTCTAAGTTTGTTTCTATTTTTTTAATTAATTTCATTTTATAATTTTTACCAAACATCTTAATGACACTTTCTAGAATATATAAGTCTGATGGAAAATTATCTATTTCACTAAGAATTATTTTTCTTTTTTTATTCAATTTTAGAGAAGAAGTTAAAACTTTAAATAAATTGATTGAAACACTATCTGTTACAACAACTTCACCTAATCTTGCTCCAATTAAAGGTGCTATTTTATTACCAATTTTGTAAGGCATATTAATCCAGTCTTTATTATTCCAACTTCTAATTAATCCCTGACCCCATTCTTTCTTAATCATAGAGTTTACTATTTTTATGGTATTTTTTGGAAGTGGGCCTAAAGAGTTGCCATCAAAATATTTTATATTTTTTGGTAGATCAAATTTATTTCTTATCTTACCTAACTTATCTATTTTATCTAGATTTTTAAAATAAACATGATTAAAATTGTTCATTCATACTCTTATTAATTTTTAATTGATTTAATTTTATTAACAATTGTTTTTGGTTTTATGCCCTTAAAAATTAAATTAACATTTTTAATCACTTTCTCAGATTGTATTTTTATAGTTTCTTTAGTTATCCCTGCAAGATGAGGTGTCAGAATTATATTTTCAAATTTATTTAATTTTGTATTTGCAAAATCTTCAGAATGCTTCCAATTTTTTGAAATTGTTTTTTCAAAAATTTGATTTGTTTCTAATACATCAATTGCAGCACCTGCAATTTTTTTGTCTTTTATAGATTTATATAGAGCTTTTGTTTCTATCAAATTCCCTCTAGCTGTATTAATTATATATGAGTTTTTTGACATCAAATTTAATTCCTTTCTCGAAATTAAATATTTATTATTATTATAGGATGCATTTAAACTAACAAATTTAGAATTTTTTAATAAATAATTTAAAGTAACAAAATTAATATTTTTATTTTTTTTACAAAATGGATCATAAACCAAAACCTTCATACCCAAGGATTCTGCCTTTTTTCTAAGCAATTTTCCTATAAAGCCAAAGCCTATTATGCCTTATGTAGATCCAGAAACTTCAAAAATTGGCCATTTGCTAAATTTAACTTTTTTATTACTTAGCATTTCAATTAAGGCTTCATTGTAATGTCCAGAAATTGTTTTTGTGTGAAAGTGATTTAAGTTTCTTGCCAAGGCAAATATATAGCAAATAACAAGTTCAACAACTGAGTTACTATATGAATCAGGAACATTAATAACTGCAACTTTGTTTTTATTTGCAACATTAAAATCTATATTTTTAATTTCAACACCACATCTTATAATTGCTTTTAAATTTTTTTTTTGCAATAATTTTTCTCCAGCTCCTGTCCACCATTCAGTAATAATAATAGAGGCATCCTTAGATTTTTTTAGTATTTCTTTATCATTGAGATGTCTATTAGTTTGGTTACGAATGATTTTGATATTCTTATCTAATAAATTAAGTGCCTTTTTATCAAAAAATAAATTAAAATCATTTTTGTTATGTGTAAAAAAAATTGTTTTTTTCATTTTATCCTTTTGTTGCACCTGCTGTTAAGCCTGTAACAATATATTTTTGTAAAAAAAGATAAATTATTAAGATTGGAAAAACCATCATTGTTGAAGATGCTAGAATGGCTTGCCAATCAAATATTTCCCCACCCATTAATCTATAAATCCCAACTGCTAAGGTTGCTTTTGAATCTGAATTTAAAAACACTAATGCATATAAAAATTCATTCCACGCATGAATAAAAGTAAAAATTGCAGCAGCTGCTAATCCAGGTTTTGATAAAGGTAATATAATAGTTGTAAATACTCTAAATTTGCTAGCACCATCAATATAAGCTGCTTCCTCTAAATCTTCAGGAATAGTTAAAAAATATGCAGTTAACATCCACACACAAAAAGGGAAGGAGAATGTCATGTAAGTTAAAATTAATCCAAAGTGTGAGTTACCTAATCCAAAATTTACAAGTAAAACATAAAGAGGTAGAACTAAAAGTATTTGAGGAAAAATATACGCTACCAAAACTCCTCTTGTAATTAATTTCTTACCTTTAAATTTCATTCTAGCCAAACTATGACCTGCCATGGCACTAAAAATTGTACAAATTATTGTAGTAACTATAGAAATATATAATGAGTTCCAAAACATTTTTATAAATGGAGTAAGTGTCAGAACAGTTTTATATGCTGAAAAATCTAAATTTGTTGTAAATAATAAAGGTGGAGTCTGATAAACTTCAGTGTAAGGTCTAATTGAAGATGCTACCATCCAATACAGAGGAAAAATAGAAAAAATTGAAAATAAACCTAGCAAAATATAGTAAAATATTTTTTCATTAATATTAATTTTTTCCATACTGATCCTCATCAATTTTAAATAATCTAAAATAAAAAAAGGTAAAAACTATTAATATAAGAAAAAGAAATATTGCAACTGCTGCTGTTTCACCTAATAAACCACTTTTCCATCCAACAAGATAACTATAAATAGGTAAGGTCATCGTAGAATTTATTGGACCTCCTCCTGTTAATACATAAACTAAATCAAATGTGTTAAAAACCCAGATTGTTCTTAAAATAATTATTATGCCAACTATTGTAAGAATATTTGGTAAGGTAACATACCAAAAAGTTTGGTACCAGTTTGCCCCCTCAATTCTTGCAACTTCATATTGTTCTGAAGGTATAGATTGCAAACCAGCAAGTATTCCTAGAGTAAATAAAGGAAAACCAAACCATACATTAACCATTACTGCTGCACTCATTGAGAAATCAGGATGACCTAGCCAAGGTATTGGCTGCTCAATTAAGTTTATATTCATTAAGAAAAAATTGTATATACCATACATTTTGCTTAATAACCATTTCCATAATAATGCAATTATTATTGGAGGAAATGCATATGGAATAATAAGTGCTAATCTAAAAAAAATCATACCTTTAAGAGGTTTGTTTAAAATAAGAGCCGTTATTAATCCTATTAAAAATTGTAAAACAATAGAAGTAAAAGTAAAAAAAAATGTATTATATAAAGCTGTGGTAAAAATATCTTCTTTCAGTATCATTAGGTAATTTTCAAACCCAACAAATTTATATCCCCTGTAAATTAAATGTTTATTTGTGAAGCTTAGATAAATATTTGTAATTACTGGATAAGCCAATATAAATACAATAACTGATAATCCAGGTATTAAAAAAATTATACCTAAATGTTTATCAACAAATAGATTAATTTTTCTAAGCATAATAATTATATTCTATCAATTATTTTATGAAAGTCTAAAGTTGATTTATTAATTACAAGATCACCAGGTTTTTTTGTATTAATATAATTGATAAAGCTTTTCCATTCTTTATAAAATGGTAAATCATAATCAAACTTAGGAAGTTTATAATTAATCGTTTTATTTTCTAGAAAGACTTTAATAAAATTAGGTCTTATCAAAACAAGCTGACCTTTTGATCCGATTGCATTTAAAACAAAATCTGTAGAACCTCCCACACCTGCAAAATTTGCATATTTATTTAACCACCTATTGCTAATAAAAAAATTTATTTTATCCGTTTTTAGAAAAGTATCTAATTTTTGTCCATTTATTCTACTATAATCTTTTTCAAAAAATTTAATTTTGATTTTTTTTCCAAAAATCCACATTAATAAATCAAGTGGATGTACGAAACTTTCACGATGAATACCATTACTTATTGCCCATTTTTGATAAGGTTTCTTTTGATAATAAGATATTGATACATATTTTATATTACCAAGTTTTTTTGATAATATAATTTCTTTTAATTTTTGAAAAACATTCTCATATCTCATTTTGAAACCAACTGCTATGTGAATTTTATTTTTTTCACAAAATTTTAAAGCAATTTTAGCCTCTTTATAATTACGAGTGAAAGGTTTCTCACATAAAATATGTTTTTTAATTTCTGAAAATTTTTTTATTATTTTTAATTGATCCTTAGCAGGAACAGCTATTGCAACTATATCGTATTTGTTAACTTCTACATTTCTAAATAATTCTAAATGATTTTTATAAGATTCTGTTTTTTCTGAACAAATTTTTAATGTTTTTTTTATTCTTTTTATATCAGGATCAGCAATAGCAACAATTTCACAATTTAGTTGCTTTAGGACCTTTGCGTAAATAAATCCAATAAGCCCACAACCAATAATAACAATTTTTTTTTTATTCATTTAAATCTTGAAGTTTTTTTATTTCTATTGGTAGTGCTTTTTCAGGATCTAATAATACTTCAGGGTGCCATCTTTTTTCATACTCAATAGAAATATATTTATTGTAATTATTTTGCTTTAATAAATTAATAATTTCTTTCCAAGGAATTTCACCTTCACCAAAAAGACATGGTTTTGTACTTCCTACCGGATATTTATTCTTTCCAATAGTTGTGATTTGAGGATTTGTATTTTCATTAATAGTTAAATCTTTGAGATGAACATGATTTATTAAATCTTTTTGAATATCAAAAGCACTAAGATAATTTTTATCACCAAGATAAATTAAATTTCCAGGATCATATAAAATTCCAATATTTTTAGAATTAATATTTTTAACTAAATTAAATGTTTTCAATGCTGTTGTTCCTTCAGTATAATGATGATTTTCTACATTTGCGGTAATAGACGATTTGTTAAGATACTCTCCGATAATACTTAAACTTTCTACTAAATATCCATAAGATTTTTCATTATATTCTTCTCCGTTTGGGTCAATCCCTGACCAAATTCTTACAGATGGACAGTCTAAAATATCAGCTACATCAATTATTGATTTGAACTCGTCAATAGCTTGCTGTCTTGCATTTTCATCATTTGAATTAAAATTTTTAGTGTACGGAACTAAATTTGATATTTTAATTTTCAAATTTCTTTTCAGGTTTTTTATTTTATTAATTTCATGCACTGGTGAATTTATCTTTAATGCGCATTTATAATCATTTGCTATAATAATTTCTGCTCCATCAAATCCAATATTATCATAAAGTAGGATTGCTTGCTCCAACGATAGTAATGGTGTGCTCATTGTATGGGCAGAAATTTTATACATACAAATTAAATTAATTTATAATAACTTTTGGTCATTAACCTTAACTCTGGATTTAGTTTTTTTTGATTTTAAACATGCACTCGATATTTTTATCGCATGTAAAGCTGATTCACCTCCGAAAAGCTCTTTTTTTAATTTTGTAGATGATGTTCCCATCAATACCCCATTAAAATATTCTAATTCATCTTTAACAGCTTTAGCTAAAAACAATTCAGCATCCTGACCTGGCTTACCAAAAGTTACACCACCATCAGTTTTTTTGAATAAATTTTTCATTGATTGATTACGTTTATTTCCTTCAAACATTGGTATTGTTTTTAGTTCATTTTTTTCATTAACAACTATAAAACTCGACTTCTTATTATCTAAAAAAATATATCCTTTTTCAAAATTAATTTTAAAAAAATGTTCACCAAGTCTAAATCCAGAACCATATTGCATTGTAGCATACGTTCCATTTTTAAAATGGAGTGTTAATAAAAGAATATCATCTTCAGTTCCAAAACCTTTGCCTTGATGAGCTAAATTTCCACCAGCACAGTATACAGATTCAACTGAACCCATGTACCAACTTAACAAATCAATCTCATGAATGTGATGAAATAAATGACCGCCTGATTTATTCTGCATTTTTTTCCATGATATTTTTTTCATTTTATTTTCCCAACCTGTTCTCTCTACATGAGCAACTAAAGGACGACCCAAAATATTTGATTCAATTATTTTTTTAATTTTAATCATACCTGGATAAAAATGCATCATATGCCCAACCATTAATTTTATTTTATTTTTTTTTACAGATTTTATCATTTCTTCTGCATCACCAATTGATGTTGCAAAAGGTTTTTCGCAAAGAATATGTTTTTTGTTTTCTGCTGCTAACTTTACTGGTTTCTTATGTAAATGATTTGGAGAAGTTACTATTATTGCATCAATATCTTTTCTTTTCATTAAATCATTTAAATGCAAATTATATTCACAACCTACTTTAAGACTTAAATTTTTAGCGCTATTACCACTCCTACTATAAACAGAAATGAGTTCTGCATTTTTAATTTTTTTTAATTCTTTTGCATGGACTGATCCAAAAAAACCACACCCAACTATTCCATATCTGATTTTTTTCATAATGTTTATTTAAAAATATTGCCGTAAAAATTTACGGCAATATGTAAATGATTTAATTTATCTTCTAGCTTTATCGACCATTTTTTGCAGTTCTTCATGGCCCCAAGCTTGAGCTTCTTCTGGTGTTTTTTCACCTAAAACTACAGATGCCATCATATTTTCAATTACACCTGATTTAGCTGTAAAACCAGTAGGATTTGGTCCATAAGTTGCTCCTAGGGCTGCACCATTTGCTATTCCTTCAAGCGTTAACTGAACACCTTCCTTAAATCTAGCAATATGTTCGTTATCAAGATAAGCAGGATTACTTGCAGCAGATGCTGTTACAGGATTCATACCTCCAGCAATAATATGCATGTAATTAATATATCTTTCATCTTCATATAAGAAGGCTACAAATTTATCTGCCATGCTTTCATTATCACCATTTAAAACTGTAATATGCGCTGCATCAGCAAACCATCCAGTTTGTTTTTTTGTTGGAGGTCTTGCTATACCCACAGCATCAGCATCAAAAAGATCTGGTCTTTTATCTTTAATGGCATGTGTAACAAACATAGTATCAATAACCATTGCAGTTTTTCCGTTATTAAAAGCTTCAAATAAATTATCATGGAAGGTCATTGATAAATCACCCCCACATTCTTCATATACAGTTTGCATCATTTTAATAACTTCTAAATGATCTGGATGAGCAAGATCAGAATTACCATCCTTATCTAGTATAGCTCTACCATTCGATCTAGCCAGTACATAATAGTAAATTGCAGCTCCCCAATCACTAGGATTCCACATCTGAAGCATTGCATATGATTCAGGTGGATTATTGATTTTCTTACAAACATCAATATACTCTTCCCATGTAGATGGTGCTTTAGTTATACCATATTTTGCAAAAATATCTTTTCTATAAAAAATAAGTCTTGTGTGAGCATAAAAAGGTATGCTTACAAATTGACCATCTATTTTATTAAATCTATCAAGCAATTCTGCAGAAGCAAAAGCTTTTGCACCACCAATTAGATCTATTGCAGGTTGAAGACTTCTGCTAACACCCGCAGTGTACATTTCAGAACATACATCTACAAGGCATATGCTTACATCAGGAAGAGTGCCAGCAGCTGCAGCAGCAGTCCACTTTTCTCTAACCTTACCCCAAGGTACTACCTCTACATTCACAGTTGTACCCGTTGCTTCTTTAAATTCAGCAACTATCTTTTCCATACCAGCAACTCTTTCAGGTTGTGTGAAAGAATGCCAGAATGTAATTTCATTAGCTTTTACAAAATTTGATAAAGAAAGTATAGCTAATGAAAGAATAAGAAATTTTTTCATGTTTACCTCCCATTAATTTCTTTTAATAAGGATATTAAATCATATAAAGTAATATGTTTGAAGTTAGTAATAAGCATTTAATTGTTGATTTAAAATCATCACTCAATTTAACTATACAAACAAGTATTTTTTCAGTTATTTTATCTATAAATAAACATCATTATTAAATTAATTACAAAATGACTTATAAAAAAATAAAAAATTTTTTACTAATTATTATTATTATTATTTTATTAGATTTTTTATTAACTTATTTTTTATTTTCAAAATTTAATTTGTATAATATTTTTTATCCTAATTTTGATCACCGAATATCAAATGACTATTACCATCATTCGTTTAAAGAAAATGTTAATACAACAGATTTTTGGGGAGATTTTAGTTACAATTTTATAACTAACTCATTAGGTTTTAAGGACAAGCAAAATAGGGCTGTTGATAAAAAAACGAAATTAAAAAAAAGAATAATTATTAATGGTGATTCGTTTGTAGAGGGAATTGGCATAGAATATAAAAAAACTTTTGTAGGTATGCTTGATAATTATTTATATGAAAAGAATATTGAAATCCTTAATGCAGGTGTAGCGAGTCAATCTCCAATTTTATATTATAAAAAAATTTTTCATATCTTGGAAATACAGAATTTAGAATTTGATGAGTTGATACTTTTTTTAGATATATCGGATATACCTGATGAATTTTTTTATTCTGAAGATGATTATACTGATGGAAAATTGAAAAAAGATTTAAGAGATAGATTACAAGATTTTATGGTAGAAAATTCTTCAGTATATCTTTTTTTTGATGTTTTCTTTAGCCAGGTTGAGTTGTTGAAAAATAAATTTTTTTTAAGATATGAAGCTTCAAAATTTTATAAGATAAATTTATTTCAACTAACTAAAAATCAAATCAATATATACAAGGCGATAAATGTCGAAAGAGGTAATTGGATACATGATGAATTGTATTGGAACAAATATGGTATCTCAGGAAGAGACTTAGCGGAAAAGAATTTAAATAAATTATACTTGTTGTGTAAAAAGTATAATATAAAATTTACTTTAGTCCTTTATCCATGGCCAAAACAAATTTACTACAAAGTAAATAACAATCGCCATAATAAATTTTGGAAAGATTGGACTCATGAAAAAAATATAAATTTTATTGATTTAAATGATGAGTTTAATAAATTACCTTCGTTGGAAGTAATTGGTAGGTATTTTATTAAGGGTGATATTCATTGGAATGAAGAGGGACATAAATATATTTATGATTTGATGAAGAAATACTATTTTGAAATAAAATAAATTACTTTATAAAATTAAAATATATTAAAAATGGAAAATCAAAGTTATTTTAAAGTAGAGTATTCTAATGAGAAAAAATTTGGATATTTATTCTCTTTAATTTTTTTTATTGTAGCTGTTTACCCACTTTTTTTTAACGGCAATATTAGAATATGGTCTGTAATGGTATCAATTATTTTTTTATTTTTATCATTAAAATATTCTAAATTATTAATAACCCCAAATAGAATTTGGTTGAAATTAGGTATTTTAATTAACAAGATTGTTTCTCCTGTTATTATGTTTTTGATATTTATAATTACTTTTTTTCCAATAGGAATTATTATAAAAATTTTAAGAATTGATTTAATAAATCAAAAAATTAATCCAAAGAAAAAATCTTATTGGATAAACCGTATAAATAAAATGGAAAGTTTAAAAAAACTTTATTAATGCAATGATAGATTTTATTAAAGAATTTTATAGTTTCGTGATTGTTAGAAAAAAATTTTGGTTACTTCCAATTTTTATACTTTTAATAATTTTTGGAGGTTTGTTAGTTATGAGTCAAGGCTCAGTAGTTGCTCCTTTCATATATACCTTGTTTTAGATAATTGAAGTACATACTTGGAATATCTGCGTTTTATCATGATAGTGCGGCTGCATTATTATGTAATGGAGAAATAGTAACCGCAGTTCAAGAAGAGAGGTTTACAAGAAAAAAACATGATGCTTCTTTTCCAGTAAAATCAATATTATATATTTTAGAAAGCTCAAAACTTTCTTTAACAGATATTGATTTCATTGTTTTTTATGACAAGCCATTTTTAAAATTTGAAAGATTAATAGAAACTTATTTAGCTAATATCCCTAGAGGTTTTAGTTCATTCAGAATAGCCATGCCAATATGGTTAAAAGAAAAATTATTTCTTAAAAGTATGTTAGCTAAGGAGTTTAAAAAAATTTCTAAAAAATTTGATTCTAAAAAACTACTTTTTACTGAACATCATTTTAGCCATGCAGCAAGTGCTTTTTATCCCTCACCTTTTGATGAGGCAGTTGTCCTAACTTTGGATGGAGTTGGTGAATGGGCAACATCAACAGTGGCTATTGGAAAAAAAAATAAATTAAGAATAGTGAAAGAAATTCATTTTCCAAACTCACTTGGTTTGCTGTATTCAAGTTTTACTTTTTATACTGGTTTTAAAGTAAATAGCGGGGAATATAAGTTGATGGGACTAGCTCCCTATGGCCAACCAATTTATGCAAAGTTAATCAGAGATAATTTAATTGATATTAAAAGAGATGGATCTTTCAGATTAAATCAATCCTATTTTAAATATATGACTGGTTTAAAAATGATAAATAAAAAATTTGAAAATCTTTTTCAAAAAAAAGCTAGAAAACCTGAAGAAGAATTAGAGCAATTTCATATGGATATTGCTGCCTCTATACAGTTAGTAACGGAAGAAGTTATTTTATTGATAACTAAAAATTTATTTGATGAATTTAATATAGATAACCTATGTTTAGCAGGTGGAGTAGCTTTAAATTGTGTTGCAAATGGTAAAATTATTAAACAGAAAAAATTTAAAAATGTTTGGATACAACCTGCTGCTGGTGATGCTGGAGGAGCCCTTGGAGCGGCATATGCAGCATGGTTTCATGAATTAAAAAATCAAAGAAATCTTAAAGAAAAAGATAAAATGCAAGGATCATATCTAGGTCCAAAATTTCTTAACAATGATATCGAAATCATATTAAAAAAAATAGGTGCAAATTTTTCTAAGCATTCAAAGAATGATATTATTAATTTAACTGCAAATGAAATTAACAAAGGTAAAGCTATTGGATGGTTTCAAGGAAGAATGGAATTTGGACCAAGAGCACTTGGCTCTAGATCAATATTGGCTGATGCTAGATCTGATAAAATGCAGAAAAATCTAAATTTAAAGGTCAAGTTTAGAGAAAGTTTTAGACCATTTGCTCCTGTTATAATATTTGAAGATTTAAAAGATTGGTTTGATATGGATAAAGAAAGTCCTTATATGCTTTTGGTAGCTAATATTTTAAATAAGCATCAAATAAAATTGAGTGACTCACAATTGAAAAATTTTGGAATAGAAAAATTGAATGTTCCAAGGTCAAATGTACCTGCGGTGACCCACGTAGATTATTCTTCAAGAATACAAACAGTTCACAAAGAAACAAACCCTAAGTTATATTCATTGATAGAAAAATTTAAGGAATTAACTAATGTTCCTATTATTGTTAATACTTCATTTAATGTTAGAGGTGAACCAATAGTTTGTACCCCTGAAGATGCTTTTAAATGTTTTATGGGTACCGATATAGATATTTTAGTGATTGAAGATTTTTTTCTGGATAAAAAAAATCAAAATAAAGAACTTTTATTAGACTATAAAAACAAATATGAGCTTGATTGATTTTATATTAATGAGCTAATTAAATTTTTTGTATAATTAGATGTGGGAGATTGAAAAATCTTTTCTGCTTTATCAGTTTCTACTATTTTTCCTTTTTTAATTACAATAATTCTATCAGATACGGATCTAATCACTTTCATATCATGACTTATAAAAATATAACTTAAAGAATATTTGTTTTGTAAATTTTTAAGTAATTTTATTATTTGATTTTGAATAGTTACATCAAGAGCTGATGTTGGTTCATCAAGAATAATAATTTTTGGATTAAGTATTAAGGCTCTTGCAATAGCAATTCTTTGGCGCTGCCCACCAGAGAATTCATGAGGAAATCGATTGTAAATTTTTTTATAATTTAAATCCACATCATTAAGTATTTTTTCAACTTTTTCTTTTTTTTCTTTCAGATTTAATTCTGAATGATGAACATTTAGACCTTCAAGTACAATTTCTTCAATAGTCATTCTAGGACTCAATGAAGAAAATGGATCCTGAAAAACAATTTGTATTTTTTTTCTTAGTTTTAATAATTTACTTTTTTTAATTGAAGAAATATCTTCTCCAAGTATGGATATACCTCCTGAAAAATTTATTAAATTTAATATTGCTAATACAAGAGAGGTTTTACCTGAGCCTGATTCTCCAACAATTCCTATAGTTTCTTTTTCTTTAAGGGAAAAATTAAAATTATTTATTGCTTTGACATGATCAACTGTTTTTTTTAATAAACCTTTTTTAATTGGATACCAAACATTTAGGTTGTTAACTTCAAGAACAGATTTATCACTTAATTTTTTTATTTCATTTCTTTGATTTTCAAAACTAATGAGTTCTTTTGTATATGGATGACTAGGTTGTGAAAAGATTATAGAATTAAAACCTTCTTCAACTATTTTTCCATCTTTCATAACATAAATATAATCAGACATTTTTTTTACAACAGATAGATCGTGACTAATAAACAATATTGACATACCAATATTTTTTTGAATTTTTAAAAGCAGATTTAAAATTTGAATTTGCACTGTAACATCAAGCGCTGTTGTTGGTTCATCTGCGATCAACAAATCTGGATTATTAGCGATACTCATAGCAATCATAACTCTTTGTCTTTGACCTCCAGATAGTTCAAAAGGATATATTTTTGTTCTTTTAGCCAAACTTTCTAAACCAACTTCTTCTAATAACTTTATAGTTTTTTCTTGTGCTTCAAGTTTTGTAATTTTTTGATGAATTAATAATATTTCTTCAATTTGTTTATTAATTGTATGAAGAGGGTTTAAACTATTCATAGGTTCTTGAAATATAGTTGATATTCTCTTACCTCGAATTTTTTGGATTTCCTTTTCATTATCTAAAAGAATATTTTTATCTTTGAAAATTATTTCTCCTGATTCATATAATGCAGAACTAGGTAATAACTTTAAAATACTTAAAGCAGTTAAAGATTTTCCAGAACCAGATTCTCCAACTAAAGCTACAGTTTTACCTGCAGGTATTTTTATTGAAATATCATCAACTACATTTTTATTATTTTTAAATGAAATCGATAAATTTTTAATAGTAATTAAATTGTTCATATTAAGAAAAAGTTTTTCTTGGATCTAATGCATCACGTATCGCTTCTCCAACAAATACTAGAAGACCCAGCATTATACCGAGTGTAAGAAAGCTTGTCAGACCTAGCCATGGTGCTTGCAAATTATTTCTACCTTGATTCACCATTTCACCTAATGAAGCAGATCCTGGCGGAAGTCCAAATCCTAGAAAATCTAATCCAGATAATGCAGTAACTGATGCACTTAAACTAAATGGCAAAAATGTTATTGTGGCTACAGTTGCATTTGGTAACATATGTCTCATCATTATTCTTGTATCGGACACACCTAATGCTTTAGCTGCTCTAATATAATCAAAATTTCTAGCTCTTAAAAACTCTGCCCGAACTACACCAACATAACCCATCCAACTAAAAATTAATAAAATAATTAGTAGCCACCAAAAATTAGGTTGAATAACACTTGCTAATATTATTAGTACATACAAAGTAGGAATAGCTGACCAAATTTCCATAAATCTTTGAAAGAATAAATCTGTTTTACCTCCAAAATATCCTTGGACCGCTCCAGCTGATACACCAATAATCATTGAAAAAAATGTTAATGTAAAACCAAATAGCACTGAAATTCTAAAACCATAAATTAATCTTGAAAAAACATCACGTGCTTGATCATCAGTACCTAACCAATTTTTAAATGATGGAGGAGATGGTGCAGGAGTTTCCATATCTTTAATTATGGTATTGTAAGAATAAGGAATTATAGGCATTATCATCCATCCATTATTATTTATCAAATTTACTACGTACGGATCGAGATAGTCTGCTTCAGTTTCAAAATCGCCACCAAACTGTGTTTCAGAATATGATTTAAAAATTGGAAAATAAAATTCAGCATTGTATTTTAAAATTAGAGGTTTTTCATTAGCTATAAAATCTGCAAAAAGAGAAAAAACAAATAAAAAAGTAAATATCCAAAATGAATACAACCCTCTTTTATTAGATACAAAATTGTTTAAACGTCTTTTGTTTAATGGAGAAATTTTTATAATCATCTTGACTCAAAATCTATTCTTGGGTCAATTACAGAATACATAAAGTCTCCTATTATTCCCATTATTAAACCTAAAAGTGAAAAAAAGTATAAGGTCCCAAACATTACTGGATAATCTCTAGTCAAAGCTGATTCATAAGCAAGTAAACCAAGACCATCTAATGAAAAAATAACTTCTATAAATAATGAGCCAGTAAATAATATACCAATAAATGAAGATGGGAATCCTGCTATAACAATTAACATAGCATTTCTAAATACATGTCCATAAAGAACTTTTTTTTCTGTGAGTCCTTTTGCTTTTGCTGTTGTCACATATTGTTGGTTGATTTGATCAATGAAAGAATTTTTAGTTAAAAAGGTTAAGCCAGCAAATCCACTAACTAACATAGCAGTTAAAGGTAAAGTTAGGTGCCAGAAATAATCTTTTATTTGTGAAATAAAACTTAATTCACTAAAATTTTCAGACACTAAACCTCTTAATGGAAAAATATCATAAAAACGTCCACCAGCAAAAAAAACAATTAAAATTACTGCGAATAAAAAATTAGGAATTGCATAACCAATAGTTACTATTGAGCTTGATATTATATCAAAATTTGTACCATCTTTTATGGCTTTTCTTATACCAAGAGGTATGGAAATTAAATATACTAAAAGAGTTGTCCATAAACCAAG
>Ga0111541_10000186_pt1 | contig 19565 bp, 13 predicted proteins | sample Knorr_S7_td_DCM__FD_83039 | JGI IMG/M metagenome (GOLD analysis project Ga0111541, IMG submission 83039) | Marine microbial communities from Southern Atlantic Ocean transect - Knorr_S7_td_DCM_ad_131m_LV_B (version 2) (version 2) | ecosystem: Environmental > Aquatic > Marine > Oceanic | place...
TCAATTTCACGGCGACTACGGGCCAGGAGGTGGGTTCCAAGCAGGAGTAATTTTCGCATCTAGTTTTATTTTATATGGGATCATTTTTGGTATTGCAAAGCTTCGTCAGGTTATTCATCCAAGTTTTGTCAGGAGTTTGGCTGCGTTTGGTGTTTTGATTTATGTTGGGGTTGGTATTGTAACAATTCTAAATGGGGGCGAGTTTCTAAATTATAACGTGTTATCTCAATCTGCAGAGGCAGGTCAACATATTGGCATTATGATTATTGAGTTTGGAGTTGGTTTAACTGTAGCATCAACAATGATCATATTATTTTTTGCGTTTGCAAAACCATAGAAAAGTTATTTATTAATATTTATTTTTTCAATTTCAGGATCTTCCCAACTACCTTTTATACTGTATTGTTGTGTTAATATTTTATCAATGTTAGATGGTATTGAGTCAAATAGCTCGCCTGCAAAATATATTACCGCTCCTACTCCAACACCTACGGGGCCAAATAATGCACTCGCAACAGGTAAGCTATCAGATACTTTAGGAACTACAGTTGCAATTTGATCATAGTCTTCAGTTTCTAGTCCAGTGCGACCACTAATCGTGATATCACCAGCCGGTCCTAACATCTGCAAATCATTTGTATAAGCTTGGCCTTTTTCGATACTAAAATTTCCTTTAATACTGTCAAATGCGAAACCTTTATCAAAGAAATCTGCAAAATCTAGAGAGAGTCGTCTCGGCAGCGCTTGAATACTTAATAGGCCAAATAATCTCCCTGCTTTTGGTTCAATATCAAGGAATTGTCCTTCTGCAATTTCCATATTTAGTTTTCCATTCAAGTTAGCAACTGAAAAATCCATTGGCGATCCATTCCAATTAGCACTTAATTCAATTCGTGTTTCTCCATTCTCTATATTAGCTGTTTCATAATTGAATGTATCAAGCATTAACTTTATGCTTTCAGATTTGAATGTCATTTCAAACTCAGATTTGTTTGTATCATCAATATTTGACCAATTACCACTAGAATGTATTGTAAATCCAGGTTTATTGAAATCTAATTTATTAATATTAACAATATTATCTGTTTTTGTAGTTTTTAGTGATAATTGTCCTAAATTTTTACCTTCATAAATAAAATTATTAATACTAACATCAAGTTCAGGGAAGCGATTTATCTCATAGCTTATATTGTTATTTGAGTTTTTACTTTTACCTAATGATAGTCTTTCAAAGTCTATAGATAAATATTCATCTTGCTCCTTATTTTTTTTGATATATTTTGCTTCACCATTTATTTTTTCACTGTCAAATTTAAAAATCCATTTGTTATTATTGTCTAAACTTAATAGATCTACATTGACATTCTGAAAATCATTATCTAATAATCCAAAACTACCTATATTTATATTACCTATAATTTTTTTATTTTTTTCATTATCATTTACAGTTTTTGATATATCAAAAATATTTTTCCAATCCGATAAATTAAAATTCTTTATATCGCCTCTCAGAGATATGGTATTATCAATATCAGCCTGAGGATGTTTTGTACCAAAGCCAATATTTATATTTTTTATAAATTGATTTTTAATAAAAATATCTGCAAATATTTGGTTTTCATACGCTATATTAAGCTCTGTATTAGAAGATTGGTCAAAATTTATCATGAGCTCCAATATTTTAATTTCATTACTATTTTTATTAAGCGGTTTCGGTAGATTTATCTTTATACCAGATAGATCAGTTATTAATCTTATACCGATTTCTGATGAGCTTTTGTTTTGTTCTGATTGATTAAAAGTAATATTCCAATTACTTTCTCCATCAAAATATTTATTAATAGTTTCAATATTATTTTCTAATTCAGGAAAAAATTTAGTCATTTGTTCCAATACAAATATTTTGTTGGCTATTAGGGACATGTCTAATGGTATGATATTTAAATTATCATAATTAGTAGTTGGAATTTTTAATTCTATAGGGATATCCATATAAATTGCACTTATATTATTGGCATATATTTCATCTACACTGAAATAAATATCTCCAATTGCATTTTCGAGATGGAAGTTCAGTAATTCAGATCTAATAGAATTCTTATCTAATGAAACAAATCCATCGAATATAGTTTTTTCTGTTCCTAGAGGTATATCTAAATTGAGATTAATATTAAAACTACCATCAATGTTATTAGCATGTTCTGAGAATGCGGCATTTCTTTTTAATGGGCTTTGTTCAATAAATATTTTTAAATCACTAATGTGGCTATAGCCGCTAGAATTAATTATTATATGAGCATCATCATCATTATTATCAATATTATCAATTGATATAGATGATTCATTAATATCTGCATTAAATATATTCGCAGAAAATACTTTAGAGATAAGGTTATTGTTTTTAATAGTTATTTCTGCCTCAATATTTTCAATTTTTGGCCATTCTTCATCATAAGCAACATCCGTGTTACTTATATATACAGTTGCATTGAAATTTTGCATGAAATTTTCTTCATGTTCAGATCCATTGTATGTGATATCACCGGAGGTTATAGTCCCGCCAAGTATGGCACTCTCAAGCCAGGCATGTAATTTTGGGTTATTGATATCAGGTATATAATCTGCCATGTATTGAATATTAGATTGATTTAATTTTGCGCTAATATCAATAAAAGGCGAGTATTCGTTAAATATAATCTTACCATTTGATATTGAAGAAATTTCATTATAGATAATTACCATATTTTTAATTAATAATTCATTTTTACTAACATAAGCATATTTAAGATCAGCGCTAATTTTAGAAATTTCCTTTTCTTTTTTAAATAGCTTGGAGTATTTTAATTTTGTTAAATTGCTATCAATTTTTACATTAATAATCTTATCATTAGCAGTAAATTTACCATTTAAGTTACTAATGGAATTAGATTTATCGTAAGAAACAATATTCAAATTACTAAAAATGCCAGACATCTTTTTTAATTCAAGTTGATCAGTCTCATTGGTATCAATTCGCAGAATTATATCTTCTATGGTAGACGAGACGGAGGTTGGATCTATTTTTTTTAATACTTCATCTGGAATTAATTTATTTTTTAAAATAAGTGGCAAAATATCATGTAATTTAAGAAAAGGGAGCTTAGCGGATAATTCAAAACCATTGTTTTTAGGATTTTGTATTATTTCAAATTGATATTTTTTAGTAGGCCATTTTCCATTAACGGTATCCACGTTCATGATATCTGTAGTGACCAACCAATTCTTTTGTAACTTTCTATCTCCGCTTATACTTAAATTTATATTGTTGTAGAAGACCTTTAATTCTTCTGAGCTGAGTGAAAAATTATCATAGTTGATATCTCCACTAAAATTTATTAATTTAGCATTATTCCATTTAGTCTTTATTCTAGAATTGGCTACACCACCACTCTTAAAAATCGCAAATTTATTAAAAATCTTCGATGGATCTAAATTTATTAACTCTAAATCTATATCGCCATACCACTTCTTAGTTGTGGGATTTACATTTACATTGGCATTCACTAGTATTGTTTTTTCTTTTTGTTCTGGTAGGTTTGCAGCAAGATTAATAATCAAATTCTCCTCTTGAATTTTTATATTCATACTTGCATTATCGAAGTCAATTTTCTCAGTACCTAGATAATCATCATTCCAAGATAAATTGATATTTTCTAATCTTAGGTTTTTTTGTGTAAATAACCATTTTATTAATCCAGTTTTATTATCTATATTATTCTCATTGACTATATTGTTATTCTCAATACTAATTTCACCGTTTTTATTTCGGTTGATGCTGAGATTAATTCCTGATATCAAAATATAGCTAGGTATAATCTCCATTTTGGAAATAGAGCTCAGCAAATCTATTCCAATTTCGATAGAGTTGAATCTTAAAATCTCATTATCAGTTTTTGTTTTATAGAATCCTATATCTTCAATATTTAAGTTGGGTGCCCAATTTTTCCATTCCGCATTTACTCTATCGATCTCAACAGAATAGCCGGTGTAATTACCAATAATAGACTCGATTTGATCTTGATAGGTATCTACTCTAGGTAAAATAAGTTTTGTAGTGGCTACTAATATAAATACTAGTATTGTTATTAGTGCTATTGGATAGAAGACCAGTTTATTATGATAAATTTTAGAATTTCTTTGCATAAAGAGTTCATGTAAGAACAATATTAAACGTTCTTATTTTTGTAAGGTGTCTGTCTAAATTCAATTAAAGTGACTTTTAATCGATCTTTAACATCCCGCCATCATCGTCTTGTGAGTCATCAATATCGAAGATGTCGTCATAACCTGAAATTGGCGGGTTACCATCATGGATAAGGTAATCACGTTGTTGCAGATAGGCTTCACGTGTAAATGAGTATGGATCCACAGCAGCTTCATCGCGAATATTTGAAGCTTCGAGTAAATTTGCACGTTTATTAACTGCATTAATTGCAGATATTGGGAATAACATTGTGCTCGAAATATAATAAAATGGATTTAGTAAAGTACTCGGTACAAAATCTGTTGAATCTCGAACAGTATTTGGTCCAAAGAACGGAATGTATAGATATGATCCTTCATCAACACCCCAAACTGCTAATGTTTGACCAAAGTCTTCTTCATGTTCAGGAAAGCCTATTGTTGTTGCAGGATCGAATAAGCCACCAACACCAATTGTTGTATTAGTCACGAAACGCATGATATCGGAAAATCCTTGTTCTAGTTTTCCCTGTAAAAGGTCATTTAAGATTACGTTTAAATAGGCCAGGTTATCAAAGAAATTTGTCACACTAGATCTAATATAATTTGGTGTAAATTCTACATAGGTCTCCGCTATTGGTTTAATCAAAGCTTTATCTAAAGTTTCATTAACATCAAAGAAAACTCTGTTCGCAGGCTCAAGCGTGTCGTCTTTTGCATAATTTTCTGTATTTTGTGTTGTGGCACAGCCAGTAATAATGCTCAGCATTATTAATAGAACTATATGTTTGAATATTTTTTGGTAACTAAAAGAATTCATGAAATCCTCACGCTGCTCTATACCTCTCGTTCCATTACATAAATATTGACATACCTTCGCATTGGAGACAATTTTTTTAGGTTGAAATGCATCTAATTTTCTCTTGAATCGTGGATTTTTTGTTCTAACTTAGCGATTAATCCATCAAATCCATATTTTTTGATGATTGAGGCATATTCGGCCCTTTTAAGAGAGAGATCATTTACTCCTTCTGCAATAACACTGATTATTCTCCATTTTTCACCATTTTTGTCTTTTTGCACAATATAATCGAAAGAAACAGACTTTTCTTTAGGCCTAACGAATTCAGTTTTTATCAAATATCTATTTTTTTTCAATTTTTGTAGCGATATATTTTTAAAATTCTGATTTTTGTATGAATCAAAACGACTCACATAAGTAGTAATCGTTAGTTGATTAAATAGATTAATAAATTTATCTTTTTCTTCCTTACTAATAGTTTTCCAGTGTCTACCCAAAATAACTTTTGAAATTAGGGGTATATTAAAATTTTCAACTATGGTTGGTTTTAAAAAATTATAACGCTTATTAAATTTTGTTGAATCTGAAAGGACCATCATATTAATTAATGTTTCATGTAGTTTTTCGATAGGATATTTTATTTCCTGTATTTGTTCTTCATCTGCAAAAGATACGCAGGCAAATATTAAGAGATTAAAAAAAAGGACTACTTGAAAAACAGACCTTCGATATTTTTTGTTAGGCACCATATTCATTATATTTCCTTATGTGATTTGCTATTAATTTTTGTAGTAACGTTTTTTCCACGAAGCGCCCTTATTAAAATAATAGTGATAAGATGAATTTAATGTAAACAACATATAAAGTATACCTATAAAAGACAATGATAATGCATACAGGGGGTTCATTGAATAATATTTTAAGATTGGGAAATAGCAGATAATTTGTATAAAAAACGTAGCTAACCCCATCAACATCATCGATCCATCTTGTAAAATTGCGATTAAAGGGATAATAAACGCGATAGACATAATTAGCATACAGATTGAAAGTAGTATTGGGGAATACCTAAGTTGTGTATAAGCAGTTCTTGTGACTAATTGTGATATTTCGGAAAATTTTTCGTATTGACGGATACTAATTGCCGAGTGGGTTAATCCAATCCATGTTTTGTGACCACTTTTTTTGACTCTTCGAGCGAGCATGCAATCGTCAATTAATGCATTTTTAATTGGCTCAAACCCTCCTAATTTGCGGAGCACCTCTGTCTCTAAAAGTATACATCCGCCTGCTGCAGCAGCAATTCTTGAGTTTGGTAAGTTAGAGAGACTAAATGGATAAAGAAGCTTAAAAAAGAAAACATACGCGGGCATGAGTAATTTTTCCCAAAGCGATATCATTCTGTAATGTGCCATTAGCGATAATAGTTTGATGTCAGCTTGCTTCGCTTTGAATAGTATTTTTCCTATAAGACCAGGTTCCAAAATTATATCCGCATCTAGTAAAAGAAGAAATTTGGTTTTAATATATTTTCTACCTTGCTCTAGAGCCCATAATTTACCGCTCCATCCAGAGGGTAATTTAGTTCCCGGTATAATTGATAGGTTATGTAATTTGATCGACTTTGCTTCTTTTACTGTGCTATCGGTTGATTGATCGTCAACAAGAATTACTTTAAGATCATTATGCTGCATTTTAAGTGATGCCAGCGTTTTTTTTATAGTTTGTGCTTCATTTCTTGCAGGAATGAGCACGGTAACATCATCTAAATTTTCTTTTGTAATTTCAGTTTCAAGAGACTCGTTAACACGATACGACTGGAAAGGTAGAAAAAGTATTATGACCCATATAGATAAGCCTAGCATTGTAGCTAGGAAAAGAAAGCTCATTACGCAACTTGCTTACAATTAGGAGAGGCCTTGTTATCTGATACTAATTCTGGTTTTGAAATTTCATCACTGTTGTAAAATATTGGTAATTCAGGAGCCATATCACCGGATGTTTTAGGCCCATTAAGAAATACAGAAAGTGCTTTAAGCGGATGTCTAAATGTATCATTTACTGCTGTTGCCTCATATCCACAATGCACCATACAGTTAGCGCATTTTGGATTGTTTCCAAAACCATAATTTTCCCAGGGAGTTTCCTCCATCAGTGATGAGAATGTAGGCGCATAACCTTCACCGACAAGTAGATAGCATGGTTTTTGCCAACCGAAAACATTACGAGTCGGATTGCCCCACGGCGTGCACTGGTACGTTTGATTTCCAGCTAGAAAATCTAGATAGAGTGAAGATTGGTTAAAGCGCCAATTTTTATGAGTATTGAGTTTAAATATATTGCGAAATAGTTGCTTACTTTCCAGTTTTTTCAAAAAAACATCCTGTTTAGGCGCTCTCTCATAGCTATATCCTGGAGATATTGTTACACCCTCGACACCAAGCTTCATGGACATATCTAAAAATTCAGCAACTTCATCTGCGCTTTCACCCTGAAATAAAGTACAGTTAATATTGACTCGAAAACCTTTCTCTCGAGCCATCTTTATGGCTGTTATACATTTATCAAAAACTCCATTCTGACAAACTGAAGCATCGTGTCTCTGTTTATTGCCATCTAAATGAATTGAAAAAGTTAAATAAGGAGAGGGCTTATATTTATCTATATATTTTTTAAGTAGAACAGCATTTGTACAAAGGTATATAAATTTTTTTCGTTTTATGAAGCCTTTTACAATTTTATCCATTTCTTTGTGAATTAGCGGCTCTCCACCGGCTATCGAGATGATCGGGGCTCCACATTCATCAATTGCCTGCATGCAGTCATCATAGCTTAAACGTTTATCTAAGATTTCTTTTGGGTAGTCTATTTTTCCACACCCAGCACATGCAAGGTTGCAGCGAAAGAGTGGCTCCAGCATTAATACTAATGGGTATTTTTCGACCCCACGCAGCTTTTTACTAATAATGTATTTACCAACTTTATATTGCTGTAAAAGTGGAACACCCATTAAAATCGACCCCTAATTTTATTTATCATTAAGTCTTGATTGCTATTTTTCCAATTCATGCATAAGACTAAGTGATGTTACTCTGATTGTACACTATTGATTGATATAAAGATTTAATATTTTTTTGACGTTTTTTTTGTACTGATAATCTGATTGATTTTCTTGCATGACACTAAAGCACTATTCATAATAGTTTTTTTTGATAAATTATAATAATTCTAATGACAACAGATATTAATACACCGCTTTTAAATGGGATAAATTGTCCGGCGGACCTTAGAAAACTTCCAGAATCAAAGTTAAATCAACTAGTTGAGGAGATTCGATTATTTCTTTTGCATTCTGTAAGTAAGAGTGGCGGGCATTTTGCCGCAAGCTTAGGGGCAGCTGAATTAACAATTGCTCTACACTATCTTTATAACACACCAGAAGATCGCTTAGTTTGGGATGTTGGGCATCAGGCCTACATACACAAAATTTTAACTGGAAGGAAAGAACTTCTGAATTCAATTCGCCAGTGGAACGGGCTAGCGCCTTTTCCAAAGCGAGATGAGAGCGAGTACGATACTTTTGGCGTGGGTCACTCAAGCACATCGATTAGTGCTGCATTAGGAATGGCAACCGCTGCTGCCAGACTTGGCAAAAATAGAAAATGTGTTGCAATTATAGGTGACGGCGGCTTGACTGCTGGCATGGCATTCGAAGCATTAAATCATGCGGGGGCTCAACACAGTAACTTATTGGTTATTTTGAATGATAATAATATGTCAATTTCACCAAATGTTGGTGCACTTTCAAATCGATTTGCACAACTAATATCAGGTAAATTTTATTCAAATGTCAGAAAAAGCGGTAAAAAAGTACTCTCCAATATTCCAGCCGCGTTGGAAATCGCAAAACGTGCCGAGGAACACGTTAAAGGTTTGATCGTACCTGGCACTTTATTTGAAGAGTTTGGTTTCAATTATATCGGTCCAGTTGATGGCCACGATTTATCTGCTTTGATAAATACTATCCGAAATGTCCAAAAGCTTGATGGACCTCAATTTTTACATGTGATTACAAAAAAAGGTAAAGGGTATGCTCTTGCCGAGGATGACCCCGTTAAGTATCACGGTGTCACTCCATTTGATCCAAAGAAAGGTATTGTTTCCTCAAAAAAATCTTCTGGTATTCCAAGCTACAGTCAGGTATTTGGTGATTGGGCATGCGATATGGCTAGAGCTGATAATCGATTTGCTGCAATTACACCAGCAATGCGTGAGGGTTCGGGTTTAGTAGCTTTTGAAAAAGAGCATCCCGATAAATATTTTGATGTTGCAATAGCGGAGCAACACAGCGTAACAGTTGCTGCAGGGATGGCATGTGATGGATTAAAACCAGTTGTCGCTATTTATTCGACATTTTTACAACGAGCATATGATCAGTTGATACATGATGTTTGTGTTCAAAACTTACCGATTTTATTTGCAATCGATAGAGCAGGCTGTGTTGGTGCTGATGGCCCAACACATAATGGCTCATATGACTTAACTTTTATGCGATGTTTGCCAAATATGGTTTTAATGGCGCCAGCAAATGAAAATGAATGTCGACAAATGTTATATACAGGCTTCAAACTTAATCAGCCTGCCGCTGTTCGTTATCCTCGAGGAACCGGTCCTGGTGTAAAAGTATCCAAAGAAATGAAGCAGATACCTATTGGGAAATCTGAGGTTAAACGTAAAGGTAAAGATATTGCCATACTAGCTTTTGGTACTATGGTTGAACCATGCGAAAAAATTGGTGAGAAACTGAATGCCACAGTAGTAAATATGCGTTTTATCAAACCGATTGATGAGTCAGTGATTGTGGATGTATGTAGTCAGCACGATTTAATTATTACCGTTGAGGAGAATGTTATACAAGGTGGAGCAGGCTCAGCTGTGACAGAGGTTATTTCCTCATACGGTATTGAAAAAAGAGTCATAAATTATGGTCTTCCTGATAGATTAATACAACACGGCACTAGAGACGACATGCTAAAGGATGCAGGACTGGATTATGATGGCATACTTAGTTTTATATTGGGACAAATTAACGGACCAGAACAAAAAAAAGAAAACTTAGCTAACCCTTAGGGTTTTACAATTTTTTTTACCGCGGATATAAATCTTTTTATATCATCTTCAAAAATATTACCCATGCATGATATCCTAAAAAATGATTTTTTCAGCCCACCTTGTCCAGCGTAAATAATAAAACCATCTTTTTTTAATTCATCATGCAACTTATTATAGTTAATTCCTTTTGGAAGATAGAACGAGTTTAGAACACACGATGACTCATTTATTTCAAGGCATGGTTTAATTTTTAAACTTACAAATTCTGTCCTTACTAAATCTATCAATGATTGGTATTTTTTTTGACGATTTTTCCAGCCACCTTGTTCATGTAGTTCGTCGAGAGCTTCATCAAGAGCATAAAAAGTTTGAATTGATTGTGTATATGGTGTTTTATTATTATCTTGTGCATTCAAGTACTCAATGAGATTTAGATAGAGTGTTCTCGCTGATGTAGCTGCCATTGATTTCGTGGCACTTCTATTAACTACAACAAATGACGTACCAGGAACGCCATGAAGGCATTTATTAGCAGTTGATGCACAGGCTGCTATATTCCACTCGTCAAATTTTAATTCTTCAGCGCCAAAACTGCTTACCGCATCAACTAGTAGCGATATATTTCTATTTTTTTTACAAACATCAGCCACTTCCTTGATATTATTTAGTCGACCAGTTGTAGTTTCGTGTTGAACTATAGCCACATGCGAAATTTCTTTATGATATTTTAATTCATTATTTAAATTCTCTATGTTAATTTCTTCTTCCCATTCGTGATGTATGACTACATGATCGATATTATGGATTTTTGCAATTTTAGTAAGTCGTTCACCGTAGACACCATTTTCAATAATTAATACCTTACCGTGTAAGGGAACGAGGCTTGTTATCATTGCCTCCATTGCAGATGTACCGGAGCCTGTAAAGACGACAGCAGCCCATTTATTTTGTGAAAGTCCATATACATCAAGGAGACTATTACGAATTTTATTTTGAAGTTCGACAAATTCGCTTTCACGATGACACAGATCGGGTTTAAGTAACGCATTTCTGACACGTTTGCTTAGCACGACCGGTCCTGGATTAAGTAGAATATTCATTAAAAACTCGCATTGATATGTTGCATCATTCGTCTAAGAATCTGATCTGGGCTGATATTAGGCCTCGGTAGATTCTCTATTGTACCAGAACAAATTTTTAGATGACCAAAGATAGGTCCATCATTCTCTTTTTGCGAGAATAACTCATCAATTACTTCCAGTTTATTGCCACATATAGCTGCACCATAACCAGACGCTTTTGCAATCATCGCAAAATTTACATTTTTCGATACAGTTGACTGCGCGCCAGTTGAGTCATGAACTTCATTATCAAGAAGTATATGAATTAAATTGTTTCCTGCATAGGTTCCAATGGTTGTAAAATTTCCCATTCGCATTAATGCGGCACCATCTCCATCAATAACAACTATTTTTAAGTCTGGCCTCGCTAATGCTAAACCTAAACCAAACGATGAAGCACATCCCATTGAACCCACCATATAAATATGATTATCTCTATCCTCAATAGAAAATAATTCACGTCCTGTATATCCTGTTGTAGCAATCAGAATAGTTTTTTCTTTAGGTGTATTTTTTATAATACAATTTAGCACTGTATTTCTATTTAGATTATTTGATTTCACATCTAATATAGACTGAATTTCTTTTTTACGTTTTGTAACATCATTTAGTACTTGATTATGTAATTTTTCGGGTGCCACGGTCCCTTTGTTCATAATCAAGGCGTAAGGTCGCTGTTCTTTTGTCATATATTTTTCAGCACGTTTTAGAGCTGGTATTATTGCCTCTTTTTCATTTGGAAATACTTCAGATGGCACTTTCATAGTATCAAGCAAATCTTTTGTTATCTTGCCCATTAGTTCATGTTGTGGTTCATCTTTTATTCCAGGCTGCCCACGATGCGTCACTATAATTAGAAACGGAATTCTGAATACATAGGATAGTGATGTTATTGGACTTACTGCATTACCCAGACCTGAGTTTTGCATCATCACAATCGACCTTTGCCCTCCAATTACAGAGCCTGATGTCGTTGCTAGCGCATCACCTTCATTTGATGATGCAATATATTCTAATGAGTCATCATTGATTACATAATTAATAAATGGCGTGAGAAAGGAGCAGGGAACACCAGTGTACCTAACAAAACCTAACTCTCTGGCCGCTTCAATAAAATCTTTGGCTTCTATCAAATTATTTTCTCTATTACTTTATTGTGTAAAATCACCAGCAGCATCAATATCATTAATTGAGTTTACATCCAACCAGTGACCGTTTATGTAGTGAACATTTACCGTGTTGCCATTTTCGATAATATGATTGAGTAGATCTGGTATCGTTAGTTCCTTAAAATTTGACGAGGTTTTGAGTTCATTAATTGCAGTTTCTATCCATCTGCGCCCGTCTTTTCTAACTCGCATCATCCCAATCCAATGTCCCGAAGGCTCTATATCACCCTCAATTTTTGATGAAAGTTTTTTTAAAGTTATATTTTGCATAAATGGCGAACGATCATCATTCTGACTGCAATAAGCAACATCCGGCGAACCCGTCATATTAGGGTTATCCAATGCAGAGTCGACGATGATAACAATCTCACCGTTTACCTCTAATAAATCTCTGAGTATGTGTTCTCTAAAAAGCAAATCACCATAGGTGATTACCATATCATTATCAAAACATTCTTCAGCATAAGATAACGACATTAATTCATTACCAGTTTCGTAATCTTTATTGATTTTAATATCGATTCCCGAAACATTTATAGACTCAGCTTTATATCCAGCAACAACTGCTAATTTATTAATTCCTATTTTTTTAAATTGCTTAACTGTGCGTGCCAGTAATGCCTCTCCACCGATATTAATCATAGCTTTTGGTTTATCCTGAGTTAATTCATGAAGTTCACTTCCTCTTGTAGCCGCTAAGACAATAGCACTAACATCAATTTTTTCACCAAGATATCTTTCCTGTGCTTCACTAAGCTCATCGACTCCCTGCAAATTAAAAATTTTGTCGACAGTCGAGATTTTCTCTTCTATATCTGCAACTGATTCCGATTTATATATTTTTTTGCTATTTTTTATCATCTCTTTTGTTGATGATCTAATCATATGATTAGCCCAGATTACCAAACTAATATTTGCTTTACGAAACGCATTAGTTGGTGTGCTGTAATATTTTGTTGGAACAATGGCGAGAGGTAATCTATTTGACCACTCCTTAGCGAACTCTAATATTTCATCAGGTCTGTGAGATTTACTATGTATTAATATTCCATCTGCACCGGCCATTCGGTAAGCCTCTGCACGATCAAGCGCCTCTTTTAAACCCCACCCCGCGATTAGAGCTTCAACTCTTGCAATAATACAAAAATCATCATCCGCTTGGCAGTCTTTGCCAGCTTTTATTTTTCCCGAGAACTCATCTATATCGGCAAGAGGTTGTTTATTACTATCAATAAAACTATTTATTTTTGGGAACTGTTTATCTTCGATACAAACTCCAGCGATTTCACGTTGTTCGAGTTTTGAAACAAGTCTCCTCATATTATTAAAATTACCGTAACCGGTATCACCATCGAGTAGGATAGGTATTGAGGTTGCATCCGACATGAATTCAAGCATATCAACTACTTGAGTCCAACTTGCCTCGTTACTGTCTCGCACCCCAAACTGCGCAGACATAGCAAACCCACTCCCCCAGATTGCCTTAAAACCAGCCTGTTCAACTATGGTTGCTGAGATACCATTATGTGCTTCAAGAATGAATTCAAGTGTGTTTGATTCAATAAGGGCACGAAGTTGTTTGCATTTACTAGTCATCGGTCTCAATTAATATCTGAAATTTTCTGCAATATTTCATGTGTGGCACGTTCGATGTCATCAGGAAAGTCAATTTCAATCCATGGTAAGCCAGAAATATCCTCAAAACCAAACCTTTCAGGAAATTTAAATAATACTTCTCTTATTGCATCCTCATATGGCATCTCAGTTTCACCTCTTTCAATACACTCATTAATGACAGACGCTAACGATTTACCGACGGATGCATCAAATTTAAAAAAACCAACAGATTCTCCCTGAAAATCGTATGCATGATTAGCAGATATTTTTTTTCTAAATTCATTAATTATCCCATTTTTGTCAACACAAATTTTAACCGGCTCATCTCCGGATTCAAAATTTCGATCAAGTAAAAAGCAATTCTTATTTTTCGTTTCAAAAAGTCGACTTAGTATATTCTTATCATATAAGACATCTGCATCCATTAAAATAAAATCAGATTCATTAGTTAATATATCATATGCACATCCAAGACTTATGATGCTACCCTCGGCATAACGTTCATTAAAAATGAAACGTATTGGTATTGAAGCATCATTTAGATGTTCAACTATCATTTCAGATTTATATCCAGTAATAATTACTATTTCTTCAACATATAGTTCCTTCAATATTTCAACATGTCTTTTGAGCAGACTCTTACCATCAAACTCTAATAAAGACTTAGGATTATCGTTTGAATATTTTCCAAGTCGATTACCGATACCTGCTGCCAGAATAATTACTTTCATAATTTTAAATAATTATTCCGTTTTTTTATGATTCTTATAGATGGCTATTAGATTTTTAGTTGATGTATCTAATTCACTCATGCTTTTTTTATCTTTAATGCTTTCTAATACATCCAACGTTATTTTTTTCCCTAACTCAACACCAAACTGATCAAATGGATTTACTTCTAACAGCTGGCCTTGAATAAAAACCCGATGTTCATACATGGCAATTAATGTGCCTAATAATTCTGGCGTAAGTTTTTTATACAAAATTGTTGTGCTTGGCCTGCTCCCCTCAAAATGAAGATGCATTTTTGAGTTATTTTCTCCAAGCATTAGCGCACGACTTTGTGCTAAACAGTTCGCAAGCAATAATTGATGATGTTGCTGGTCACCATTTTTTTGCAACGGCACAAGAAAATCTATTGGTATTAGATGTTTCCCCTGATGGAGTAATTGACTAATACTGTGTTGAGCATTTGTTCCAACTGTGCCCCAGGCTATTGAACCTGTCTCATGTTTGATTTTCCTTCCAGATAAATCTGTTGATTTACCATTACTCTCCATAAAAAGTTGAGCCAGATGTTCGGGTAAGTATCTTAGTGACTCATCATATGGAATAAGCGCATGCGTGCTTGTATTAAAGAAACGAATATACCAAAAATCAATTAGTGCGAGTATTACAGGTATATTGTTTTGAGGACTTTCATTTAAAAAATGTTGATCCATAGCGAATGCTCCAGTCAGCATCTTCTCAAAATTTTCAAAGCCAATAGCAAGTGCGGTAGGAAGACCCGCAGCTGACCATAATGAAAATCTACCGCCGACCCAGTCCCATATTTTAAATAGATTATCTTCGCTCAATCCAAAATCTTTGATTAGTTTCATATTCGAGCTTACTACGAAGAAATGTTTATTTATGTTTTTACAGCCAGACTCGACCATCCATGATTTCAATGTATTGGCATTTGTGATCGTCTCCAGGGTGCTGGATGATTTAGAGGAGATAATAAAAAGAGTCGTTTCAGGATTAATTTTCTTTTTTATTGATTCTATTTCATCGGGGTCGACATTAGATATAAAAAAAGAGTGGGTATTTCCCAATCGGTATTCCGCTAGTCCTTTAACTGCCATTTTTGATCCAAGATCTGAACCCCCTGCACCAATGTTAACGAAGGTATCAAATGATTTATTTGTCCAGCCTGTTATTTTCTTTTCATGCACATCACAGACAAAACTCTTAATTTTTTTTAGCTCATTTTTAATATCATTTTCAATTTCAATATTCTCTAATTTTAATTTTGATTTTCCTCTTAGTGCTACATGTAGTGCAGCCCGATCCTCCGTGTGATTAATCTTTTCTCCTTTAAACATTGCGTTAATTGTTGTTTCAAGATTACTTGAGGCAGCATATTGTAATAGCAAATCTAATGTTTCATTTGTTATGAAATTTTTAGAGTAATCAACATATAGATCAGAGAATTGAGTTGTAAATTTCTTAGCTCTATTTATATCTTCGCTAAATAATTTACTTATATGAGATTGACTTAGAATCTCGTGGTGTTTTTTTAGGAGCTCTTTAATTTTGTCTTTTTTATTTGACGAAGGCATCTTTGATAATTTGTTTTTTTTAAAACAAGCCGATTATTTTTTAGTGATATCGATTAGTACAAGCGATATCTAAGCTAAATTATTTTTCAAGTTTGTTTTAATATTAATGATACTTTTTAAGCAGAATCGGTTATGTAATTCTGTAATTGTTCTATTGTAAACTCTTGTTCCGATATAATATTTTTAACTACATCCATTATAGATAATATCCCAACAGCCTTTCCATCTTCTACAACGGGAAGATGTCTAATATGGTTATGAGACATAATAACCATGCACTCATCTAGCGATTGCGAAGGATTCGCTGTTTTGAGATTCGATGTCATAATCTCACTAACCTTTGTTTTTGAAGAGCTACGGTTTTTGAGTATGACTTTTCTTGTATAGTCTCTTTCAGAAATAATTCCTGCTAATTTATTTTTTTCTATTACTAAGAGTGCCCCAACTTTTTTCTGATCCATCATTTTTATCGCATCAATGACGAATGCATCCGGGGTGACCGAGAAAATCTCATCACTTTTAGTGTTAAGTAATTGATTTACAGTAGTTGTCATTGTCATTTCCCCATATGTGTAGCTAGTTTTATTGTTAAATCAGACTAACCTCACTCTATATCTCCAGTATAGGGGGCTTATGCTGATGGTCAATACGAAGCCTTGAATATCGTGTACCCAGTCCTATTATTTGGCGCCCTGAAGAGGATTCGAACCTCTGGCCTTCCCCTTAGGAGGGGGACGCTCTATCCAGCTGAGCTATCAGGGCTTTTATAAACTGATATGATTTTATCTGATAAGATTCATGCTTGAAAGCTGATCGATGACACTCAATTCATCATAAATAATTGATAAATATAATAATTAAATTTTAGCTGTGGAGCACTGGAAAAATGATCTCAATACGGAGAGGTGTCCGAGTGGCTTAAGGAGCACGCTTGGAAAGCGTGTATACGTTTATCGCGTATCGAGGGTTCGAATCCCTCTCTCTCCGCCATTAAAGTCATGAAAGCAATAGAGAATTTTGACCATTTTCTGAATTTAGATCAGAGATCAATCTGGCATCCCTATAGCGCCATGCGCTCATCTCTTCCTGTGTATCACGTTACCTCAGCTGAGGGTGTTCACTTGAATTTAGCAGATGGAACTCAGTTGATTGATGGCATGTCCTCTTGGTGGTGTGCGATACATGGTTACAACCATCCCGAGATAAACAAGGCATTAGAATTTCAACTAAAACAAACAGCACATGTAATGTTTGGCGGTTTAACTCATAGTCCAGCAATCCGCCTAACAGAAAAATTATTAGAGATTACATCAGATTCGCTGGATGCAATTTTTTATTCAGATTCGGGCTCAGTTGCAGTTGAGGTTGCTATGAAAATGGCAATTCAGTATTGGCATGCGAAAGGAAAAACGGAACGTCAAAAATTTATTTCACTAAGATCCGGCTATCACGGCGATACCTTTGGTGCAATGTCGGTCTGTGATCCGATAACGGGCATGCATAGCTTGTTTTCAAAATCTCTCACTAAACAATTTTTTATTGATCGTCCAAAATGTCGATTCGGTGAACAATGTAATTCAGAGGATCTTATAGAGCTCAAACAAATTCTTGAAAAAAAATCTCAGCGTATTGCAGCATTAATTATGGAACCAATCGTGCAAGGCGCTGGCGGTATGTGGTTTTATTCTGCCGATTATATAAATCAGGTTAGTCAGCTATGTGATGAATTTGATGTGCTCTTAATTTTTGATGAAATTGCAACTGGTTTTGGTAGAACTGGAAAATTATTTGCTTATGAACACACGAAGGTGACACCAGATATCATGTGTATTGGCAAGGCGTTGACGGGCGGCTATTTATCATTAGCAGCAACTCTTACTACAAGTAATGTACACGAAGTGATTGATGGTGGTGACCCTGGTGTTTTTATGCATGGCCCCACATTTATGGCAAACCCATTGGCCTGTTGTGCTGCGCTAGCGAGTACAGATTTATTACTCCAGTCGTCTTGGCAGAAAGCTATATCGCGAATTGAAAAAAACTTAGAAAATGGATTAATGCCTTGCATAGATATGAATCAGGTTAACGATGTTCGAGTGATGGGCGGGATTGGTGTTGTTGAGTTAAAAAATGAAGTTGATATGCAAAAAATAATCCCAGAATTCGTCAAGAGAGGAGTATGGATTAGACCTTTTGGGAAATTGGTTTACCTAATGCCGCCCTACATCACTAATGATGATGATTTAAATCTACTAACCAAGGCGATTGTTGAAGTTGTTAATACTCAATAACTACTTAGATAGAAGTTTCTCAATTATCTTCTCATAAATATTAGATAAAGTTTCCAAATCATCAACATTAACGCACTCGTTAATTTTATGTATTGTTTCATTAACAACACCAAGTTCAATTACCTCCGCGCCAGACGGCGCAATAAAACGCCCATCTGAAGTTCCGCCACCAGTTGAGTAAACTGTTTTTATGCCAATGATTTCCTCTATTGCTGCAGTTGTTGCATCTATTAGTAAACCAGAGTTAGTTAAGAATGGCGCACCTGACAATTTCCACTTGAGCTCATAATTTAAATTATATTTTTTTAGCATGCTTTCAACTTTATTTTCTAATTCATCTTGAGACGTTTCTGTTGAGTATCTGAAATTGAATAATATATTCAGTGTGTCGGGAATGACATTGTCAGCTCCTGTGCCAGCGTTAATATTCGAAATTTGAAATGATGTAGGCGGAAAAGAATCATTCCCCTGATCCCACTTAACTGAGGTTAATTCATTTAAAAAATGGGCCGCTTCGTGAATAGGATTTTTTGCCTTTTCGGGGTATGCAACATGTCCTTGAATACCATTTATTTTCAATATTCCGTTTAGTGATCCACGACGCCCAATACGAATAATATCTGCTAATTTTTTATTGCTGGATGGCTCTCCTAGAACACACCAATCTATTTTTATTTTATTTTCATTAAGATAATTAATGACCTTAGTTGTACCATTAATTGATGGCCCTTCTTCATCGCTCGTTATTAGAAGTGCAATTGTGCCATTGTGATCTGGATTTTTTTGCACATATCTTTCTGCAGCTGTCACCATTGCGGCAATGCCGCTTTTCATATCCGCGGCACCTCTACCGTAGAGCTTTCCTTCTTTAATTTCGGCTTTATATGGGTCCGTATTCCACTTTTCGA
>Ga0111541_10000187_pt1 | contig 19556 bp, 22 predicted proteins | sample Knorr_S7_td_DCM__FD_83039 | JGI IMG/M metagenome (GOLD analysis project Ga0111541, IMG submission 83039) | Marine microbial communities from Southern Atlantic Ocean transect - Knorr_S7_td_DCM_ad_131m_LV_B (version 2) (version 2) | ecosystem: Environmental > Aquatic > Marine > Oceanic | place...
AAGGTATCACTGCCTCTAATGGTAAGATAATGGGATTGTCTGCATATGGTACACCAGGTGATCATCCTAAAGGATATGAAGTAACTGAACATTCTATTCCTTATATTAATTTTTCTGCATTTGCTGAGAAATCAGATTATTATCATGAGAATATATGTAATATGATGTCACCTGAGGATGCTGCATATTATCTTCAAAGAACTTTTGAGGATGGAATTTTAGACCTTCTTAAATCATTAAGGAAAGGACATTTAGATAAGAATACTTGCTTTGCTGGTGGAGTTTTTCTTAATGTTTTAGGTAATACCCTTATTAAAGAGAGTGGTATCTTTGAAGATATTCATATACCACCATTCACAGATGATTCTGGTGTACACTTTGGTGCTGCTATATGGGGATGTTATGAAAATGGTGAAGATATATCTTTACCAGATAATCTTGCTCTTTTAGGTAGATATTTTCATAATGATGAAATCAAACAGTATCTTGATATGTTTGATCTTTCTTATAGAGACTATGATATGGATGTTATAGCAGATCTAATTAAAGATAATAAGATAGTTGCTTGGTTCCAAGGTAGATCAGAGGCAGGTCCAAGAGCATTGGGATCTAGATCTATTTTTATGAGTCCTACCAGAGCTGAGAATAAGGATATTTTAAACAAGAGAGTAAAGCATAGAGATCATTGGAGACCTTTTGCTGGTGCAATATTAGAGGATCGTGTAGGTGAATACTTCTCAGAAGCATATATTAGTCCATATATGCTATACTCTCAACATTCTACAACAGATAAGATACCTGCGATTACTCATGAAGATGGGACTTGTAGGATACAAACAGTTAATAAGGATCAGAATCCTAGAGTTCATGACCTCTTGACTAGATTAGATCCTCCTGTTATACTCAATACATCATTTAATGATAATGGAGAACCTATAATAGATTCACCTTATGATGCTGTTCGGGCATTTACCCATTTGGATATTGACCATATGGTAATTGGTGATTTTATTGTAGATAAATAAATCAGAACCTATTTAATTTTGAGATAATGGCTTTTTCAGCAACTCATTATATCGTTTCTTATAAACAGAATAACTCTGATAAAAGTGTAGAGATCTATGCTACCAGTGCTTCTGATGCAGAAACTAAACTTAAGAAGAAGTTTGCAGATGCTACAAATATCGTTGCAGCTGTCGTATCATAATGTCACGCAATAAAGTTATCGCATATGCCGATGCTAACGGTAACTGTAGAGTAGTAATCCCCACAATGGATTGTACTCTATCTGATGCTGCTGTCATCGCAAAAGATGTACCAACCTCAGATTATTCTGTGATTGATCCTGCTGATCTTCCATCTAAGGAATTTAGATCTGCATGGACATACAATCATGGAAGTAATACTGTTACTGCAGATCTTACTAAAGCAAAGGCACTTACAACTGAGACATTAGAAGCAAAGTATCTTGCTATTAATAAAGAAAATACAGATATACAAGCAATAGCAGATATGAAGGGAGAATCTGCATCTCTTAAATCAAATCCCTCAGTACCATATACAACTATTAATAACGCTACTACTATATCTGAATTAGAAGCATTGATTTAATGAAAAAATTTGAAGAGCATAATGCTCAACATGATGGGTATAATTATTCCCGTGAAGAACCTTATTATATCGTTTCTCTTAATGATGATGGTGTTAAAGGTTTATTGGAGTATATTAAAAATATTCCAGATGATGAATGGTGGGAGTGTAATCAAGATTTTGAAGATAATGAGTATAGAAAATCAGATATTCATGTTCCAGTAAGGAACAGTTTCCCACATCAGGTGGGAATTAATATGTTTAATTATGTTAATAAAAAGAATTATCAAATGGACATCAGTACATTTGAGTTTCAAATTCTTAGATATGGTGTTGGTGGTTCATTTGCTTGGCATTGTGATTATGGTCTTGCACCAAACAAAGATGTATGGAGAAAATTGAGTATAAGTGTGCAACTTTCTGATCCAGAAGATTATGAAGGAGGAGATTTAATTCTTATAGATTATTTTAACAGAGAGTGTACTATACCTAAGAGTAAGGGTGCTTCTGTTGTTTTTGATGCTAGATGCCCACACAAAGCATTCCCTATCACTAAAGGTCAAAGATATGTGTTAGTTGGATGGGCTAGTGGACCTAAACTTAAGTAGATGCTTTCTTAACTGTACGAGATTCGTATTGTGATGATTTATCGTAAGTAAATATTTCAGTTAGATCTGTCATGAATTGAGTAAGATACTCTGGTTTCATAATTTTTATATTTCTTTTCTTCTCATTTTCTCTAGTTTCTACTAGATAATTGCTGATTCCTATTAGAAATGGGTCATCAAGAGGTATACCTACACCTAGTCTAATATTAGGGTTATCTGGATCAGGTATAGTAAAATCTCTATCTACTATTTTACCTGCTGGCATAACTAATCTATTTTGAGAATCTCTAACTTCTTTAGTTTCATAGTATTGAGTTGCATTTAAGTCTCCACCATACTTATTATAACAGTAATCATACAATTGTTTACCAGTCATTGGCCAATCAGTTCTCACATTTGTCATATTATTTGTTGTAAAAATAATCCAATCATATTCTTTATCTCCATATAATTTTTCTGCAACATCTTCTGGTCTTTCACCTTCTTTAATTGTATATTTGTTTAAGAAAGATATACTATTAAGTACATCATCTCTTAATTTTGCCCTTAAGAATATATTTTTGACAGTAATATAGTTGTCTCTATCGTATTTTAGAGACTCTGGATTTTTGTACCTAAAATCTGGTACTTTTTGGAAATAGTGTCTAGACATTAGAATCCTACTCCTTTATCTATAGGAATTGTATCATAATCTTCAGCGTAGATTGGATTCATTTCCATGAATTGAAGACCTAAGTTCATGTGTACTGGAGCACCATCATCATATGTTGCATATGTTCCACTGGCTGTATAATTTACATTCATATTTCTCAGAGCACATACTTTAAATCTATTAAGGAAAGGATGTTCTCTCATTCCTTTCATATAAGTCAATCTGAATATATCAGGAGCATTTAAAAATCCTAGATTTCCAGGTTTCATCTTAGCAGCACTTCTTGCTTTTAGTAGTCTTATTATCTTTCTAACTTCTTTTGCTTCGGTTGAAGTTCTTGGGGATAAATTCCAATTAAAATTAAAACTTCTAAGTTGTACACCATTAAATAGTACTTCTACATTCTGATTGACTATCTGTCCTGTAGTCCTTGAGAGCAATCCACTAGCAGTTACATTAGCATTAAGTACATTAGCAAACTGTGCTGTTGCTATTGTCTTCATGTAATTAATAGCTTGAGTTCCTCTATTCTTAGCTCCATCACCAGCCTTAGCAATTTTTTCTGGTATTTCATCTACATTTCCTTGTATTATATCTTTACCAAATTCTGCAGCCATTCCTGCAAAATCATTTAATCTATCTTCACCCCAATTTACTCCATTATTATCTTGTATATCTTGTGGTATTGGTAATATAATAGAATGTACAGCCTTTTGATTACCATATTTGTCACTTGCTGTAGCCATTGCATTGGCATAATTTCCATCTTTAAATAAGGTTGATGAATCAAAGTTATCACTTTTAGAATCTTTAAATTCACTATCAAATCCACCTGAATGTGCTTTATATTCTAATATTTCAATTAAAAAGTAGTCTGATCCTCTCATATGAAGATCATACGGATATCTTAATTGTGCGTCAACCCCTTTAGTTAAAGTCATTTATAGACTCTTTTTATGTATTTAGCTTGAATTTCGCATATGACAGTGATCTAGCATGTTCTAGTTCAGCAACTGACAGTTCATGGAACTCTCCGATTACTTCATTCCATGTATAATTTCTCATTTTATTCCAATGATAACTGAATCCTCTAATACCCCACTGTTTTAATTCCATACATGCTATTAAAGGAAATTCGTCATATTCAATCATAGGAGTCTTTGGTAGATATACAAAGGTATAGAACCCACCTTCCTCTGGTAGGATAACTTTAGTATCTTGCAAAGCATCTAAAACTTCCAGCATCGTATCTTCAGGATCTTCTGTCCCAATAAAGTCATCTACAATTGGCTGTAGTCTAGACACCTAGATTATCCTCCGTTAGTATTTTAAACTCCATCATTCTGTCCTTACAAAATTCTTTTGCTGCATCCCATTTTGCTTGGTTCTTAGCATACTCCATTACTTCTCTTACATACTTTCTATTTTTAGTCTTCTGAATCTTTGGTTCAGTGCATTGTCTTTTAGGTTTAATTTCAATAATATACTTCTTAGGTATTCCTGTTTTATCTCTTACTTTAACATAAAAGTCAGGAAAATATCTATGTAATCCACCGTCAAGTGGTGATCTGTAGGGTATTATAACCTCTTCACTTCCCCATTCTATTACATTTTCATTCTTATCACAATAGGACATAAACACTCTTTCCCAGGAACTGCGATAAATAATGTTACGATAGTCCCCTCTATACTTTTTTATATTAGAAGGTCTGTATCTTCCTGAACGAGCCATATGTCGTAAAGATCCCTTTAGGTATTTATTGTGCCAGTCTATCCAAGAGTAAAGAAAACTGAACAGATTCGCAGTCTATTTCAAAAGGTTGCTACTACTAACCATTATGAAGTATTCTTCAGTGGGTTTGGAAGATTGCAGGGTCTTAGGACTCATATGACTAATAGACAACCCAGATTAACTAATTATTTTATTGGTAGAGATCTTGGTTTGTTGTGTAATAGTGCAGAGTTACCTGCAACTTCTTTTGCGACAGCACAGATTGAAGGTAATAGAATGGGAGTGATAGAGAAGATGGCTCATACTAGAATATTTACTGATACTACTATGACATTCTATGTTGATAGTGATTATAGAAGTTTAGAATTTTTTGAGTTGTGGCATGATTTTATAGCATCTGGGTCTGATAATGATTCAGGAAATGCGAGACATAATGTAAATTATTATCATAGAATGAAATATCCAAAAGATTATAAAGTGGATACTATAAGAATACAGAAATTTAATAAAGATCACTTTAGGAATGTTGAATATACTTTCCTTAATGCATTTCCAATTAATGTATCATCTATGCCTGTCTCATATGCAGAGGCACAGGTGTTAGAGGTGCAGGTAACATTTGCTTTTGATAGATATTATTTTGGTGCTATCAGTTCTCTTAATCGTAAAAGTGAGAATATAGCTCATCCTAGAATTAGTTTACCATCTGTATTAGGTAATGAGAATAAAATAAGTAATAATGGAGAAGTAAAAACTTTAAATGATGGTTCTTCATCAACAATTAATCCAACAGATAATCCTGATTTATTTGAATTGGATTATGATGATCCAGATAACCCTAATAGAGGCGGCTAAATAAAACACTGACATTTAAATATGGAATTAGCGAAACAACTTAAAGAAGGGACTAAACAATCTCATTCTGCTGCGGAGAACACAAAATTTGTCTCATCATTTCTTCGTGGAGTAGTAAGTAAAAAGGGTTATAGACAACTTGTTGCTAACTACTACTTCATCTATCAAGCGATGGAGGTAGAAGTACTTCGATTAAAAGATGATCCTGTTGTGGGACCATTAAATATAAAGGAACTTTATAGACATCGTAGACTAGCAAAAGATTGCGAGTATTTTTATGGAAAGGATTGGGCAAAGACCATTTATCCTACTGAAGCATGTCAACAGTATATTAACCGTATCCGTGAAGTAGCACATGACGAGACTGAACTTCTTGTGGGTCATCATTATACTAGATATCTGGGTGATCTCTCTGGGGGTCAGATCCTTAGAAATATTGCTAAGAACTCTCTTAAGTTAGATGATGGTGGGTTAGACTTCTATGAGTTTGATATAGAGGATAAGAAGGAGTTTAAAAATAATTATCGTGCTACACTAAATACACTGCCTGTGACAGAATCACAAGTATCTGCTATTGTCTCTGAGGCAAACTATGCATTTCGTTTGAATATGTTTATGTTTGATGAGTTAGACGGCAACGCATTCAAATCCACATTGGCTTACATATGTGGTATAATAAAAGGAAAAACTGATGCCACTACCTAAGATTACTGCACCAAATTATGAGTTGGTGATCCCTTCGTCTGGAAAGAAAATTAAATATAGACCCTTTCTAGTTAAAGAAGAAAAGATTCTTGTCATTGCTATGGAAAGTAATGATCTTAAGGATATTGCAAATGCAATCAAACAAGTTCTAAGTAATTGTATTATTACTAGAGGTTTTAAGGTCGATAAATTATCTACATTTGATATTGAATATCTATTTCTTAATGTTAGGGGTAAGTCTGTTGGTGAGACTGTAGATATTAAAGTTACTTGTCCTGATGATGGTGAGACACAAGTTCCAGTTACTGTTGCTCTTGATGATATTAAAGTAGTTAATGATCCTAACCATAGTAAAGATATTAAATTAGATGATACATTGACATTAAGGATGAAGTATCCTTCATTAGATCAGTTTATTAAAGAGAATTTTAGTTTAAAAGATGTTGGGTTTGATCAATCATTTGATATGATTGCAGATTGTGTAGATACAATCTATAGTGAAGAGGAAACTTGGACTACTGCAGATTATAACCAAAAGGAAATGAAGGAGTTCTTAGAACAGTTAGGATCTAAGAAATTTAAAGAGATTGAAAAATTCTTTACAACTATGCCTAAGTTGACTCATACAATTAAGGTTACAAATCCTAAGACTAAAAATGAATGTGAAATTCCGTTGGAGGGTTTAGCAGCTTTTTTCAACTAGCGATGTTGCATGAGGATCTTATTTCGTATTATAAAACGAATTTTGCCTTGATGCAGCATCATAAATACTCATTAAGTGATATTGAAAATATGATCCCGTGGGAACGGGAAATATACATTACATTACTGAAACAATATATTGAGGAGGAAAATCTCAAAGCACAGCAGAAGCAGTAATGGCTTTTTTAGGACTAGCAACATCTAAAGAATTATCTGGCACTGCAGGTGTTGCTAAGGATTCTGCTGGCCGAATTAATGTTTTAGAGAAAAGAGTAGATAGAATAGAAAAGGGTGGTATCACTCAAGATATGTTTAAGGGTATTAATGAATCTATCCTTAGTATTAATAGAAATTTAATTAATATACAAGAAGCAATAGTTGCAGATACTGACTTAGAAAAACAGCAAGCTAGGGATCAAGCCAAAGCAGATAAAGATAAATTAGATCTTCAAAAGAAAGAAAGAGCAGAGAGTTTTCTTGAACTAGATGCAAAGAAGACTCTTATGAAACCAGTTGAAAAAGCAACTGACGGAGTTAAGAGTGTATTCCAAAGATTCTTTGATGCATTAGGTGCTCTTGTTGGTGGGTGGTTTATTGATAAGTTTGGTGATTTATATGAGGGATGGAAAGATGGTGATAATGAGAAACTAAAAGAAGCTGCTGGTCAAATTAAAGCAGGTCTTGGTATTCTTGCTGGAGTTTTTGTAGCACAACAAGTGGGTACAGTACTATTGAGTACTGCTATGGGTGGATTGATGGGTGCAATAACAGGTGGAGGTGGTCTATCATCTGTACTTAGTTTGCTTGGTAATCCTGTTGCTTGGTTAGCTATTGGTGCTGTTATTACTGCGATTGCAGTATGGGCTAGAAATAGAGAGATGAAAAAAAATGATAGGCAAAAATTAGAACAATTATTAATTCAGAGAGAACTTAGTGGACCAGTAAGTGAGACAGAAAAAACTCTTATAAGAAAGATAAGTGGAGAAAATGAAGCAGCAAGAGAAGCATTAATTCAAAGAGATATTTCTTTACATGAAGGTACAGGTATCGATCCAACTGGTTCTCAAGAGACTAATATTAATCTTGGTATTGCAAATCCTACTGGTTCAACGGATGCTTTAGCAAGATTTTTTGCATTAGATAATAAAGTAAGAAATTTTGTTGAGATTGATGGAATGTTATTTAATGATGCACAGTGGAAAGAATTTCCTGAAATGATAGCACAAGGAGTAATTAGCAAAGAAGAAGCAACACTACATATGGCTATTAAGGAAGGACTAGTAGGATACCCTTCAGTTGCTTATATTGCAAGATATTATCAAGAACTTAGTAAATGGGTTCAGATTAATGATAGGATAAAAGAGATATCAACTAAACTTAAAACTGCTAAACCAGAAGAGGCTAGTAAGTTAACTACAGAATTAGCAAGTTTAAAAGTTTTATTAGATCAAACTAACAATACTATTGTAACACTAGAAGGTCATGCTGATGAGAAAACTGTTAGACCTTTTATGATGGCAACATATGATCTTGCAGCAAAAGAATTAGGTTTAGATCCTAAAGCTGCCAAGGAACTTATGGAAGCTGGTGGTGATAGGAAGAAAATGCTAGAGATTTTGACTAGATTTGGTACAGCAGATTATTTTAGTGAACAAACTGGTGGTATTATTAATAATAAAAGGGGATTTACAGCAGGATGGATGGATAGACCTTTATCTGTTCATGATAATGAGATGTGGATTAATCAAAACAAACCTTTGATTCTCAGTAGTGTTTTTGATTTTGGTGGAGATAAAATAAATGTTGGTTTAGATAATTTGGATAATTGGGTCAAGGCAATGGAAGATATAAATCAACATACTACTTATCTTCCAGAAGGTGTGGAGACTGGTTTCACTCCATATACTCCAGGATCAACCTCTTCTATTACTAGTAATAGTGATTTGAGTAGTTTTAATTATGGTGCATTTGATTTGGATAATATGCCTAAATTTGAATTTGTTTATCCACCAAATTTTGATCAAAAGTTTAATACTACTGATTTGTATACTGGTAATTTGAGTGAAGTTCCAAGTTTGTGGACTATAAATTTGGAAGATGGATTGGGTACATATTACACAACAGAGTATGGAGTTGACTAATGGATTTAGTACCTACTAAGGAAGCATTTCAAGTATTTTCTGTTGGATTATCAGCTATCCAAGAGACTACTAATGGTGTTAAAAAATCTTTAGCAGATAAAAAAGTTAGGTCTGCTAAGATTCAAGCAAAGAAAAAACTTGCAGCATCTAGATTATTAAATGCTAAGAAAAAATCTGATAAAGAAAAAGCTTTAGAACAGAGTAAACCACCTACAAAAGTTGGTGATGCAATTAAAAATACTAGTAGAAGCATGTGGGAGAGAATTAGGGATGCAGTTGGTGCTCTTCTTGTTGGGTTTCTTCTTGATAAGTTACCAAAACTTGTAAGGAAAATGGTGGCAGCAATAGAGGTTGTTAAACATGGGTGGACATTTGTAACAAATTTAATTAGTAATATTGCTACGGTAGCAAAAGAAACTGCTGATGTTGCTAAAGCTTTTATTGAGAATGCTAAAGAACTTGATTTTACTGATGCATCTGGTAGGATAAAGAAAGAGTATGAGGAAATGGCTGCAGCTATAGACAAAACTAAATCTGATTGGGAAAAGGATCTTGATGCAACTAAGACAGCTATTAATGAGTTTCAGAAAGACGATAGTACATTTAAAAAATTACAGTCAGAAGTAAAGAAAAATTATGGTGATGAATTAATAGTTGGTGAAAAACAGGAGAATTTGAGTCTAGCTAGTAAAGCTGGAATTCATGAAGAATCAGGTGTTGACTATAGGCCAATATTAGATATAATAGGTACATCAGAGACTGGTGTTCATGGTGAGAATGCTTATGGTGCTGTTGGTAAACAAGATCATAATGAAGAAATACTTGGCATGACTCTTGCTGATGTCCAATCAGCAACTGGTTTACTAGGTAACACTGGTGAGTATGGTAGGTATGGATTATCAGCAGATCAGATAACAAAGGGAGCACAGTTAGCAGGTCTCGATTTAAATAAAGATACATTTAGTAAGGAGAATCAAGATAAAATGGTATTAGCTTTGTTAATGTCAGCAGGAATTAATGCTGATATGATTTCAAATGAATCAATGAGAGCATCTTTTGAGATGGGTAAACTCTTTGATGGAATCCCTCTTTTAATTGATTCGGATAGAATGGAGGCTGCTGGTCTTGAGCAAGACGATGATATTACAGTAACCTCAAAACAGTTGGGTAATGCTTTCTCTCAATTTGAAAGTCAAAATAGTGGAGAAACAGTAGATCCAAGTAAACTAATGGGTAGTGGTGATGGTGTTGATGGTAATTTAAAGGATGTAAATTCTACTGGAGGTGTTGTGGAATATATAACTGGAGATAGAAGTCATTCAAATTATAGAGAAGATCATGGTGGTGCTAATTATCATGATCATATAGCTTTTTCTTCTACTGCCTTAAGAGATAAGGCAATGAATTTATTTCAACAGAAAGGATTTACTGTTGGATCTATTAATGATGGTACACATGCTAAGGGTTCATATCATTATAGCAATCAAGCATTTGATATTCCTTTTTACCCTAATGCTCAGAACTTGGGATATAGTGATGATAGAAAGGGTGAAGAGCAATTTAGTAAAGATATCAGAGACATTTTAAAGAGATCTGGGTTACATGGTGCAGGAGTTAAACCTTTTACTGGTACTTTAAATTCTGTTACTCCTATTAAGATTGATACTAATAATTTGGAAAAACAATATAAAACAATAGTAATAGAGCTTCCTGGAGAAAAATTAGTAATTACTCCTCATAACCAAAAAACTTTTGATACTATGAAGGGTACTAGAGATTTAGAAAGGGATGCTGCTAAATCTATTAGAGATCTTGAAAAATACATGAATTTAATAAAATCCTAAGATATGTCACAAGCTACACCAACTCAGGCAACTAAGTTTGAAAAATTAACAATTTGGAATCTTGACGAAACCGATGATGTTGATATAAAACCAGGCAGTAGTCTTCAATACTGGGAGAATCTTTTCTCTCCAACAATAACTGCTAAAGTTTTTGTTACTAGTTCTTTAAATGTCCTCAAAGGGAAGGGGATATATTATGGACTTCCTCTTAAAGGTGGTGAAAAAGTAGAAATACATTTCACTACTCCTATAGAACAGCATAGGAAAAAGGAAGGTGTATTTAAACTTACTTTATATGTTAATGGAATAAGTGATTATATACAAGAGAAGCAGATGGAATCATTTACATTGAGTTTAGTTTCAAAGGAAGGTATTACTAATTTAAATAAGAGAGTTCTTAAAAAATATAAAGCAAAGAAAATTAGTGAAATCATTAAAGATTTCTTGGATATGATTGAGTGTGAAGATATTGATGGTGAACTTGAGAAAACTGCAAATACTTATAATTTTATTGGTAATATGAGAAAACCACTTACTATTGTACCTCTCTTAGCTTCTAGAGCAATTCCTGAAGGATTAGGGAGTGGTAGTGCTGGATTCTTTTTATGGCAAACTAGAAAGGGAATGAGATTTAGATCTATTGAGAATATATGTAAACAAAAGAAAGTTAACAAAAATGTTTATTTTTATAATAGAGAAAATAAACCTTTTGTAGATCCTGAAAAATCTCATAAGAAAATTTTAGTATATGAGATGGTTAAAAACAATAACTTGATGGGTGCTCAAATGTCTGGAGAGTATTCTACCTATAGAATATATTTTAATCCAAACACACATAAATTTACTTCACCAGAAGAATCTATTTTTATACCGCAAGGTGACAATGAACAAGAAACTCTAGGGGCAGACAAAAACGAAATTCCAGATGATGTAGACCCGAAAAAAATTCCCAAGCCAGAAATGGCACACAGGATCGTTTCGGGAATTTATAGTGTAGGTACTCTAGAAGAAAAGGTTGAAGGTAATGAAGCAAAAGCAGATGTTAATATGGATGAGATGAATGATGTATCACAAACTATCTCAAGATATAATTCCATATTCACACAAATACTTAGAATAACAGTTCCTTGTAATACTGAACTCTGTGCTGGTGATGTTATAGAGTGTCAGTTTCCTCAAGTTGCTGAAAAAGATGACTATGACTCCAATCAAAGCGGGCTATATATTATCAAGGAGTTAACTCATTACTTTGATCTGAATAGATCTTATACAGCTATGAAGATTATTAGAGATACCTCTGGATACCAAAAAGGAAAGTAATTATGACTACTAAAGTACCAGAACACGATTTAAATCATGAATCTTACATTGACCCTAAGGATCATAAAGAACATGTAAATCATGGTATGATTGAATATACTGAAGATGATCTTAAGATGCACAACGATGCATTTCATGCTCATGAAGAGGATGAGGACAATCCTGGTGATGCTAAGATTAATGACTGGCATACTCGTCATGAAGATAAGCATTTAGAAGTTTATTGTGATAATCACCCAGATTCGCTGGAATGTAGAGTGTATGACGACTAATGAGTTTAGAAGAGTCACTGTTTAATAAAAGTAGATTTTTAGGTAGAGACGGATTCCGTTGGTGGATCGGTCAAGTTGCCCCTAGGGAAGTTCAGGCTGATCAGACTGATGATCAAGGTGAAGGATTTTGTAATAGATATAAAGTCCGTATTATGGGATATCATCCTTTTACGGAAGATTTGGAGAATGAAGATTTACCTTGGGCTCTTGCTTTATTACCTACAACATCTGGTAGTGGAGGTGCTAACTATGCAACCTCCACAATGTTGCAGCAGGGTGATGTTGTATTTGGATTTTTCTTAGATGGTGATGAAGGACAGGTTCCTGCTATTATAGGTCATTTTGGAAGAACAACCACTGAAAATGCTGCTGAAGGGGGTGACGATTATACTGAACCTTTTGTACCATATACAGGATTTACAGAGAATACACCAATAAATCCAAAGACGGAAATTAGTGATGATACTGGTAAAGTAGATCAATCTTTAGAACAAGCAGGTATAAAGGTAAATCCTACTAATTCCAGTGCTACAAAAGGTAAGAATGTAGATCAGTCAGGTGCTGGTAGACCTGTAGTTGCTCCAGATACTTGTACTACTAACTCTGTGTCTAGAATGGCACAGGCAATTGAGGATCTTGCACAGAGAGTTGAAGATCTATCTTTGACTGGTATGAAACTTGAGGCAGAGATTGATGCTGTTGCTGATCAAGTAGAGTCAATGGCTAATGGATTTGTTGGTCGTATGATGGATTCAACTTATGATTTTCTTGAACCACAATTACAAAAAGGATTAGATAAGATATATGAGGATACTTTTGGTAAGGTATTTTCTCAGATGGGTAATTCACCACAGTCATATGCTTCAGCACATGCTGCTGGTGTTGCTTCACAAGTTTCACAATTACCTGCTATAAAGAATGCAGAGAATGCTTTATCATGCGTTGGTAATAAAGTAGTAGAAGGATTGAGAGGTACTGTTTCTGATATGTTAAAAGACCTTCTTGCTTCAGGTCTTGGAATGGCAGGTTGTGTGTCTGCTAATTTTATTAGTAAGTTTTTAGGTAATATGGTTAATGGGATTTCAGACGGATTGAAATCTCCTTTAAGTGGATTAAGTGATATATTATCTCCAGGTATTGATATTGCTGATTTCTTGAGAAGTTCTGCATTTGTATTAGAAGATTTCTCTGGATTCTTAGATTGTGGTCAGACCAATAAAGATAAGTGTCCACCAATTAAGAAGTTTGAAATTGCTGGTGGACCAATGGAGAAGGGTGCTGATCCATTTAATTATATTTCAGGTCAATTACAGAAGAGTTCTAAAGGTGGATTTGGTGGATTAGCTAGTGGATTGACTGGTTTAGCTGGTGGTTTAGGTGATGTAACAAGTGGTATACAGGGTGCTCTTGGTGGTATTCAGAATATTGCTGGTGCTATATCAGATCCTACCAGTTTGGTTAAGGGTGCTGTTATGAGTAAGTTTGGTAATCTTGTACCTCCTGGTATAAGTAAGACTTTAGGTGGTTTTAATAGAGTATCTGGATTAATTGATGAGTTAAGTGGTGGTGGATCATGTACAGGTGGTAAGAAGAATTGTGGTAATCCTCAAGTAGAGATATTTGGTGGAGGAGGATTTGGTGCTATTGGAAAAGTTGTGTTGGGTAAGGTTATTGAAAACTCTGGTTTAGGTGGTATTGCAGAAGGTGTTAGTAGAACTGCAGGTATTATTGGTGTAGATATAAAAGTACCTGGTGCTAATTATAAATCTCCTCCTGCTATTAGATTTGCTGATAAATGTGGAGTTGGATATGGTGCTCATGGTCATGCTGTACTTACTCCCGAAGGTACAATAGGTGCTATTGTTGTTGACACTGTGGGTGAAGGATATCCAGTTGTTGAAGATCCTCCAGTAAATGTTGGAGTAACTACTGTGTTTGTAGAGGATCCTGGTACTGGGTATGTTCCAGGTGATACTATTGATGAGAGCATTTATATTACTACATTCCCAACAGGATTCCCTGATACTGAGACTGGAATTGGTACACCTATAACAACAACTCCAGACCCAGATGATCCAGATTATGATCCAACATTAGTTGCTGATCCATATACTAAATTAGTTCCAACAGGTGAGAGGGTTCAGTTACAAAATCTTACTGATAGACCTGTATTTGATCTTGTAGTTAATCCAGACACAGGAGGAATCGAGGCTGTAAGGGTTCTAAATATCCTTAAGTACAGCGTCCCACCAGTGATTAAAATTCTTTCCAAATCTGGACAGGGTGCAGTCCTTAGACCTGTGTTTGGTGAAATACCACCTGCAGCTCAGCAAGGAGTTATTACAGTTATCGATTGTTCTGGTTAATAATATGGCAGCAGAATCCACTTGGGCAAGAAGAGTTATAGATTCACGAGGAGGTCATTTTCGTATAGAAACTGGCAGCCCTAGAGTTGGTAGAGATGGTCCTGAACCTACTAAAATATATTCATCTAATGATAAGGGTGAGGTATTTTTAATAGCACATGGTCATGGATCAGGTCTTGGTAGAGTAGCATGTGATAAGTCTGTTGAAATTAATGCTGGTGATAAGAATGATCCCAATTCTATTGATATTAGAATATGTGCAGCTACAGGTGATATTGTTATAGTTGCTCCTAGAGGTAGGATAAGGATGGAAGCAAAGGACTTTATGTTCACTGCTGATAGGGATATTGATTTTAATGCTGGTAGAAATATTAATATGCATCCTGGTGTAGGTCGTTTTTATGTTAAAGCAAATACTGCACAGGTTCAAGCAAAGAGAGGGAATATGGTTCCCGAATCTTATGGTGCTAAAGTAGCCAAGAACAGTCTTATACCTGATAGTACATTAGCAAAGATATTCGATCCTAAATCTCAGAACACTAAACCAGGTGCAGCACCAGGTGGTTTTGATGGTGTTGCTGGTGGAGCATTAAAAGGATTTGGATTTAGTCTTGAAGATTTAGGTATTAGTGATCAAACTGGTGCTATTGATGCTATTGAAGAAACTATAAAAGAATCTTCATCTAAATTGATTGGACCATTACAGAAAGCATCTAATCTATTGTCAGGAAAACTTGGAGATAATTTGGGAGATGTATTAAATAATTCTGGAGCTGGTGATCTTGTTGGACAATTAAAGGGTGGATTAGATGCTCTTAATAATCCAGTACAGTCTGCTTTAGGTCTTAGTGGTGTTGCTGGTGTGCCTGGGTCAGAAACAATAGCAAATGCTGCTAAGAATTATCTTGGTGGGCAATTACCTGGTGTTGGTGGTGCAATGGATACTATTCAAGGTATTGGTAATAAAGTATTAACTGGTAATATTGAGACTTTAACAGCAGGTGCAGCAAATGCTCTGGGTGTTAAACCAGGTGGTAATGCTCTTACAGGTCTTACTAAGATGATTGGTACTGGATCTGTTGCTAAGGGTGCTGCTGCTACTATTGGTAATTTCTCTAGTGATAAGTTAGCAGCATTGGCTGGTGATAGTGTACCAACTCATCCAGATATACCAGATGAGCAAAAAATTAAAGGTATTGCTAATTCTACTGCCATGTACATGGAGCAATTAAAAACTGATTTCTTAACAGCATCTAATACACCTAATATATTGAAGAAGATTGATAGTGCTATTGATGATGTAGATTTTGAAAAGAGACTTCTTGAAGGCGAAGAAATTATAGGTGATCTTAAGAATATTGCTAAGAAATTTAAACTTAGATAACTATGTCAGCTTCTGAATCAAATCCAACCAATTTTAATTGTGACGCTAAGGAAGATATAGCAAACAAACCATATAAAATTGGTGACGACACAAATTATTTTGAAGATCCTGTTATATGTTCAGGATTTATTGATGTGCAGGGAATACCTTCCCGTCCTACTGACATAGAGATTACTAATGGTGATGTTAGAATCTATACTGGTAATCTTCTAGTTAGACCAGGTATTTCAACATTCCAGCAGACTCAGATAGAAGAAGAGTTATATGTCTGCAAGAGTACAGATATAATGGGTGATTGTTTTATTAAAGGTACTAGTTCATATCCTCTACAGGTAGGTGGTAACGCATTCTTCGATCATGGTAACATAGGTGATTTATCTGATAGATTTGATGCAGCAGATGGTTCACCAAAACCATTTGATATATCACATCCTACTAAGAAAGGATGGAGACTTCGCTATGCCTGTATTGAGGGACCAGAGGTAGCAGTATATCATAGAGGTAGATTAAGGGATTCTAATAAGATTGAATTGCCATATTATTGGAAGGATTTGGTTGCTGAAGATAGTATTACAGTACAGCTACAACCTATTGGGGATAGACATTTCCATCTCAATGTGGTAGAGTTCACAAATGAATATGTTATAGTTAAAGATCCAGATGATAAACCAATTGATTGTTTCTACCATGTATATGGTGAGAGAAAGGATGTTAACCCACTAATCACTGAGTATGAGGGTGAGAGTTGGAAAGATTATCCTGATCCAAATCATTATACTGATGATTTTGTGAATCGTAGATACGATCACCCAGACTTTGCTGGTCCTCCTAATACTAATACAAAATGAGTCTACCATACACTGAAGAGGACTTCATCTCTGCTAGTGAATGTCAGAGATTGATAGACTATGCCAATACAAATAAGAAAGCAGATGTCAGTCGTAATGATACTTATTCTACTGAGGTAGAGTGGAAGGATCATGGTGCAATCTATTTTGGAAATAATGTAGACAGTGTAGCACCAGCATCAGATGATCCAGTAGTAACAGCAGTTAATAATAAATGTAAGACCTTTGTTGATTGTGAATTAGACTATGCTGGTATAGTAAGATGGCCAGTTGGTACATTTATGAAACCACATGTTGATAACAATAATATACACAAGGCAAATATTATAGCAGCAATGCTATATCTTAATGATGGTTTCACTGGTGGTAATCTAATTTTTCAGGATAGAGTGGTAGAACCAAGGCCAGGAAAGTTATTTGTATTCAAAAATGCAGAGAATTTGCATTATGTTAATAGGGTAGAGGGTTCTGAACGATTTGCTTTATCGTTCTGGTATCATATATAATGTATGAAAAATATTACACCATGTAGATTAGGGGGTGCTCAAATCCCTATTTTTGGATCAAATTTAGAAGGAAATAAAAAGGAAATTTTTAAAGCAATTGATTGGGCTAAGGAAAATAAAGTTGATGTGCTAACCACTCCAGAAGGTTCTTTATCTGGATATAATGGTAGTTGGGAAGACAATATAGGGGAATTGAATAGTGTTTTAAAAGAAGTTGAAGATTATCAAAAACAATCTGGGGTTGCTTTAAATTTAGGGACATGTTTTTTAGATGCGGAACCCACTGGTTATATTAAAAGAAATCAAATTAGATATTATGATAAGGATGGTAAGATATATGCAGTAACTAATAAGATATATTGTGGGCAGACAGATGGTAATTGTGTAGGATCATTAGAATCATTAGAATCATTCGTGTTACCATTTACTGAATTAAAAGCAGTTGGTATGATATGCAATGATATAGTTGGAGAAGAGGGTGAAAAGAAAATTAGAAGAATTACACCTTTAACTAGTGAACTTAAAAAATTAGGTGTTGATATTATATTTCATCCTACAAATGGTTATAAAATATGTGAAAATCATTATCCTGATCCAGATGATGATAATTATAAAAATAGAGATGTTTTTGAGCAATATCATGAAGCACATATTAGAATGTGTTCTCTTAAAGTCAAATCTACTATATTTGTGGTTGATTCGTGTACTTATTGGGGATGGCAGGGAGATGAGGATGAACTTGATAAATGTAAGACCTCATCACCTAGCGGAGTTGTTAATTCTTTAGGTGAATATGTCGTAAAAGTTCCTAGATATGGTCGTCAGTATTTTTACTATGATATATAATTGAAGTGTTAGGGTTGACCCTATGATCCTCTCATGCTACAATAACCACATATGGTTACATCATTCTATGGGTAAGGAAGACGAGTGGATTATGAGGGTGGTCATCAACATGGGCAGGAGGACAGTCCTCTGTGTCTCATCTGATGGTGACGAGAAACTTGTAGAATGTGACAGCCCACAAGAGTTTATAAATGTAGTAGAGTTTTGCAAAACTGTACTAGAACCCGAAGACATTCACTATGAAGAAATCAAAGTCGCAAGAGTCTGATGAGGTTACATGTTGGATCGATGAAGAGCAGGTAGACTGCAAATCATGGGATCCAATAGAAAGTGACATTAAGGTCGAAGTCACTGATGATGAGTTTATTAAACTGCATAAAGAGTATGACCTATGACAACCCCGAATTGGCAGCACAACAGCAACAAGGAACCCAAGAGGACTCTGAAACCTCAAGCGTTGAGAGCAGCCAAAAAACGAGTGCAAGCATTCAAGAAAAAATATCTGTTGCAAAAAACAGGATAGCAGAATTGGAACTTCTTATTAGACATTGGGAATCATGAGTAAAATAATTAGATTGGCAGGTGCTCAATTACCTGTAGGAACTGATATACAATCAAATAAACGAGAGATATTGCAAGCAATGGATTGGGCTAAGGAGAATGAGGTTGATCATCTTCTTACTCCAGAGGGTTCCTTATCTGGTTGGTATGGTGGATGGGAATGTAAACTTGACGAATTAAAAGAAGCATTAAAAGAAGTTGAAGATCATCAGAAAAAACTTGGTATTGGTTTGCATTTAGGTACAAATTTTAAAGAGTCAGAACCATGTGGAGATTTTCTTAGAAATGAGATAAGACATTATAATAAAGGTGGTGATCTTAGAGGACTTACTATGAAGACACTTCCTATTTTTGGTACAGAGTGTGCTGTTCCTAGAGATGAGAAAAGAGATCCTATAGTTGTGATTGATTTGTTAGAAGAATCTATAGATCAATTAGTAGATGATAAAATTTATGAACAATCTATGGCTGCTGGATTGATATGTAATGATTTGTATGGATCAGGTGAAATAGGAGTTTTGCCTATTACCACTATGTTTAAACAAATGAATGTATTGGATGTAGTGTTACATGCAACTAATGGTAGAAAGATGCCAGAGGATGATCCATGTTTTGAAGTATTTG
>Ga0111541_10000188_pt1 | contig 19454 bp, 10 predicted proteins | sample Knorr_S7_td_DCM__FD_83039 | JGI IMG/M metagenome (GOLD analysis project Ga0111541, IMG submission 83039) | Marine microbial communities from Southern Atlantic Ocean transect - Knorr_S7_td_DCM_ad_131m_LV_B (version 2) (version 2) | ecosystem: Environmental > Aquatic > Marine > Oceanic | place...
GAGGTGGAAGATACAGCATTATAACTAACACAAACCGTTATACACAGTTCTTATAACTTAACTGTGCAAATATGTTAGGGGTTTATGTTACATAGTGGTTACACAGTTGTTGACATAACCTCTGATATATTGTAGAATGGTTTATAACAGTTAAGGACAGGTATTTGCCCCCTTGTGTGTTATCCCCGATGCGGGCGTTGCCGTTTATAAAAAAGTGAAAGTCCCTAACCTACAACGAACCGAAAACGAGAGATATATAAAAAAATCCCGAAAAAATTTTTTGACCTTCTAAGGTTTGCTATATAAAAAAATCCCCCAATAAAAAAAATGCCTATAGAAGATGAGATAATAACATATCATATCTACGCAAAAGATAGATGTATATATCATAATCTAAAGCAAGAAGACTTTGAGGAAAAATGGGAATTATTAAATGTAATGGTAGGGTTATTACATACTGACTACAAAGCAGAAGATCTAAGTTATGAGAAAGCTGCCCCCACGGTAGGTGTTGGAGGACCTGTGAGAATAACCGCAGAACCTCCTGGTGAAGATTCCTATTAGATGGAGACAGTACTTAAGTTTGCTACTCCTATATGGAGAGTATATAATGAATTACCCAGAGGCGCATATGAGTGGGCATTAGACTATCAAGAGGATAACGATAATAAACAAAGATCAAATAGGGGAGGGTATCAGAGTGTCGCACAGACCTTTGATTATCTTCCCTTTCCTTTTAGGGATCATATACTAAACTCATTTGATTTCAAAGATAAGATAAGACCTGCAAACTGGTGGTTAAATGTAAATGAGAAAGGAGACTTTAACTTTCAGCATACACATCCTAAATGTGATCTATCAGGTATATGGTATCTAACTGATAATCATAATACATTAGTATTCATAGATCCTTTACAACATAGTCGAAGTAATTTATATCATACATTTCCAGAATTAGATATAGGTGAAGGTGTATATGTAAATGCAAAAGCAGGAGAAGTACTTATATTTCCATCAGATTTACCACATTATGTTGAACCTCATCCATTAGATAGTAAACGTGTTTCGGTTTCCTTCAATATGCATTTAATTAATTGACAACTATATAATATCGATGTATAATTGAAATGAAGGTAACTTAAAGGTTATGGCAAAAGGATTTACTGTTAAAGCAAAAGCACCGACTAAGGAAGCACCCAAATGGGATATTCCTGCAATCAAGGAAAGATGGAAAGGAAAGACTATAGTATTTTGTTTACCAGGTAGAGGTTGTTCATATACCTTTTTAAAGAATTTTGTACAATTGTCATTTGACATGGTACAGGCAGGAATGAGTATTCAGATCAGTCAGGATTACTCTTCTATGGTTAACTTTGCACGTTGTAAATGTTTAGGTGCAAATGTTCTTCGTGGACCAAAGCAATTACCTTGGGATGGTAAACTACAATATGACTATCAACTATGGATTGATAATGACATTGTGTTTAATGTGGAGAAGTTCTGGCAACTCTGTGATCTAGCATTACCTGCGAGTGGTGAAGAAAGACAGATCGCAGCAGGCTGGTATGCTACAGAAGACGGACATACTACCTCAGTTGCTCACTGGTTAGAAGAGGAAGACTTCCGTAAGAATGGGGGAGTTATGAATCATGAGACTGTTGAATCTATGGGCAAACGCAACAAGCCTTTCACAGTTGATTATACAGGTTTTGGATGGGTCTTGATTAAGAAGGGTGTCTTTGAGAACATGGAATACCCTTGGTTTGCTCCTAAGATGCAGATCTTTGAGTCAGGTGGAGTTCAGGACATGTGTGGTGAGGACGTGTCTTTCTGCCTTGATGCAAAAGAAGCAGGTATTGAGACATGGTGCGACCCTCGCATACGTGTAGGACATGAGAAAACAAGGGTTATTTAAAATGTCCGTTAATACTCAACTCAGAACCGAAGAGTTATGGGATCTAACCGCAGAGATCCTCACCGAACTTTCTCGTAGAGATGGAGTTGAGTATAGGGTGAAGGCAACATCCGAATCTTTAGAACAAAAATTGGAGGGAATTATTTAATGCCAATGTTATCAGGGATAAAAGATGGTAGTTACAAGCTACCTCGTCCGAAAAAAACTCGTCAAGGCCGCTCGTCTCGAACACTACTATCCGCAACGTCTCGAAATAAAGCAAAAAAAGCATACCGAGGGCAAGGAAAATAATGAAGGAGGGTTAAGTCCCTCCTTTTTTTATGTTAAATAGTAAAAACATACCAAAATTATGGAAAATTCCAAGAAAAAAATGCTAAGAGAGGTTAATAATGACCGTCTTACACCTAAAAAACGTGATGATTTAGTTCAAAGTGAGATTTTTGGGGATTTTGAGGAAGATGGATTAGATTATGAAGTGGATGCGTTTACTCTTACAGAATAAGAGTATACAATCCTTAATAAATAAACAATAATCGGTGTATTAGTGTGCCTTTAGAACGGGTTAGTCAAGGATTTAAAGACATTAGCATGACATTTCAGGCAAATCCCCTGAATGAAGATCTCATTGCACTTAAAAATGCAAACGCAATTGCTCGTTCTATTCGTAATATTGTATTTACAACACCTGGAGAGAAGTTTTTCGACCCATCCTTTGGTTCTAGGATCACCGAATCCTTATTTGAGAACATAGACGAGATTACTGCTACTATTATTGTTGATGAAATACGTGAATCTATAGAAAATTATGAACCACGAGTGCAATTAATCGATGTTTTAGTATTTCCAAACTATGATAATAATGCTTTTGATGTAAATATCGTATATGAGATCATTGGAATTGAGATTCCAGCACAAGAATTACAATTTGTTTTGCAGTCAAGTAGGTAAAAATGCCATTAGCTAACTTTTCTAACTTGGATTTTGACCAAGTTAAATCAACTTTAGAGGAATATCTTAAATCTAACTCGAATTTTACTGATTACGACTTCGAGGGATCTAACCTTTCAACGCTTTTAGATGTTCTGGCATACAATACTTACATTACTTCTTATAATGCGAACATGATCACTAACGAAGTGTTCATTGATACTGCAACTTTAAGAGAAAATATCGTTTCATTAGCAAGAAATATAGGTTATGTACCCCGTCCAAGGCAAGCAGCACGATCAACTGTATCATTTTTCGTAAATACGAGTGGAATTACCCCTTCACCTGCTACTTTAACCCTTAAAAAAGGTCCTGTGGCAGCATCAGCAGCAGCATTTGGTGGTCAATCCTTTATTTTTTCGATTTTAAGTGATATTACGGTTCCAGTTTTTAACGGAATTGCAGAATTTAACGATGTTGAGGTTTTTGAAGGTACACTTTTAACTCAAACCTTCACATATTCATCCAGAATTCCAAATCAAAAGTTTATTTTACCAAATATTGGAGTTGATACTGATTTAATTACTGTTTCTGTACGTCCGAACGAAGCATCTACGACAGAAACCAAATATAGCATTCAAAATAGTCTTTTTGACGTAAATTCTGACTCAAAAGTTTACTATTTACAAGAAATTGAAGATGAAAGATATCAAATATTCTTTGGAGACGGTATTTTTGGAAAAGATCTTGAAGATGGTAACTTTATTACAATAAATTACATCACTTCTAATGGTGATGCAGCAAATGGACTAAGTTCTTTTAACTTTGCAGGTAGAATTGAGTATACACGTAATGCTCAATCATATACTATCAGTTCTGGCATCTCTTTAATGACTACAGGACTGACTGCATCGGGTGGAGAGACAATTGAGTCTGTAGAATCGGTTAGAAAGTTTGCTCCAAGGATTTATTCGTCTCAAAACAGAGCAGTAACCTCAAATGACTATGAATCTTTGATTCCATCACGAATTTATCCAGAAACTGAATCAATTTCCGTTTTTGGAGGAGAAGATTTAGTACCTCCTCAGTTTGGAAAGGTCTTTATTAGCATAAAACCAAGAACTGGTGACTTTTTACCAAGTTTGATCAAAGAAAAGATTAAATTAAAGTTGAAAAAGTATGCTGTAGCAGGAATTGTCCCAGAAATACTTGATTTGAAGTATTTGTACCTTGAAGTTAACTCAAAAATCTATTTTAACACAAATCTTGCTCCAACTGCAGCGTATGTTTCTTCATTAGTTCAAAGTAATGCTGAAAAATATGCTGAATCTTCCGATATGAACAAATATGGTGCTAGATTTAAGTATAGTAAGTTTTTAAATCTTATTGATCAGAGTAATGAATCAATAACTTCCAATATTACAACTGTTTATATACGTAGAGACATAAGAGCAGTATTAAATGCTTTTGCAGAGTATCAAATTGGTTTTGGTAACGAATTTCATATTAAGAGCATGAGTGGATATAATATTAAATCATCAGCATTTAAAATAGCAGGGGTAATGGATGATGTGTATATTTCAGATATACCAAATACTAATAAATTAACAGGATCCCTATTCTTGTTTACTCTTCCTTCTATACAGTCACAATCTCCTACTATTATTAGAAGAAATGTTGGAAATATTGATTATAAGAATGGAGTTATTACTATTAATCCAATTAATGTTCAATCTGGAATGATAAAAGATGGTCAAACCATTATTGAAATTTCAGCATGTCCTTTATCTAATGATGTTATTGGATTACAGGATCTTTATTTGCAACTAGATATAAGTAACAGTATGTTTGAAACTGTCGTGGACGAAATTGCTTCTGGATTAGATCCATCTGGTTCCAACTATATTACCTCTTCGAGTTATGCCAACGGCAGTCTGGTTCGTGCAGGTGGACGTAATAGTGATATAACACAAACTGACGGACCTGCTGCTCCTAGCACTTCTGTTGCTTCATCCTACTAAGATAATAGAAATATCCAATGACAACAAAAAGAGTTAAGTTTAGTAACATAGTTCAGAACCAGCTTCCTGGATATGTACAAACCGAGTATCCATTAGTCGCAGAGTTCTTAAAATCCTATTATCAAGGTCAGGAGTATCAGGGAGGACCAATTGATTTGGTCACTAATATTGATCAATATGTAAAAATAGATAATCTTACCAATCTTACTGAATCTGTTGGTTTAGGTGCGACTGTTGGAATTGCAAGTGATGCAATTGATATTGATATGCAGAATTTCCCAACAGGAACTTTGGGATTTCCAGATTCTTATGGATTATTGAAAATTAATGATGAAATTATTACTTATACTGGAATAACTACTTTTGGGTTTACTGGATGTGTTAGAGGGTTCAGTGGCGTCACTTCTTATAGAAGTCCTACTAATGCTGAAGAGTTAGTTTTTGAATCTACAACTGCAGAACAACATCCTAAAGGATCTACTATAGAAAATTTAAGTTGTTTATTCTTAAAAGAGTTTTTAACTAAAACAAAGCATCAAATTACTCCAGGATTAGAAGGAAGACAACTTACACCAGAATTAAATCAAGAAGTTTTCTTAAAACAGTCAAAAGACTTTTATTTAAGTAAAGGAACTGATAGAGGTTTTGAAATTTTATTTAAAGCATTATATAATGAAAAAGTTAATATTATTAGACCCCGTGATTTTCTTTTTACACCATCTAATGCCAACTATAAAATTACAAGAGATTTTGTAGTAGAACCTATTGTAGGTGATCCAATGAATTTGGAATTATCTACTTTATTTCAAGATGAATATGAAGGTTCTGATCTAGAGAAGGCATATGCTCCTATAACCCATGTAGAAAAGATTGCAGTAGGTGTTGGAGAGACCTTTTATAAGTTTAGTGTAGATGCTGGATATAATAGAGACTCTAGAGTTGAAGGTGCTACTTATGGTACATTTAATACTCATCCAAGAACTAAAATTGTTGGCACAGTAGCAGCAGGAGCTACTACTTTTGATGTTGACTCAACAGTTGGATTTGCAACTGATGGAGAACTTCATTGGAAATATATTGATGGTACTGTAGGTGTAAGTTCATATACTTCTAAAAACTTAACCCAATTTTTTGGATTAACTGGAATTGCTAAAACTATTACAAGTGCAGAATCAGTTGGTATCAATACTTTTGCATATGGACAGTCTGTAGTTGATCCAGACGAGACTATTGAAGTAAGAATTACATCTGTTGTTCATAATTTAGAATATGATAAAGCAGCTTGTCTTTATGGAAGTGGAGATAGTATAAAAATTAAAACTTTAGGAATTGGTAATACCGATTATAGATTATCTAATTGGTTCTATAATGTTTCACCAACTTATAAAGTAAAACAGTTAGGATTAATAGACGTTTCAGACTGGACATATGAAGTCTTTACTGATGTTGATCATGGATTTAAAGTAGGAGATAGAGCTGTTCTTTCTAGATCTGCAGATGCTAGAACTGCTTATCCACCTTCTCTTATAAGTCAAATAACTTCTTCCAAATCTTTCATTATGAAAGAACAGGGTGAAATTGATGTTACTCGATATCTTGAAGATAATCCTTACATAATTGAAAGAAAAATTGCTAAAGTAAATGCTCTTAACTTCCCAGAAGCATCTGTATATTCTAGTGATGTTCAAAATGTTTATAAAGAAAGATCAGAGGATAAACTTTTAATCACATCACCTTCTATTCCATCATATGATGCTTCTGCTTTAGGTGTTAATGCGAATAGAATTATCTTTAATGGAAGTTTTGATGGAGATACCTTTAATATTATTGCTGATGCTACAACACCTGTTGGCGTACCTATTTTTGACCACGGTTATTATACTGGGGATGCGATTTACTATACACCACAAATAATTAATGAGATTTATGTAGACACTACTAGTGGTACTAAGTTAGATAATTATGTAATTAAATCCGAACTATTCCCCAATTCAGAAGGTCTTTATTTTGTTAAACGAGTAGATGCTAATAGCATTAAACTTGCAAAAAGTAGATCTGACCTTTATTTTGAAAATTATGTAACTCTTGATAATGTAGGAATCGTAACTGATAATAGAATTGAACCCTTTAGTTTCCATGAAGAGACTTTAAAATCTCAAAAACTTGTAAGATCAATTAATCCACCAATTAATACTGGAACCATATATGAAACTACTCCAGGTACTACTGGTATTCTTGCAAATGGTGTAGAAATATTAAATTACAAATCTTATGATAAAATTAATTATGGAGAAATAACAGGTATAGATGTTCTGGGTGGTGGTAAAGGATATGATGTAATAAATCCTCCTATTAGTCGAATTGCTGATTCTGTTGGTACAGGTGCTACAGGATGTGTTGCAGTTAAAGGAACTTTACAAGATATTAGACTCATAGATCCTGGTTTTGCATATGAAGAAACTCCTGTAGTAACAATTACTGGAGGAAATGGTAAAGGTGCGACTGTTGGTGTAAATATGCAGTCCGTATCACATTCTATTCCTTTCTTCTCTAATTCTAGTAAAGTTGGACTTGGTACAACAGGAGATTTACCATCTACAATTGGATTCTCAACCTATCACAAATTTGCTAATGGTGAAAAAGTAATATATGACCCTAAAGGTCAAAGTGTTATTGCTGGATTAACAAGTGATGCAAGTTATTGGGTTTCTGTAGTTGGAACAGGTGGAACTGTAATAAGACTCCATACTGGTGAAGCAGGTGCTTTAGCTGGAATTAATACTGTTGTACTTACTGCTCGTGGTGATGGTGTACAGCACATAAAAGCATATAATACAAAATCTATTGTAGAATCTATTAATGTACTTACATCTGGATCTGGTTATGAGAATAAGAAGAGAACTGTACAACCTGCAGGAATCAATACATCTTCAGATGAAATAAACATTGTAAATCATGATTATAAAAATGGAGAAATCATTAACTATACTTGTACAGGAACTCCTATTACAGGATTAACAACTGCTACAGATTATTATGTTAATGTTGTTGATAAAGATAATTTTAGATTAACAAGTGTTGGTGTAGGAACTACTGCTAAAGATTTTTATTATAGGACTAAACAATATCGTGATCTTACTTATATTGGTGTAGGAACTCATCAATTTAATTATCCTCCTATTAGTGTTCAAGTAAAAGGAAAGGTAGGAGTAACATCTGTAGGAACAGAAACCTTTGAGGCTAAAATTCAACCAATATTCAGAGGAGAGGTTACATCTATTCATTTAATTGATAAAGGTGTCGGATATGGATCTTCTGAGGTTATTAATTTTAATAGAGAACCTGATGTAACTTTATCTTCTGGTACTGGAGCTGAACTTGTACCAATTATTAGTGGTGGATCTATTAGTGAAGTTTATGTTAAGTATAAAGGTAAAGATTATATTGCTCCCCCAGATCTCCAAATAACGGGTACTGGTTCTGGTGCTCTTTTAACTCCTATTCTTAAAACTGTTGGCGTTGGAACTACTGCCACATATCTTTTAGAAGAAGTTAAGGTTCTTAATAAAGGTGCTGGATATGGTTCATCAACTACTTCAATCGATGTTGTATCACCAGGATCTGAAGTAAAGATTCGCACTAATGTCCAACAATGGACTGTAAACTTATTTGAAAAATATTATCAAGGTGAACAAATAACATCTGATGATGGAATTATTGTAAATGGATTGAATAGAGGGTATGGACTACAATACACACACTTATATGCTCCCAGGAAACTCAGAGAGGGTATGTATGCGACGAATCAAGAGGGAGTATCCTTATATGGTCAACCAGACTTAAAACGTGTTAACGGGCAAGAAATTGAGTCTCCAGATCATTCTCCAATTATTGGTTGGGCATATGATGGAAATCCAATTTATGGTCCTTATGGTTATGTTAAGAAAGAGGGTGGATCTGTAACCCAGATGAAATCAGGATATGTTGAAGAAGCAGCATCTAAGGAAAATAGACCGCCATTAACTGTTTTTGGACCAGGATTTTTTGTTGAAGATTTTACTTATAAAGAAAAAACAGATGAAACTGTTTTAGATGCTAATAATGGAAGATTCTGTATTACTCCACAATATCCAAATGGAGTGTATGCATATTTTGCAACCATTAGTAATTCTGGTGCTGAACAGGGTGGTCAATTCAATAGTTATAAATTGCCAGTATTCCCTTATCTTTTAGGTGATAATTATCAGTCAACTCCTGATGAATTTAACTTTACTCAATATTCTAATCAAGATGATTATCTATTGACTAAAGGAAAACTTAGAAAAGATATGACTCTTGCTGATGTTAAAGAAGAGTCTACATGGAGTACTGATTTCTATAGAAATACTGCACCTTATAATTTGATTGAAGGTGATGAGCAATATCAATACATGCCTCTTCCTAATAAATTGAAGCAGCATATAGATCTTAAAGGAGTTGCTCCAGGAGTTGTTGAAAGTATTGGAATTACAACAGGTGGAAGGAATTATAAGGTTGGTGATACTGTAGTATTCAATAATGAAGGAACAAGTGGTGGTAAGGCAGCAGCAGCAGTTTCAAGACTTGTTGGTAAAGATGTTACTGGTGTTAGTGTTGCTACAAGTTCAATAAGTGGATTGGAAGTTTATCCAGGTCCACAAAAAGGTGATTATACTCTTGTAAATGATGAACCTATTAATTGGATTAATGGTGATATTATTAATGTTACAGGACTATCTACAACTTCATCTAAAATTGAAGGAACTTATAATGCAGGTATTAGTTCTAATCGTCTTGTCTTAACTGGTGTTGGAACTACAGCAGTTGCTATTGGTACTGATGGTGCTACAGGAATAGTTACTCACTTTAGTGTTCAGGGTGATTTGAAATTCCCAGCTATTAGACCTAATGATATTTTGGGTATAGGAACGGAAACAGTTCAGGTATTGAATATAGAGCCTAATCTCACTCGTATAAGGGTTCTAAGGGGTTACAACGGGGTTACAGGGGTATCTCATACTGTTACATCTATATTGCTTGAAGATCCTCGTAAAGTGGTTGTTCGTGCTGGAATTAATTCAAGTTATGAATGGAAACAAAATACCCAGATATACTTTGAACCTAAAGAAACTGTTGGTGTAAACACTCTATCTGGTGTTGGTATTGGTAGCACACTTAGGTTCTCTAATCCTGGTGTTGGTCTAACAATGCTTTATGTGAAGACTAAGGAAATGTACCTTCCTCAACATGGATTACTAACTGGTGATAAGTTAACTTATTCTCCTGGTAATGGAGCAGGTATTACTATTTGGGAAGATGGTAAAGCAGGAACAGGAGTAAAAACATTAGTAAATGGACAAACTCTTTTTGCAGCAAAAATTAATGATGACATAATTGGGTTATCTACTTGTAGGGTAGGTTTAGGTACTACGGGTACTTTTGTGGGTATTGCAAGCACACAGAGGGACAGTACAACGTTCTTCTTTGCTGGAATAGGAACAGGAGTATATCACAGTCTTAAGACAAATTATAATGTAATTACAGGAGAAGTTAATAGAACTAAGGTTACTGTTTCAACTGGAGAAACTCACGGTTTATTAAATGATCAAACAGTGTTTATGGATGTTAGTCCAGGTATAGACACTTCAATTATTGTCAAATATAATGATTATAATAGAAATGTAGTAATCAATCCTAAGACTTTTACAGCAGCTGGTGTAAACACAACTACAAACGAATTAACTATAACAAATCATGGTTATAAAACAGGTGATAAGATTATTCATACTGTAGGAGTAGCATCTGCCATACCAGGTGGTTTAGCAGATAATGAGATTTATTATATTGTTAAAATTGACAATAATACTATTAAATTATCCCCAACTTATCATGAATCAACAGAATCTAAACCACCTATAGTTGGAATTACTAGTGCTGGTGATGGTGGAGTTATTAATCCAATAAATCCTCGGATAGAATTATATAAAGATTGTAATGCTGTATTTGATGTTTCTGATTCATCTTTATCCTATGTCAATCAGGCAACAACTTATTCTGCATTTAAACTCACTTTCTATAAGGATGAGAATTTTACTAAAATTTGGGATACTTCTACATTATCAAGAGACTTTAATGTTATAAGAAATGGAGCTCCTGGTATAACAACAAATGCTAATGTTACTTTAAAAGTAACAAAAGAAGTTCCTCATGAATTATTCTATAGACTAGAACCTCTTTATGATAGTAATCTTCCTGCTGTAAAGAAAGAAATCACAGTAGACGAAGATGTTATTTCTGGAAGTCAGGTAGAAATTTTAGAAAGTTTGTATAATGAGGGTGGAGAGAATGGTCAAAGGATTACCATAGCTGCTACTAACCAATTTACATACACCTTATCGAAGATTCCTGAAAGAGCATCTTATGGAGCATTATCTGATTTAACATATGAAACTACTAGTGATAGTGCATATGGTGAAATATCTGCATTTGAAATAAAGAATCCAGGTGAGAATTATTACAATCTTCCTGGAATTACAACTATTAAGAGTGCTTTAGGAACTAATGCAATTATTTCTGGAGTTAGTACCTCTATTGGTAAGATTAGAACAATAAAACTTTCAGATATTGGATATGATTTCCCATCTGATCCAACATTAATGCCATCTGCTGCAATGCCTCAAATCATTCAGCTTGATGCTCTTAAATCTGTTCAGAAAGTAGGAGTAACTTCCTTTGGTAGAGGTTATAATGCTAATCCTGGTTTGGTTGTTATTGATGGATTTACTGGAAAACCAGTTTTAGATCTAAAATTATCTTATGAACTAGGTAATCCAAATGTAGAAATTTTGCAGAATACATTTGGTATGCATGATGCACCACCTACAGTAGTTCCTATACACAACAGTAATGGTGTTGGTATTTCAACTGTTGGATTTAATACATCTAGTAAAGATGTAACAGTTGAATTGCAGGTTGGATATAGTACTGCAGATACATTCCCATTCTCAGTTGGAGAATTGGTATTTATTGAAGGTATTTCTGTAGGTGTAGGATCAACAGGAAGAGGATATAATTCTGCTGAATATGATTACAAACTCTTTAATATAACTGCAATTGAAGAAAATTATGGTGGAATTGGAAGTATTACTTATAACCTTACTGATTTCTTTGGAGATTTAGCACCTGAATTAACACCAGGACAATTTGATTTTGTTAACTCTGCAGGAAGAATTGTTTCTCAGAAGAACTTCCCTAAATTTAGAATTGATCTTACTGATTCTAGTGATTATGTTGTAGGAGAAACAGTTACAGGTACATTAAGTAGTACTACTGGTATCGTTGAATCTTGGAGTGCTAATACAGGAATCTTAAGAATTTCTGCTCAAAAGGATTTTGTAGTTGGTGATATTATTGTAGGTAGTGCTTCTGGAGTTGAAGGTGTTGCCTCATCTATTAAATCTTTTGATGCATATCTTACATTAGGTGCTACTGCTAGAATAGAAGGTGGTTGGGAAACAGAATCTGGATTCTTTAATAGAACTTTACAGAGATTCCAGGATAGTGACTATTATCAAAACCTTTCATACTCATTAAGTTCTAGAGTTGATTTGGATGTATGGGATGATCCAGTTTCTACATTAAATCATACAATAGGATTTAAGAAATTTAGTGATTATCAGTTAGAGTCTACTCCAGATGATACAGACTCTTTAAAGGTTGGTTTATCAACTGAATTGTCAGCTTATGGTATTGTTGCGGAGCAATTCTCAATAGTTGATATGAATTGTGTTGAAGATTTTGATCTTGCCTCAGAAAATGGTTTAATAATTGGTAAAGATACTGTTTCTACAGAAATAACCTTCTCAAGTAGAATTTTAAAGGATTATGATGAATCAATTGGTAATAGAGTTGTTTCTATTGACGATTTTAGTGGAACATTTAATAGTAACCCAAGATCTACTCGTTATACAACAGTTGCTTCTTGGACTTTGGCAGAAAGAAGAGCATTAAAATATTTCCTATATGTTAAAGATAAGAGATTTACTGCTCAAAGGCAATTAACTATTTGTGATATTATCCATGATAATAATTTTGGTTATCTTAATCAATATGGAAAAATAGACACTGTTTATAATCAAGGTGATTTTGATTTTGCTATTTCTGGTAGTTTAGGTGAATTAAGATGGTATCCTGTAAAATACTCTGTTAATGATTATTGGATTGCTAGTCTTTCCTTTAATTTGGATGATAATGCATTAAGTACTGGTAGTACAGTTGTTGGTCCTTCTATTGTAGATACAGAAAGTGTTGCAATAGGGGTTGGAATTGGAACTACCACAATTGTTGGTATTGCAAGCACTTATAGATCTGCTCATGTAATAGTATCAATTAATCCAGATATCAATTACGAAGAATTTGAATATAATCAATTTAATATTATTCATGATGGATCAACTGTTGATATAATGGAATATGGTCGATTATCGACGAATATAACGGAAGGATATGTGACCCAAACTGGTATGGGAACATATAGTGGATATATTGAGAATGATTTATTAAAAATTGATTTCTATCCCAACTCTGGTGTTGGTATTGGTACAACAGGTGCTATTAACACTATGTTAGTTGGTATGGCATCTTCTGAATATAGTGGAATATCAACAGTAGAGTTGAAGCACTGTATTCTTGAATCTAGATGTACTGGTATTGGTTCTACAACATCTCCAGTTGAAAATGTTATAGCAGAATATCCTCCTGATTATCAAGCTGCTTATTGCTATGTTCAGGTTACTGATTGTACCAATAAAGCATATCAGATGTCTGAATTCCTTTGTATTAATGATTATGTTCAGGATGAAGCACAAGAAAGTTATGATGTGGAATTTGGTAATGTTTATTCTGGTAATGCTGGTCTAGGAACAATAGGAAGTAGAGTTTCAGCTGCTGGAACAATGTCTATTGTGTTTACTCCTAATGCAAGTATGGATGTTCAAACAAATGTATGGAGTAATGTATTAAAAATTGAGGATGATACTAGTCAAACTATAGATTTTGATAATGGTGCAATAGAATCTGGATTTGGAGATTATGAAGGAACTGACCGTGCTATTAAGAGACAATTTGAATTAAAGCATAGGACAGATAATATTTTTGATAAATCATTCCTTGGTGCAGATAGTTCTATTGTAAAAACTGATGATAACGTTATTGTCCTACCAAACCACTTCTTTGTTACAGGTGAAAAACTTACATATACTCATGCTGGTGCTGGTAAAACAATGGCAGTTGGTATTGCAACAACTAGTGGATTTGTTGGAGTTGGTACAACCAATAAACTACCTTCCACAGTATATGCAGTTAAAGTTGATGATGATACTATTAAACTTGCAGAAACTCCTGCGAAAGCACTTAAGACTATTCCAGATGTTGTAGACCTCACTAGTGTAGGTATAGGAACTTCTCATAGATTTACTGCTCATAATCAAAATGCAAAACTATTGGTATCGATTGATAATATGATTCAATCTCCAATTGTTGCAACTGCAGTTACAAATCATTTAACTTCTCAAGTTTTAACTACTGATGAGTTTATCACTCTTTCAGGAATTACTTCAATCTTTGGTGGAGACTTGATTAAGGTTGGTAATGAAATAATGAGAGTTGATGGTGTTGGTATAGGTGCTACAAATAGAATACAGGTTAGAAGACCTTGGATGGGAACAGCACTTGCTGGATATAGTACTGCAACTGTAGTTACTAAAGTTGTTGGTAATTATAATGTTGTTGATAATACTATAAACTTTGTTGCTGCTCCAAGTGGTAATGTTCCATTAAGTACTACCACAAATAGACCAGATGATAGAGATTGGGTTGGTATTTCAACTGGATCAAGTTTTGAAGGAAGAATGTTTATGAGATCTGGTGTTCCAGATACTTTAGAAGAAACATATTATAGAAATTATGTTTTTGATAGTCTTTCTGCTCAATTTACTGGACAAAAAGCAGATTTCACTCTTAAATCAGAAGCAGGAAATGTTGCTGGATTAACCACAGATAATGCAGTTATTCTTATTAATGATGTATTCCAAATTCCTGGATCTGATAACAATTATACTTTAGCTCAAACAACTACTGGTATTACTACCATATCCTTTACAGGAACAGGAAGTTCTGTTGCTAATGATCCTAATGTAGGAACACTTCCTCTAGGTGGTGCAATTGTTTCTGTTGCTTCTACTGAAGGATTTGGTTATCAACCATTAATAGGAGCAGGTGGTACTGCAGTTGTTTCTACAGCAGGTACTATTGAGTCTGTAAGTATTGCTAATACTGGTTCTGGTTATAGGGTAGGTGTTCAAACTGTATGTAATGTTGCTATTCAAACTTCTACATTACCAGGAACTAGTGTAATTGGAATTGGTACTGCTACTATTGATCAACGTGGATTTATTTCTGGTATTGCTATTACTAATCCATATGTCTTTAATATACCTGTTTTTATCTCTAATGTAGGGTATGATACAGTTACTGGATTAACTACAGTCACTACATCTAGTGCTCATGGATTCTCATTAGGTGAAGAAGCAGTTCTTTCTGGTATTGCATTTACTTGTAATTATTCTGGCACTAAAGCATTAAGTAATTTTGTTTATACTAAAGCAACTGGTATTGCAACAGTTACTACTTCTGCTGCTCATGGATATTCAGCAGATGATGATGTAATTCTTACTGGATTAGCTGTTACTGAAGGTAGTACTAATATTACATATCCAAGAACATCAGATCCATATTATACAGGTTCCAGAATTAGTTCTGTTCCAAATGCTACTAGTTTTGTTATTCAAGTAGGTACAAGTAGCACTGCAATGGAATACACTTCAGGTGGTACAGTTCAGAAAGTGATTGTAGCACCTAGAAAGTCTAATAGTACTGATACTGATGGTGATCCTGCTTATAATGGAGCACCTGTTCTTCAGGTAATCGATACTACTAAATTTGTAGTTAATACAGGAATTAATACTAACCCTCATCTTTATAATAGAGGTGGTGTTGTTAGAAGACCTCTTAAAGTTATTATTGATGATCCACTACCATATGCAGGTATTGATTTAACTTATAGTTCTGAGTCTGTGACTGGAGTTGGAACAGGTGCTAAAGTTGATGTCGTTGTTGGAATGGCATCTAGCATAATCAGCTTTACTATTACAAATACAGGTTCTGCTTATGGTAATGATGAAATTCTAACAATTCCTATTGGAGGAGCTACTGGTATTCCTACTGACCCATCTAAGACTTATAAAGAGTTCCAACTTACACTTGATCCATGCTTCTATGATGAATTTACTGGATGGTCTATGGGTGAATTTGAAACAGTAGATAATGTTGAGAAATATATTACAGGAAGTAGAAAAGATTTCCCATTAACTCGTGATAATGGCACTCTAACAATTAGAGGTGAGAAAGGTTCTAAGATTATTGAACAAGATCTTCTATTAGTATTTGTAAATGATGTTCCTCAAGTTCCTGGTCAAGGATATACCTTCCCAGGTGGTAGTACTATTACATTTACAGAAGCACCTAAGTCTGGTGATAAAATAGAAATTCTATTCTACAAAGGAACTGGTTCTCAAGACGTTGTTGAGAGAATGATTATAGAAACTGTTAAACCTGGCGATGATTTACAAATCAAACATTTACCTTCTCAAGATTTCTGGCTAACAGAAAAAGTTAGAGTTCCTCTCAGTTTGGAATCTACTGACCGTGTTGCTACACCTCCATATTATGGACCAGGTAATGTTGCTGATCCTAACTTAGAAAGACCTATTGCTTGGTGTAGGCAAATGGAAGATAAGATTATTAATGAAAAGGGTGTAGGTAAGGATAGGGAAATCTATGAACCTGTAATTAATCCATATTCCCCTATAATTAAATCTGTAGGTATAGGTTCAACTGTCATTTATGTTCAAAATGCAAGACCTTACTTTGATCCTTATGATGAAGTCGATGATCCAAGTCCTTCTGCAACTGCTCATGATTTCCAAAAGAAAGTTAAGTTTATTTCACAAGAAGTAAGAGCAGGAGCTGCTGGAACTGCTATTGTTTCTGGTTTAGGTACTATTAGCTCTGTTGCTATTTCTACTGGTGGTATTGGATATAGTACTGCGGTAGTAAGTTTTGGTTCTACTTCTCTTGGTGGAAAAGAAGTTGGTGTTGTTACAACATCTACTAGAGCATATGGAACTCCTATAATTAGTGCTGCTGGTACTATTACTGGTATTGCAATTACTTCCGTTGGTGCTGGATATACTTCATCTAATCCACCATCGGTTCTTATTAGTCCTCCTGTATGGTCTGAAGAAGAAAATAATGTAAGTAGTTATGGGGGAGATTCTGGAATTATTGTTGGATTTGGTACTACTACAATTGGTGCTGGTACTACAAACTACCAATTAATATTTGATATGCATATACCTCTTGATTCACAGTTAAGAGATTCTAATATTACTGGAACAGCAGTTACTATTAGTGGAATTAGTACTGGTGATTACTTTGTTGTTAATGATTCTAATGTGGGAGCATCTAGCACCTCAATAGGTTCTCTTGCTGCTGATGGTGCTGTAATTGGTATTGGTACACAGTTTGTGAATAATGTATATGAGGTAAATAGTTTTGAAATAGTTCAATCTCCTACAGGTGTTGCTTCTGATGGGGTGGGTATTGGAACCACTCATATGAGCAGAGTCTTTGTTAAAATTGCTGAACACCTAGATTGGAATGGACAATGGCCTAGCTTTAGTGGAGCAGGAATCCAAACTGGAAATTATTTTGGATCATATAGTTGGGGTAAGATTCTTCTTCCTTCAAGATCTGAAGAAAATGCGTACAATGCGTATACATTAGGTGGAACTGGAGGAATTTCAACTTCCCCTGTAGTAAGAAGATCTAGATCTCTTAAATATAAACTTTACAAATTACCATAAATAAACAAAAAACCTCTGTCAAATGGCTGCAATTATAACTGACCAGATTAGATTATTGAATGCAAGTAATTTTGTTGCTGGAGTAACTTCAACAACAAATGCATATTATTCTTTTATTGGTCTCCCAAACCCTACAGATGTTGATTCTGATTGGAATAATGATCCCCCTTCTCCGAAAGATAATTTTTCGGAAGAAAATGATTATTGGGATGATATGGTAGCTTTGAAAAAAGTTGCTGCTGGAGATTGTAGACAGGTTGTTAAAAAAAGAACGTGGTCATCTGGTACAACATATGACATGTATAGAGGTGATTATAGTAGATCAAATACTGCTCCTGTTTCTGGTGCAACAAACTTATATGCAAGTACTTTTTATGTTATAAACAGTGATTACAGAGTTTATATTTGTCTTCAAAATGGTACTGATCCAGACAACCCAAATGGAAGACCTTCATTGGATGAACCAACATTTACTGATTTAGAACCTAGAAGTGCTGGAAGTAGTGGTGATAATTATCTTTGGAAGTATCTTTATACTATAAAACCTGCTGATATTATTAAATTTGATTCTACTGACTTTATGCCAGTTCCTTTGAATTGGGATACTAATGTAGATGATGCTGCGGTTAGAGATAATGCTGTAGATGGATCAATTAAAATAATAACTATCACTTCTCGTGGTGAAACGATTGGACCTTCTGGTGGTACTGAATATACAAAAGTACCAATTAAAGGTGATGGTTCAGGTGCTGAGTGTACAATTACCACAACTAACGACCAACAGGTTGACACTATAACTGTTACTAAACAAGGATCTGGATATACATATGGGAGTGTAGCATTAGAGGATGGTGGAGTTCCAACAGGAACAAAAATTCCTACATTTGATGTTATCATTCCTCCTCAAGGTGGTCATGGTTCTGACATTTATAGGGAATTGGGAGCAATGAATGTTCTCATATATTCTCGAATTGAGAATGATAATGAAAACCCAGACTTTATTACTGGTAACCAGATTGCAAGAGTTGGATTAGTAGAGAATCCTCAAAAGTATGATTCTACTGCTCTTTTAAGTGCTGATAAAGCAAGTGCTTTAAATGCTTTAAGATTAACTGGATCTGGATATAGTTCTGCTACATTTACAGCAGATAGTTATTTCGTACAAACTATTTCTGCTGGATCCACAGCTCAAGGAAGGGTTGTTAATTATGACCAAACAACAGGTGTTTTGAAGTATTGGCAAGATAGGACTATGGCTGGTTTCAATACTGTTGGAACTGCACAAACTGCTCCTACATATGGATATAACTTAAATCAATTTACTTCTTCTCCAGGAACAGGAGGTAATTTAGAGATTGTCCCTACTGCTGGTTCTACCTTACAGATTGATAGTGCATTCACGGGTATATCTACCGTAATAAATAATATCACATATTATCTTGGTCAGAATTTTACGGATGGTCTTTCCAATCCTGAAGTTAAAAGACATAGTGGCAACATTATTTTTGTTGACAATAGACCAGCTATCACTAGGTCAGTTAACCAAAAAGAAGATATCAAAATAGTATTGCAATTCTAGAAAATCATGCC
>Ga0111541_10000190_pt1 | contig 19416 bp, 20 predicted proteins | sample Knorr_S7_td_DCM__FD_83039 | JGI IMG/M metagenome (GOLD analysis project Ga0111541, IMG submission 83039) | Marine microbial communities from Southern Atlantic Ocean transect - Knorr_S7_td_DCM_ad_131m_LV_B (version 2) (version 2) | ecosystem: Environmental > Aquatic > Marine > Oceanic | place...
ATAGTTTTAGAGAAAGTTGATATAGACGAAACTTATCCTAAGTACATCATAGATAATAAAAGTAAATATAGAGAATGGATTATATGAAAAAAAAATTATCTTTTTCTTTTTGGTGGGCCGTGGAGAATTCGAATCCCCAACCTCTGCGTCCGAAGCGCAGCGCTCTATCCAGTTGAAGCTAACGGCCCGTCCGAATATAGTACTTTTAAATTATTAAATGAATAAAACAATAACATTTTTTGCTAAAGATCTCGACAAAAAGACGAGATTAGACAAGTATTTAACAAAAAATCTAAAAACGTTTACAAGATCCCAAATCAAAAAAATTATTCTTTCTAAAAATATTAAACTTAACAAGAAGTTAATCATATCTCCTTCAGAAAAAATAAACAAAAATGATTTAATCGAAGTAAATATTCCCGAACAAAAAACAGATGATATTAAACCAAAAAAAATGAAGATTGATGTTGTATACGAAGACAAAGAAATGGTTATTATAAATAAACCTAGCGGTCTAGTTGTTCACCCTGGGGCCGGCAATAAAGATGAAACTTTAGTTAATGGTTTGTTGCATCTTTACAAAAATAATTTATCAAATTTAAATGGAGAATTTAGGCCAGGTATAGTTCACAGAATAGATAAAGATACCAGTGGACTAATAGTTGTAGCAAAAAACAATCAGGCACACTCACATTTGTCTGAGCAATTTAGTAATCACAGTATAAAAAGAAAGTACGTAGCATTGATTTGGGGAGTGGTTAGACCTCTTAGTGGAAAAATAACAACTCTAATATCAAGAAGTAAAAAAAATAGACAACTTATGTCTGTAAGCGAGCGTTTAGGAAAAAAAGCAGTTACAAATTACAAAACTTTAAAAACCTTTAGTTCAAAAGAAATACCAAAAATTAGTTTGGTAGAATGTGTTTTAGAAACAGGAAGAACACACCAAATAAGAGTACATTTAGCATTCAAAGGAAATCCATTGATTGGTGATAGAAAGTATGGAAAGAAACAAACAAAATTTAGAAAAGTAAATCAAGAATTTGAAAAAATACTTTTTGATTTCGATAGACAGGCTCTGCATGCCAAAAGTCTAGGCCTAGTTCATCCGACAAAAAACTCATTTCTTAATTTTGACTCGAAATTACCTTATGATTTTAAAAAAATGCTAGACTTTCTTGACAAATTTAGTAATTGAAGAATTTAATTTAATAAATATATATACAGCGATGAGTACAAAAACTGGAATTTCAAATTTACCAACTTTAACGAGTGAAGGAGGTCTATCACTTTATCTCGCACAAATTAAAAAATTTCCAATCTTAGATGCTGAAGAAGAATATATGCTAGCGAAAAACTGGAAAGAAAGAGGAAATTTAAAATCAGCTCATAAACTTGTAACTAGTCATTTGCGTTTAGTTGCTAAAATTGCAATGGGTTATCGTGGATATGGTCTTCCAGTTAATGAATTGATATCTGAAGGAAATATTGGGTTGATGCAAGCTGTAAAAAAATTTGACCCTGAAAAAGGTTTTAGGCTTGCAACATATGCAATGTGGTGGATCAAAGCAGCAATTCAAGAATATGTATTAAGATCTTGGAGTCTTGTTAAAATGGGAACTACCTCAGCACAAAAAAAACTTTTCTTTAATTTAAAAAAACTAAAAAAACAAATTGCACCTAATGAAGATGGGGATTTAAAAAATGAACAGGTAAAAGAAATTTCAAAAAGACTCGGCGTTAAATCTGAAGAAGTGATTAATATGAATCGTAGAATGATGGGTCAAGAAAAATCACTAAATGAACCAATAAAATCTGATGAAAAAAGTGAATGGCAAGATTGGTTACCTAGTGAAGATTTAGATCAAGAACTCTTTGTTTCTCAAAAACAGGAATTAGATGAAAAAAAATCTTTATTATATAGATCTATTAAAATATTAAATGATAGAGAAAGAGAAATAATAGAAGATAGAAAATTATCAAATAATCCCAAAACTTTAGAAGAGTTAAGTAAGAAATATAAAATTAGCAGAGAAAGAATTAGACAAATAGAAACTCGTGCATTTGAAAAGCTTCAAAAAGCTATGTTGAATGCAACGAAGTCCGAAAATCTTCTTCCTAAAAATTAATCAAAAGGATTTTCAATTAAAATCGTATCTTCTCTTTCGGGACTAGTTGATATGCTTGAAATTTTTGCTTCAATAAAATCTTCTAAAGCATATATATATTTTCTTGCATTATCAGGTAAATCCTCAACATTTCTAATTCCTTTAGTACTTTTTTTCCAACCTGGAAAGGTTTTATATATAGGTTTAATTTTAAATTGATCTTCGGCTCCTGCAGGTAAATAGTCTAGTTGTTTACCATTTAGTTTGTATGCAACACACATTTTGATTTCATCTAACTCATCTAAAACATCAAGCTTAGTCAGCGCTATTCCATTTACACCTGAAATTTTTATTGTTTGCCTAACTAATACACCGTCGAACCAACCACATCTTCTTTTCCTGCTAGTAACAGTACCGAACTCTTTTCCTCTGCTACCAAGCAAATTTCCAATTTTATTTTTTTGTTCTGTGGGATAAGGTACTTCACCTACTCTGGTGGTATAAGCTTTTGTTATGCCTAAAACATAATTTGCATTATTTACACCAAATCCTGATCCGGTTGCTGCAGATGATGCTACTGTATTTGATGAGGTTACAAAAGGATAAGTACCATGATCAACATCTAAAAGTATACCTTGAGCTCCTTCAAATAAGATTTTTTTTCCTTTAGCCTTATATTCGTTAAGTTTTTTCCAAACCGGTTGAGAAAACTTTAATATCTCTGGAGCTATTTTTAATAAATCTTTTTTTAATTTATCTTTTTTATAAATCTTTTTTTTTAAACCTTTTCTTAATGCGTTATGATGTATTAGTGCTGCTTCAAGCCTATTATCCAAATGACTTTCTGATGCTAAATCCATAACACGAATTGATCTTCTCCCAACTTTATCTTCATATGCAGGTCCAATACCTCTTCTGGTAGTTCCAATTTTGGCTTTTCCAGCTGTGTCTTCTCTTATTTCATCCATTTCTTTGTGATACGGCAAAATAAGATTGGCTGCCTCTGATAAAATTAGATTATTTTCATCGACATCAATACCTTTAGATTTTATCTCTTTGATTTCTTCAATTAGAGCCCAAGGATCTACCACTACACCATTTCCTATTATTGAAATTTTATTTTTTCTTACAGTGCCCGAAGGTAATAGTCTCAATTTATAAGTTATCCCGTTAATAACTAAAGTGTGACCTGCGTTATGACCACCTTGAAATCTTACTACTACATCTGCTTCACTAGATAACCAATCAACAATTTTTCCTTTTCCTTCATCTCCCCACTGTGTTCCTACAACTATAACATTTTTCATTATCTAAATTTTTTATCTATATAAATTGAGCTCAAATGATTAATTGGTCCATGACCCTTTCCATAATTAAGATTGGATCTAATAGATTGATTAACATATTTAATACCAAGCTCACAGGACTTATTTATATTTTTTCCACAAGCAAAAAAGGTTGCGATTGCACTTGATAATGTGCATCCAGTTCCATGTGTATTTTTTGTTTTGATTTTTTTATTTTTGAAAATTTTTAATTGTTTTTTATTTAAAAATACATCGTGCATAGTTTTTGTGTTTATGTGACCACCTTTTATTAAAATATTTTTAGCACCAAATTTAAGCAAAATATTGGCGGCACGAATCATATCTTCTAAACTTTTAATTTTCATTTTAGTCAAAACTTCGGCTTCTGGAACATTTGGTGTGATAAGAAAAACATTTTTGATTAATCTGGTTTTTAGAGTTTTAATTGCTCTATTATTGATTAGTTTAAATCCACCTTTTGCTACCATAACTGGATCTAAAATTATTTTTTTAGTTTTAACTTTTCGAAGAGACCTTAATACCGAAATAATTACATCTGATGAATGAAGCATTCCAATTTTAATAGCATCAGGTTTAATATCTTTTGATGTAAATAAAATTTGTTTTTGTATTTCTTTAGAAGGAATAGGTACAACTGATTTTACTCCTGTCGTATTTTGCGCCGTAATTGCAGTAACGGCTGTCATTGCATATCCACCTAATGCTGTTACTGTTTTGATATCTGCTTGTATTCCTGCTCCTCCAGAGGAGTCTGATCCTGCTATAATTAAAATTTTAGATTTAGGTTTCAATTTATTTAATTGATCTTTTAATTATTTTTATACATTTTAAAATTAAACTTTTATCATATGACTCGGCCATAATCCTTATTTTTGGTTCTGTTCCAGATTTTCTAACTAAAACTCTACCATTTTTTCCCATGAGTTTGTTTGCTCTTTTTATTGCATTTTTACATTTTGATTTAGTAATAATATTTTTATCTTTAACAATTACGTTCTTTAAAATTTGAGGTAATGGTTTAAAAACTTTTAAAATATGACTGGCCTTTTTTCCTTTTCTTAGAGAAAACAAAACTTCTAAAGCTACTAGTAAACCATCACCAGTTGTTGCAAATTTTCCTAAAATGATGTGTCCAGACTGTTCACCGCCCAAGTTATAATTTAATTTTTTCATTTTTTCTTTAACATATCTGTCTCCAACTTTAGACCTAGAAAACCTTATTTTTTCATTATTTAAAAATTTTTCTAAACCATAATTAGACATTAATGTTCCGATAACTCCTCCCCTCAAGATTTTTTTAGATTTCCAACGACGTGCTAACATTGCAATAATTTGGTCTCCATCAACTATTTTACCTTTTTCATCACACATAATAACTCTGTCGGCATCTCCATCGAATGATATACCTACATGAGCTTTATACTTTTTTACTGCAGTCTTAATTTTTGAAGGGTAAGTTGATCCGCATTTTTTATTTATATTTAATCCGTTTGGCTTTACTCCAATGGAAATAACTTTTGCTCCAAGTTCTTTTAGTAATTTAGGTGCAGCCTTGTAACAAGCGCCATTTGCACAATCTAAAACTATTTTAGTGCCTTTTAGATTAAAATTACTTGGAAAATTATTTTTTAATATATTAATATATTTATCATTTCCATCTTCAAGACGTTTTACTCTTCCTAGCAATTTTGGGTTTGTTAACTGCTTTGTATTTTTAGCATCTATAAGTTTTTCAATTCTTTTTTCAATTTTATCAGATAGTTTCATTCCGTCAGGACCAAATAATTTTAAGCCATTGTCATAATATGGATTATGCGAAGCAGTTATCATTATTCCCATATTAGCTTTCATAGACTTCGTTAACATTGCTAGGCCGTTTGTAGGTAAAGGACCTAAGGTAAAAACGTGCATTCCACCAGAAACTAAACCAGATACTAAAGCTGGTTCCAGAGTATATCCTGATAATCTTGTATCTTTTGCTATGATTGCAACCTGTTTTGATTTTTTCAGATTTTTAAAATAAGTGCCTGACGCTAAACCAAATTTAAAAAATTTTTCTCCAGTTATATTACCTTGATTTACTGTTCCTCTAATTCCATCTGTGCCAAAATATTTATTTTTCATTAATTTTTTCGTAAACCATTATTCCTTGTTTGATTTCCCTTACATTATGTACTCTAAAAATTTGTACACCCTGAGATAACAAAAAAAGAACTGACGCTAATGTTCCACCTGTTCTATCGTTACTATCGTACTCTCCAGATATTTGGTTAATAAATCTTTTTCTTGATGTTCCAACCAAAATAGGGAAACCAAGGCTATGAAACAAAGATATTTTAGAAATTAAAGTCAAATTATGTTTCAAAGTTTTACCAAAACCAATGCCAGGATCTATTATAATTTTTTTACTATCTGATATATTTGAAATTTCTCTTTCAAAAAAGTCATAAATATCTAGTAAAACATTTTTATATTTTGGATTTTTTTGCATTGTTTTTGGTGTTCCCTGCATGTGATGTAAAACTTTTGAAATATTATGTTTTTTAAATTTTAATAATGAATAAGGATCATGATGAAAACCAGACACATCATTAATTAGGTCTGCTCCACATTCGACACTTTTTGTCATTACAAAAGACTTTCTTGTATCTATTGATAAACAAATATTTTTATATTTTTTTTTAAAATTCTTTAAAATATGTTTAACTCTTCTCCATTCTATTTTTGGATCAATGGTCTCTGAACCAGGCCTTGTTGACTCTCCACCTACATCAATAATTTTTGCGCCTGATTTAATCATATTAAAAATTTGTTTATTAGCTTTTTTATTGCTATTAAATTTACCTCCATCAGAAAAACTATCGGGAGTTAAATTTAAAATCCCCATTATTGAAGGGTTATCAAAATTAATATTTTTGAGAAAATTTTTTCTTTTTGAAATTATTTTTTTTAAATCATTTTTTACAACTTCTTTGACTTTTTTGCTGAGTTTATTAATTTTATTAATATTGATTAAATTAACTTTAATTCCCTTATTTTGCCTGGAAAAAATTTCGATACTGTCAAAGGCTATGTTTTTTTTACCATTTAATGGAAGTGCATTCTTATTTTTGATTAATTTTATTGCTTCACTTCCATGATAAAAATTACACGCCCTGGTGTAATATTTTCTCATGATAGTTTTTATTATAGTGCTGGTTTTGGTTTTAAACCAATAGAATCTATAGCTGAAGACGCTTTATCATCAGCTTCTTCCTCTTCTTTTTTAGAAAGTTTAGTAGGTTGGATATTTTTTAAAATTAAATCTCTAATTTCATCTCCTGTCAAAGTTTCATATACTAACAACGCTTTTGCTATTTTATGTAAGTCATCAATTTTATCCGTAAGAACTTTTCTAGCTCTTTCATAACCGGCATCAATAATTTTTTTAACTTCAGTATCTACTTTTTTTGCTGTTTCTTCAGACATATTTTGTTGTCTTGTTACAGATCTTCCAAGAAAAACCTCTTCTTCGTTTTCACCATAAGCCACTGTTCCTAGATCCTTACTCATTCCATATCTTGTAACCATGTTTTTTGCCATTTTGGTTGCCATATCAATATCTGAGGATGCTCCAGAAGTAATTTTTTCGTAACCAAATATAATTTCTTCAGCTATTCTACCACCCATTGCTACGGCAATATCCGAATACATTTTCTCTCTTGTAACTGACAATTGATCTCTTTCTGGCAATCTCATTACCATACCTAAAGCTCTTCCTCTTGGTATAATAGTTGCCTTATGAATTGGATCAGAGGCTTTCTCATTTAAAGCTACTATCGCATGGCCTCCCTCGTGATAGGCAGTAAGTTTCTTTTCTTCCTCAGTCATAACCATCGATCTTCTCTCGGCACCCATCATTACTTTATCTTTTGCCTCTTCAACATCAGACATTGTAACAACTCTTTTGTTTTTTCTAGCTGCTAGTAAAGCTGACTCATTAACTAAATTAGCAAGATCTGCACCAGAAAAACCCGGAGTTCCTCTCGCAATTGTTCTAAGTTTTACATCTGGTCCTGTACTCACTTTTTTAATATGAACTTTTAAAATTGCCTCTCTTCCAAGAATATCTGGATTTGGAACAACGACTTGTCTATCAAATCTACCTGGCCTTAAAAGAGCTGGATCTAATACATCAGGTCTATTAGTTGCAGCTATTAATATAATTCCTTCGTTTGTATCAAAACCATCCATCTCAACAAGTAACTGGTTTAAAGTTTGTTCTCTCTCGTCATTTCCACCACCCAAACCTGCACCCCTACTTCTTCCTACTGCATCTATTTCGTCTATAAAAATTATACATGGTGCATGTTTTTTTCCTTGTTCAAACATATCTCTTACTCTTGAAGCACCTACTCCAACAAACATCTCAACAAAGTCTGATCCTGAAATAGTAAAAAATGGAACGTTAGCTTCACCAGCTATTGCTTTTGCTAAAAGTGTCTTTCCTGTACCTGGAGGACCAATAAGTAAAGCGCCTTTTGGAATTTTACCTCCTAGTCTTCTAAATTTTTTTGGATCCCTTAAAAACTCAACAATTTCTTCGACCTCTTCTTTTGCTTCTTCAATTCCGGCTACATCATTAAAAGTAACTTTGCCTTGTGCCTCATTAAGTAATTTTGCTTTAGACCTTCCAAATCCCATAGCGCCACCTCTGCCTCCCTGCATTTGACGCATAAAAAATATCCACACTCCGATTAATAGTAACATTGGAAACCAAGATAAAAGAACACCTAAAAGAGATGGCATTTTATCTTCTACCGGTGATGCAATAATGCTGACATTCTTTTCTGAAAGCTTACTAACTAAGTCGGGATAGTTCGGAGAATATGTTTTGAATTTTGATCCATCAGATAACGTACCACTTATATTGTTACCTTGAATTTCTACTTGCACAACTCTTCCTGAGTCAACTTCTTCTAAAAATTTTGAAAATGCAATGTTGTTATTTTCTGCATTAGTTTTATTTGGATTTTGAAATAGATTAAATAGCCCTACTGATAAAAGGACTATCAAACCCCACATTAATAAATTTCTAAAATTCATCTTATATATAGATAAGTATTTTTAATTATATAACAAGTACTAATAGAATATGTTTAGCATTAAAATATGACAAATTGTAGTACTTTGGACAAAATTTGGCTAAATTTGGCAATTTTTTAAAACTCTTTTGACACATGTAGAAAGCTTTTTTTTCTCTCAAAAATACATCCTCCCAAAGTGCATTTTCTTAAATTTTTATTCTGAAAACCGCTTATTAAATTTAGTACTTTTTTTGATCTTGGAGGATAATAGGATTTTGATCTATTTTTAACAATATTATTAATTATTCTAAATCTTATTTCTTGAGGTTCTTTTTGAAATTGAATTAAGTTTAAAATTGTTGATTTCCTCTCAAACTTAACAAATTTTTTCATCGATTTTGCTACATAAAAATCTATTGCTTCTTTAGTTGATGAAATATTTTTTATTGATCTAATGATTTTTTCAAAATCTATACCTTTATTAGAAAGGTTTTTTCTTAGTAATCTAATGTTTGTTCTCAAAAATTTTCTATCTTTATTACTTGGATCTTTAAAAGTTTTACCGAAAAAAATTTTTGCTATATTATTTAAATGTGATTTCTTAAAATCGAGTAATGGTCTAATCAATCTAATTCCAGATTTAAAAGTAGTCATTTCTTGCATAGAAGAAAGCCCTTCTACTCCGCTACCTCTAGATAATCTTATTAGAAATGTCTCTACTTGGTCATCCTGATGATGTGCAACAATTAACGATTTTGCTCCTTTTTTCTTACAAAAATTTTCTAATAATTTATATCTTGCATCTCTAGCCTTTTTTTGAATGTTATTTTTAATTTTTTTTCGATTTTTTAAAATTTTAAGTTTTATACCTTTGTTTAACAACAGTTTTTTTACTTGTAATGCCTCTTTACCAGAATTTTTTCGAATTCCGTGATCAACAATAGCAAAAAAGAATTTATATCTCTCATTATGCGAAATTATATTACATAAAGCAGCAAGTCCAAGACTATCGGGTCCTCCTGAAACTCCTACTACAAATGAATTATTTTTTTTATATTTTTTTAAAACTGATTTGACTTTTAAATATATGTTGTCATCTTTAAGTCTTGTTACACTTGAATTTTTTGTTTTCATACTCTGCTTTTTGTAACACAGACTTGCTTGCTTTTGGATATTGTTTTTTTACGCCCTGAATCATTAAACAACCTTGCTCTTTTTCACCTAGCTGAACCAATGTACTTCCAAGTTTCAACAAATTAATTGGTGCTTTTTTACTTTTTGGATAATTTTGGTAACCATCTAAATATGCAGCGGCTGCATCCTGATATAGTTGTCTTACTCTAAATGTTTCTCCATACCAATACTGTGCACTCCCAGCAAGTGTATTGCTCTTGTTTTTATCTATAAATTCCCTAAGTGCATATTCTGCTGTTTCATAATCTCCTACTTTTATAAAACTTACTGCAAAGTCATATTGTTCCTTGGGTGGTTTATTTGGTAACAAAGATTTTGATGGTGATGTTTTTTCTGTTACGACAAGCCCAGCAGACTCAACTGATTGAGTTTTTTGAACTTCATTTGTTTGTTTCAAATCACTGTCAGATATCCTTCCAAGATCCTGGGGAAGATCAGTACCTGGAAGTTTTTTCTTTTTAGCTACAGAAGCTTGACTTGTTAATTTTGAACTGTCTGCACTTTCTAAATCACTGAAACGAAGTTGATTGTCAGATTGCATCTTTGTTATTCTTTTTGATAATTTATCCATTTTAAAATTTATTTCTTCGAACTTATTTGTGAGATCTTGGAATTGACTTTCAATTTCGTTAAGTTTTAATAAGTGTCTAGTGAGAATATCTTCATTAAGTTTATTTGATGATGAATTTGTAGATTGACTTATATCTGATTTTTTATAAATAGCTTTTTCTAGAGTCTTTAAATCATCTCTTAATTGTTTAATTTCATTTGAAATAATTTCAGAACTTTCTTCTTCGGCTTTAGCAAGATTTGTAGTATTTAATAAAAAAACAGCTGTAAGAAAAAACACTGCCAATAAATTTTTGATTTTAAGAATCATCTTATATTTACTAAATATACAAAATGGCAAAAAAAAGACCCCTGATTTTATTATGATCAGGGGTCTTAATAATTAAGAATAACGTTCTAATTTGCTTTTACTGTAACTGATCTTCTGTTTTGAGACCAAGCTAAAGGTGAAGATGCCGGATTTATCGGTCTTTCTTTTCCATAACTTATTACAGCGATTCTTTTTCCAGAAACACCATATGTCATTAAATAATCTTTTGCTGAGTTAGCTCTTCTCTCCCCTAGAGCCAAGTTATACTCTCTCGTGCCTCTTTCATCAGCATGACCTTCTATTGTAATTGTTATGTCCTTATTTTTTCTTAACCAAGTTGCTTGTTTTCTTAAAGTATCTCTTGATGCAGTAGTTAACTTTGATTTGTTTGTAGCAAAAAACACTCTGTCTGGAACTCCTTTGGCTAAATATTTAACCGTTTCAGTTCCTGTATAAACATCGTCAGTGGTATCTACCGCTGCTTTTTTAGCAGTAGAACATGCTGAGATTAACAGCGTGCTGAATAAAACTATAAAAATATTCTTTATGGCTTTATTAAATTTCATTATTATCTCCTAAATATATTTAAGGTAGCGCTAATATTTCAAATTTATTTGAATCTTGCAAGTCTAAATTGTACTAAAAAATAGCCTACTTTGACAATAAAGAGGACCAAGATGGGTCCGATGCATCTGTCTCGGTTTTAAGTCGTCTTTCATTATAACCTGTGATGTCTATAGACCATAGTTTGGCTGAAAAACCTTTCCCCTTACTATCTGACTTAGTTTCTCTATAAAATATTAAAACTCGTCCATTAGGTGACCATGAAGGGGCTTCTTGGTAAAAATTTTCTGTGAGTAATCTTTCTCCACTTCCATCAGATCTCATAACACCAATATAAAATCTTCCTTTTCTAACTTTAGTAAAAGCAATTAAATCTCCTCTTGGTGACCATACTGGAGTTCCGTAAAGTCCTGCACCATGAGTAATTCTTTTAACTTGGGTTCCGTCGCTTCTCATAACATAAATTTGCTGAAGCCCACTTCTGTCAGAGTTAAAGGTTATATACTTTCCGTCAGGAGAATATGAAGGTGAAGTGTCAATTGATGGATGTTTTGTTATTTGTTCTACCACTCTTGTTTCCAAATCCATTGAATAAATGTCTGAATTACCATCTTTAGCAAAGCTCATTATTATTTTTTTTCCATCTGGAGAAAATCTTGGAGCAAAAGTCATTCCAGGAAAATTTCCAACTACTTCCTGTATACCTGTTTCGATATCAAGCAAATATACTCTGGGCATATTTTTGAAATATGATAGATAGGTAACAAGTTGGTTTGTTGTATTAAATCTTGGAGTTAAAACTAACTCATTACCAAGTGTTAAATATTTGGTATTAAAGCCATCTTGATCCATTATTGCCAGTTTTTTAATACGTTGATTTTTGGGCCCAGTTTCTGAAACATAAGCTATCCTTGTATCAAAATATCCAGACTCACCGGTTAATCTCTCATAAATTTTATCTGAAATTATATGGGCAACTCTTCTCCAGTTATTAGGTGTTGTTGTAAACGATAACGCAACCATCTCTTTAGCCGCTGTTAAGTCCCATAGTCTAAATTCTACCTTTAGCTTTTTATCTTTAATAAGAAGCTTACCAGTAACCAAAGCTTGTGCTTTGATTAATCTCCAGTCTTCAAATCTAGGTTTTAAATGTGCTATATCTGGTTTTTGAACAAAAGCATCTTTTTTCAGTGGGTTAAACAATCCCGTAGATTTAAAATTTCTTTCAACTATTTTTGAAATTTCTTCACCTAATTTTTCAGTTTTAAATTGTGATATTTTTTCTGATTTTGGATCGACATGAAGAGGGGAAACAGCTATAGGTAAAGGATCTAGATTTCCTCTTGTAATATCAACAGTAATTAATCCATAAGCATTGTTATAAAAAAACAATAATAAAGACAGAGTAAGTAGTATTTTTCTCATTGTTTAACCTTTTAACATTTCAGTTGGGTCAAAATTTAACTGTAATTCTTTCCATCTCTCATAGCCTGTAGGCGGAACTTTTAATGGTTGGCAAATCCTTACCGCTCTTAAAGCACTTTCTGCTAAAATTTTATAAAAGCTTTGACCAGGTACATTCATTCTAGCATGATCTAAAATTTCTGATTTCAGGATTCTTCCGTCAGGTTTTAATTTAAGTTTAATTCTTACGAGTAAATCTTTATCGTATGGCAAGCCTAATGGAACACTCCAACAACCAAAAATTTGGGCTCTTAACGCATCCTCTTCAGACAAAGATAGTCCTTGAGCAAAAGAGTTTTTAACGCTGCTTTGTGTTAATTCATCTTTTTTTCTTTGTGTTTCTGCCTGCTCTTCTTTGGCTTTATCGATTAAAGCTGCAATCTCGTTAGTGTCAAATAACTCTTCTTTCTCAAATTCTGACGCTTGTCTTATCTGCGGTTTGATTTCTTCAGGATTCTGCTTTTTCTTGATTAATTCTTTTGTTTCTTTTTTATCTTCTGGCATTGGAATTCTATCAGGTTTTTCTTTTGCCTTTGCAGCAGGTAGTGCTTGCTCAGAAACTACTCTTTTTTTTTCTTCTTTTACTTTTTCGATTATCTTTCTGGCTTTTGGGGCAAAGGGTATATAAGTTTTATCTTTAATTTCAATGAGTTCTACAGAAACTATAGGCGGCAAATCAATTGGTTCTCGCATCATAAAAGGAAGTGTTAACATAGTAAGATATATGACTAGAGTATGGAATAAAAAAGAATATAGCAAACCTCTACTCATAAAATTTAATTTTTATAAGGCTCTGAGATTAGCGCTACCTTTGAAAAACCTGCCCCAGATAGTCTGCCCATCACTTCTAAAACCCTTCCATAATTTATAGTTTTATCTCCCCTTACATAAATTCTTGTATCAGTTCTATTTTTAGAAATTGCCAATAATTTAGGAACTACTTTTTCAAAAGTAACTTTGTGTTCTTGAATAAATAATTCACCTTTTGAATTTATTGAAATAGTTAATGGTTCTTGATCATCTGGTAACGAGTCTGCAGCTGACTCGGGTAAATCAACTTGAACTCCGACAGTTAACAAGGGGGCTGTAACCATAAAAATAATTAAAAGCACAAGCATCACATCTACGAAAGGAGTCACATTTATTTCGCTCATGGGTTCTTTTTTTGAGCGGTTCATTATAAAAGCCATAGAAAAATTAAATTATAGATAAAAATCTTTTAGAAAAATTATCAACTCTTGCTAAATATCTTTGTGAGTCACTATTGAATTTGTTGTAAGCAATTACTGCAGGGATAGCAGCTAAAAGACCTAGGGCAGTTGCAAATAATGCTTCGGCAATTCCAGGTGCAACAATAGCTAAGCTTGTGTTTCTTGAAATTGCAATAGATTGAAATGAATTCATAATGCCCCAAACTGTACCGAACAAACCAATAAAAGGTGCTGTTGATCCAATGGTTGCAAGATAAGTAAAATTTTTTTCTATATTTTTTAGTTGATTGTCTACAGAAACTTCTAGCACTCTTTCAACACGCGCACTTTGAACTGCTGTAGATTTAGATCTTGTTTTAATAACCTCACTCATTGCGGATTTAAAAACAATGGTTAATGGATCATCAGATTTATTTGGTAAACTTTTGTAAAAAGCTTCTGCAGATTTTGATTTCCAAAATTTATCTTCAAAAGATTTTGTAGACTGGTCAATCCTTCTAAACAATCTTACTTTATCAAAAATTAATGCCCATGAAAAAATTGAGCTTGCGATAAGAATTAAAATTACAGCTTTAACAACGAAGTCAGCTCTTATAAAAAGTTTCCATAATGAAAAATCTGTAGCTCCGCCCAATCCTACTGCTTGTGTTGCAATTTCTTGTTCCATTAAGGTTAATTACGTATAGATTGTGTCATCAATTTGGCATCAAAGCTGTTAATGAAAAGGTTTAATTATCAAGCTGAGAACGACAATCTCTAAAATATCTAGCAATTAAAATAGCATCTGCTTTATTAACATCTTTTTTCTTAGTTAATCTCGATGATATTGACGGGTACATTTCAATAACTTTTGTTCTACTGGCATCTTTTGATGAATTAATAAGTTCAAAATGCTTTTTCCACTTAGCTGGTCTTACATAAAAAATAGGCAAACCAAGTGCTGCACAAATTCCCTTGATTGATCCAAATGTTTGTCCAAAATTAAACATACTAGTAACTCCTTGGCCTGGCATTGCACTCACCTGTTCGACTATAACGAATGTTTCTTTATTTGGTAAAATATGTCTTTTAATTATGTTGACTAATTGAGCGCTATTTAGTTGGTTTTTATTTTTTTTTCCTTCAGACATAATTGGCATATCAAATATATCAAAAATTTTTGAGTCATCCAATATTGCGATGCCGCCACTTAAACCAGGATCTATTCCTATTATTCTCATTAAAATTATTTATAAAAATCTACAATTATGAAAAACATTTTGAATATCATCGTCTTCTTGAAATAATTCAAGCATATTTTCAACTTCTTTAGTATCGTCTTTGGATATATCAATAAAGCTATTTGCTCTCCACTCTATACCTGAATAAGAAAAATTTTCTATTGATTGCCTTATTTTATTTTTTACTTTATAGAAATCATCTTTATTTGTTGTTATTTCATGAAAATTTGTAAGACTTATGCAATCTTTTGCACCTGCATCTACAGCTATTTCCAAAATTTTTTCATCAGATATTTCTTTTCTTGAGATTTGGATTATGCCGTAATTAGAAAAAAAATGAGTTGTTGAACCTGAACTTCCAAGATTCCCTCCACATTTTTGTAATATTGTTCTGATGCTGCCTGCTGTTCTATTCTTATTTTCAGTTAAAGTTTCAATGATAAGGGCAATATTTTTTGGTCCGAAACCCTCGTATCTTAAGTTTTCAAAATTTTGATCTTTATCTACTTCTGATCTGCTTATAGCTCTATTGATATTATCTTTTGGCATATTAGCTTCTTTTGCGGTTTCAATAGCTGCTCTAAGTCTGTGATTGGCAGCAGGATCTTTTGAACCAAGTTTTGCAGCAACTGTTATTTCTCGAGAAATTTTTGAGAAGATTTTTGATCTTAACTTATCCTGTCTTCCTTTTTTATGCTTAATTCCTGCCCAATGTGAGTGACCAGCCATTAACTATTTTCTTTCCTGTAAAACTCCACCAGATATAATTGGTTGAACTTTTTTAGCTAATCCAGTTTGTTCGTCAGCTGTAACTAATAGTCCAGATATAGTAGCTTCACCCAAAGCAGGGTAATGTTTTTTTGCGGTGGTGTCTTTTAAAAATTTTTTTAACGAATTATCCTGATTCATTCCAACTACCGACACATAATCTCCACACATTCCGATATCTGTTTGATAAGCTGTTCCACTTTCCATTATTCTATGGTCAGAAGTAGGTACGTGAGTGTGTGTACCAAAAATAATTGTAGCTTTGCCATCAAACAAATGTGCCATTGCCATTTTTTCACTTGTGGTCTCACCATGCATATCAACAACTATAAAGTCTGCATCAATTTTTAATTTTATAGTTTCAATAAATTTTTTAGCAGCTTTAAAGACATCTTCACTTTTTTTCATAAAAACATTTCCCATTAGATTCACTACAGCTACTTTTTTATTATTTTTTGAAATAAAAATACCAAAACCTTTTCCAGGTACTGGTGATAGAGAATTTTCAGGTCTTAATAATCTTTTTTCATTTTCAATGAATTCTGCTGTTTCTTTTTGATCCCAAATATGGTTTCCAGAGGTAATAACGTCTGCACCTGCGTTAAAAAAATCTTCTGAGTTTTGTTTACTAATACCTAGACCATTATTAGCTGCATTTTCTCCATTTAAAATTACAAAATCTACTTTTTTTTCACTAATTATTTTAGGTAAATTTTTTTTTATGGCTAACACTCCAGATGGTCCAACAACATCGCCAAGAACAAGTATATTCATTATAAATTAAAAAATGCCTTTCTCTGTTAATATATAATTTAATTTAACATCATATTTTGATGTTTTGATTTTATTAAATTTTTGAAAAGAAAATGCAATACCTATTGTTAGAATATTTTTATTCTTTCCCAAAAACCTATCGTAATAACCTTTGCCATAACCAAGTCTATTTTTGAATCTATCAAATGCGAGCAAAGGTACAATAATCAGGTCTGGACAAGAAACTGTTGCCGTAGATACAGGATCCAAGAAACCAAAACTATTTACTTTTAATGGTTGAGTTGAATTCCATTTTACAAATTTCATTCTCCTTTTTGAAAGTTGAGGAATCGAAGTTTTTAAACCTTTCAACTTTTTAAGTATGTTAAATAATTGAATTGTATTAACTTCATAATTTGAAGGATAATAAATCGCTACATTTTTTATTCTTTTTTTTTTAATTATTTTTATGAGAGGTGAAAAGAAGTTGTCTTTTACTTCAAAGTATTTATTTTTTCTTATCAAAGAAAATTTCTTTCTAAGTATTTTTTTGGAAGGCATTTACTGGACTTTTGCCTTGTCCTCGGTATTTTTTATAATGTCCTCTAAAGATTGTGTAGTTTTTTCTAGCATTTTTTCATAAATGCTCTGGCTCTCTTCTACCATTTTTCTAAATTTTTCTAATTCAGAAGTTAAGTTAGATATTTCTTTATCTTTTCCTTCTTTATAATCAATTGCTAATGATCTCATATCTTTAAATTTTTTTGAAAGATTTTCGAAATTTTCTTTTTGTGATAAAACTCTTTTTTTTAAATCAAAGTATTCATCGATTACTTGTATTGAGGTAATTAAAAGCAATTTATTTTCACCTATATTACCGAGCTTCTCTCTGAGATGTGAATATTTCTTGTCTAAAAACTTAGTTAAGCTTTTTAGATCTTCTTCTTGGCCATCATCACAAGATAATAAATAGTCTTTGTTATTAAATTTTATATTTACGTTTGCCACTTTTCAATCTCCTCTACTAAAGACTCTGTTTCTCGACCTAATTCATCTATGTCTTGATTAAATTGGTCCTGTAATTTTTGTTTTTTTGAGCTGTCCTCTTGTAATTTATTTAGTTTTTTTTTCAAATCATTATATTCTGAAAGTAATTGATTATATTTGCTTTCAATTTCGTTTTTTTCGCTTTGTAATTGATTTTTTTCCACATAAAGATCACTAATTTCATTTTGATCTCCTGAATATGAACTGCTTAAGTTTTTTAATTTTTCTAAAGCATTTTCAAGTCTCTTCTCTTTAATATATAAATTTTCCATTAAACTTCTTTTTTTATTTATATCATAATATTGATATCGTTAATTGAAGTCTATATAGGTAATTTATAAGTGGATCAAAAATTAAAAGATTTATCAAACGCTATAAGATTTTTATCAATTGATGCTGTTCAGAAAGCAAATTCTGGGCATCCGGGTATGCCTATGGGTATGGCTGATGTTGCAACAGTACTATTTAAATACTACCTGCGGTTTAATCCAAAAAATCCCAAGTGGCTTAACAGAGATAGATTTATTTTATCTGCAGGTCATGGATCAATGCTTTTATATTCATTGTTATACTTACTTGGATACAAAAAAATAAAAATTGAAGATATAAAAAATTTTCGTCAATTGAATTCAATTTGTGCCGGTCACCCAGAATACGAAGAAGGGTCAGGGATTGAAACAACTACTGGACCCTTGGGTCAAGGTTTAGCAAATTCAGTTGGTATGGCAATCGCACAAGAAATATTTCAAAAAAGATTTGGTTCAGATATAGTAAATAATAAAACTTTTGTATTTGCTAGTGATGGTGACTTAATGGAAGGTATTAGCCATGAAGCGATGAGTTTAGCTGGTCACTTAAATTTAAAAAACTTAATTGTTTTTTTTGATAATAATAAGATTTCAATAGATGGACCAACATCTCTTAGCGTATCTGATAATTATAAAAAAAGATTTGAAGGTTATGGGTGGTCATTTCAAGAAATAAATGGCCATAATTTTAAACAAATTTCTGGTGCAATAAAAAAAGCTACCAAATCAAAAAAACCAACTGTAATTTCCTGTAGAACTATAATAGGATTTGGTTCACCAAATAAATCTGGGAAAGCATCTTCTCACGGTTCTCCTCTTGGAGATGATGAGGTCAAATTAGTAAGAAAAAAACTTGGGTGGAAACATCAACCTTTCGAAATACCTTCGGATATAATGAATTCTTGGAGAGAAATAGGCTTAAAAGGAGAAGAGCTTGAAACAAAATGGAAAAATATTTTAGATAAAAAAGACAAAAAAATTAAAGAAGAGGTCGAAAGGTTAGCAAGAGGTGATCTTCCTTTATCTTTAGATCAGATTTTAGGTGATGAAAAATTAAATTTTTTTCAAACTAAGCCTAAGATGGCAACAAGACAATGTTCTTCGTCTATTATTAAAACCATAACAAATATATTACCAGAGTTAATAGGTGGGTCTGCGGATCTAAGTGGATCAAATAATACAAAGACTGAGAATTCAAAAGTTATTACCTCAAAAAACTTTTCAGGAAATTATATTCATTATGGTGTAAGAGAGCATGCTATGGGAGGGGCGATGAATGGAATAGCTTTATATGGAGGTTTAATTCCATTTGGAGGAACATTCCTTATCTTTTCAGATTACTTAAAGCCTTCTTTAAGATTGTCTGCTCTTATGAAGTTAAGAGTGATTTATGTTTTTTCACATGACTCTATTGGTTTAGGTGAGGACGGTCCTACTCATCAACCTGTGGAACATTTAGAAAGTTTGAGAGCAATACCAAATTTAAATGTTTTTAGACCTGCTGA
>Ga0111541_10000191_pt1 | contig 19413 bp, 16 predicted proteins | sample Knorr_S7_td_DCM__FD_83039 | JGI IMG/M metagenome (GOLD analysis project Ga0111541, IMG submission 83039) | Marine microbial communities from Southern Atlantic Ocean transect - Knorr_S7_td_DCM_ad_131m_LV_B (version 2) (version 2) | ecosystem: Environmental > Aquatic > Marine > Oceanic | place...
GCTACGACGTGTTCGTTACCAAACGCAACGCTGCTGGCGCCCATCAATGGACCACCACCTTTGGCGGCACCGGCCGAGACTATGGCCGCGAGGTGGCGGTGGATGGTTCCGGCAACGTCCATGTCACCGGCTACTTCAGCAACGCCGTTGATTTCGGGGCGGGGAACGTCGGCTCCGCCGGCAGCTACGACGCGTTTGTCACCAAACTCAACGCTGCTGGTGCCCATCAATGGACCACCACCTTTGGCAGCACTTCAGTCGATGACGGCTGGTCGGTGGCGGTGGATGGTTCCGGCAACGTCTACACCAGCGGCTACTTTCATGGCACAGTCAACTTCGGGGCGGGGAACGTCACCGCCGCGGGCAACAGCGATGCGTACGTCACCAAACTCAATGCTGCTGGTGCTCATCAGTGGACCACCACCTTCGGTGGTACCAGCGCCGAGTTCGGCCGTAGGGTGGCGGTGGACGGGTCCGGCAACGTGTACACCACCGGCGTCTTCGCAGGCACAGTTGATTTCGGGGCCGGTGATGTCACCTCCGCGGGCAGCACCGACGTGTTTGTCACCAAACTCAATGCTGCTGGTGCTCATCAGTGGACCACCACCTTCGGCGGCACCGGCTCCGAGCAGGTCTATGGGGTGGCGGTGGACGGTTCCGGCAACGTCCACGCCACCGGCTACTTCGAAACCACAGTCAACTTCGGGGCGGGGAACGTTACCGCCACACAAACCGATGCGTACGTCACCAAACTGAACTCATCGGGTGCTCATCAGTGGACCACCACCTTCGGTGGTACCAGCTTTGAGGTCGGCTTTGGGGTGGCGGTGGATGGTTCCGGCAACGTCCACGTCACCGGCTACTTCCAAGGCACAGTTGATTTAGGGGCCGGTGATGTCACCTCCGCGGGCAGCAACGACGTGTTTGTCACCAAACTCAACGCTGCTGGTGTCCATCAATGGACCACCACCCTTGGTGGCACCAGCGACGACCGGGGCGATTCGGTAGCGGTGGACGGTTCCGGCAACGTCCATGTCACCGGCTACTTCCGAGGGACAGTTGACTTCGGGGCCGGCAACGTCACTGCTCCAGGCGTCGACCCCGACGTGTTTGTGGTGAAGCTCAATAGTGCGGGTCAAGCAGTCGTCGCCGGCGGTGGTGGCGGTGGCGGTGGCGGCGGTACACCTGCTGCGCCTCCTGCTCCGTGTCCGTGGGCAACCGCGGCCTATGCCTATCAATCCGAGTGTGTGGAGCCGTTGAAAGGTGGGATCAGTGTTGATGCTGATGGGACATTGTTCACGGTTGGGAATCTTGATGTCACCGGTGTCACCATCGACTTAGAAGACGGTGAAACAGCAACAGACATCGAACTCGTCTCGGGTGCGACAACGACTGGTTATGTGCTCACATCAAAGCAACGGATCATCGGGTTCGGCGACACCCCTGCGACGGGTGATGGAGGCACGGATTTGGTGACGTTGTGGCCGGGTGAAACCGTCACCCAACTATCAAACAACCGCAACGGCACCTATTTCGTGACGTCACACGGCCGGGTGTTCGACATCAACGGCAACCCATATGTTGATTTGTCGCGATATGTGACCGGCAACAACATTGTGGACATCAAAACCCTCGACTCTGGGTCAGGGATTTTGATTGGTGCTGATGGATCGGTGTTCAACTTCGGACTGCACTCGGTCTTCCAGGGTTCGCTTGGAGGGCAAGGCGTCACTGACATCGTCGGCGGCCACTTGCTCCCAGGCGGTTATTACTTGTTGTCCTCAACCGGACAGATCCACACCTTCGGTGACATCGAGATCGCACCCGACATCACCGCCCTCACCACCAAAGTCTTTGACACCGACACGTTGAACGCACAGTTGATTGACGTCGCACCAGCCGGCACCGGATTATGTGCCTTGGGTGCCGATGGTGGCTTGTTCGACATGCTCGGCTCCCAACACAACACCGTGCTGCGGGCTCACACCAACCCCAACACCACCGCCATCGACAGCACCGGCTAAAGCCACTAATTGGGCCGCGAGCGCACCCGATAGCGGTAACTAGATCTTTTGAGGCTATTCGTAGACTTCTGCCGCGAAGTGCTTCCATCGGCGAAGCTGACCGTTTTCCATGTCCCACAGTTCGATCCCATAACCACGCTTCTGAGCCGCTCGGTTAGTGGTAAATGAACACTCGTAGGTGACGGTGATCCGGTCGCCGTCAACACCGCGCAATGTTTTGGTTAGAGCGAAGTCCCCCATGGTTCGCAGCATCGGCTCGTAAAGATCGAGGTAGGCGTCCAGACCTTGCGCTTGGAGACGACCGTTGAGGAAGATCTCGACGTCGGGGTGAAATCCTTCCCTTAACGCTTCGATGTCTTGGTTGGCGTGAGCCGCTACATAGGCTTCCTCGAAGGCCTTGGTGATCTTTTCTGCTTCTGCCCAATCCACGCCCTCACACTAATTCAAGTAAAGATCCTCTCATTGCCTGCTATCTCAAGCAGTGAAGAACCAGCAGATCAGGCTGCGTTGGGTATGATCCGAAATGTGTCGAAGAAAAACAAGAAAGCCGGGCGAGTCACACCAAAGGGAACGAAGCCTGCGGGATATGTTCCCAAACAAGCTTCAAAGAAGGGTGGCTGTCCCTGCTGCGATTGTGGATCGTATTGCTGATCAGGGCTTTCCTGAAACATGCCCACTAAGCCTCACCCAGGTGAACGATCACGGAGGTAGTGGGGGTTGACCTACCTTTCGACACGAGCACTGCCGCTCTTGAGCCTGCGACTCCCCTCCAATTTGTGTTGACTTAACGGTCGTTAAAAAGCTGGGATCCAGCTAGCTTCAGGACTATGACCAACGCAACAAATAGCCCACTAGCTGGGATCAAAGTCGTCGAAATCACGTCCATTTACTCGGGACCAATGGCCGGGATGATGTTGGGTGAACTGGGCGCCCATGTTGTGAAGGTAGAAAGTCCGGGTAGCCCCGATCCCTTAAGAGCCAGTGGTTTGGGTCCCGGACCCGACGGTGTCAACAGCATTTTCTACTCTCTAAACCGAGGCAAACAATTCTGCTCCATCGACGCAAAAACCGACAAGGGCCGTGAACTGCTTTTTGACCTTGCCGCAAGCGCAGACGTGTTTATTCACAACATGCGCCCCGGAAAAGCCGAGGGTTTGGGTTTGAGCTACGAAGCTCTCTCAGCAGTCAACCCTGGCATCATCTGTGGCGCAATTAGCGGACATGGACCTGATGGACCCGAAGCTCACCTCCCTGCCTATGACTATGTCGTGCAAGCAAAGTTGGGGATGGTCGACCACCAAAGAGACCGCGAAGGGCGCGGTGACCTCGTTCGACAAGTCGTGGTTGATAAAACTTCCGCTAATGCCCTCGTACAAGGAGTGCTCGCGGCGTTATACATGCGAGAAAAGACTGGGCGCGGACAGCGAGTGGAAATACCGATGGTCGCTGCGGGACTCGCGTTTCTTTGGCCAGATGGACTCGCCGCAGCTCACGCAGAACTCAACCCCGCAATTCCATTGGAACAAATGCCGCCATGGTTGGAGTCAGCTCCAGGATCTTTCTTAGTTGTTTTGGAAACAACCGACGGCGAAATCGCAACTGGCATCCTTCTACCTCCTTGGGATGGTCTTTGTCTGGCTTTGGAACGAACGGACTGGATAACAGATGAACGTTTCTCAGAAGCGTTAGGTCGAGTGCTTAATTTGCCTGAGTTGATTGCAGAGGTCAGCGCCGAAGTCGCCAAGTACACAACTGAAGAAGTTTTGGCCCGCTTTGAAGAACACGACTTCGCAGCAGGAAAGGTTGTAACTCGGCGCCAAGTCCATGAGGACCCAACCGTTAAACATCTGGGTTTAATTAGTGAGCAGGCTGCTCCGGGTCTCGGGCAGGTCAGACAACCCGCCCCAATGTGGATGTTCAGCGACGCGGACACTGAGATAACGACCAGCTTGAATTCGACCGGTGGCGATTCACGCGAAGTTCTCGCTGAGTTAGGTGTCTCCAGCGACGAGTTCGATCAACTCGAAGAAGACGGCATTGTTTTCGTCGCGACGAGCGAATGACAACAAGCCTGCGACGCTCAAATCATCTCTCACTGTTACCCCGGGGTTGGCTGAGACCTTTGGGCCACACCCAAAATTTCACTTGGTGGTAGCCAACTGCCGTTCGAGTTCCAGCCCAACACTAAGCGGTAGATCGTTTGCCGCATCCAGGCATCTGCGAAGCTTCATCGCTATTGCGGGGTCAATAGCTGCGAGCTGCAATGCGAGACGTTCAACGGTCTCATCGAGTTCTTCTGGGTCAACAATTTGAGTAACAATTCCGAGTTCCAATGCTTCTGCCACGTCGATGTCTCGACCTGTCAAAATCAGTGGCGACGCAGCGTGCGGGCCTAACACTCGAGTCAGGCTCTGTGTTCCTCCCGCCGCTGGCAGCATCCCAAGTTTGGTTTCGGGAAGACCCAGAGTTGCGTCGCTAGCAGCGATGCGTATATCGCACAGCAAAGCCATCTCCAGACCAGATCCCATCGCATAACCCTTCAAACAAGCAACGGTGGGAATGGACAGGCCGAGCAGCGGCAGCCACGGGTCTCGGTCCCATCTGATTCGTCGTGCTTCAAAAATCGACGAAGCTGAGCCAAATTCGGAAAGGTCTGCCCCTGCGCTGAAATGTGGTCCTTCTGCTTGGAGGATAAGTGCTCGGGCAGCAGGGTTGTCTCGGGTCGCGGTGAACGCTTCAATCAACCCATCTCTCATCTCTAAGTCGTAAATGTTGAGCGGCGGATTCGAGATCTGCACCGTTGCTATACCTGAATCCGAAAAAGAGAGCGTTACTTTGTCAGTCATGACAGTCCTTTGAACGCCGCGGCGGACCGGTCTAATGAAATACGGCAGAACTGTGGGGCGTCTCTCATAGCTTGACTCAACGCAACCGCACAGGCTTCTAGTCCTGCGATCGGGTCAAGGTAAGAGAACGCTGGTGTTAGCGGTTCCCCTCGATGCCATCCCAAACCGGAAGCGGCGTGAACACCTGTTCCATAAGCAACCCAGTCACTTTCGGGACTGTGTGAAGCGAACGCGGTAATTGAAAGCACAGCGATATCGGGATTGATTGAGGTGAGTTTTTCGCAGGTGATACCAAGATTTTCGTTCGCTCTCGGTGACAGCGATGTGACAACTAGATCAGCGGAGCGAACAAGTTGATGAAATTCGCCTCCCTCAGAACAGTAACGAAGGTCAATGTCAGCGAATTCTTTGGACCGGTTGAGTTCAACGAACATCGGTGCGTTGCCTGAGCCGTCATCGCCGTCTCCGTAGCGAAGACCATCGGGCCGAGAGGACGGTTCGATCTTGATTACCGAAGCTCCGGCTCTGGCGAGAAGCTCGGTACATAGAGGCCCCGCCCACATCGACGTCAAATCGATGATCTTTAGAGTTCTCGGTTCAACAAAATCTGTGGAATCGCCGACCTCGTTGGGAGCTAACAGGACAGGGTTTTTGCGGTACGGGGTAACTGGGAGTCTCCACACCTGCGCTCTTCGCGCTACTGATTCGGGATCTTCGTCTCCTTCAACGACGTCTTTAAATCTGCCCCATGTAGCGCCGTCTTCGGGTCCTAAATCTACGCACAAGAACCCATCGCCCCAGCTTGTTGCAGGGTCGGGTCGAGTCGGGTTGTCTATCAGCCGCTCTGGCATCTCGACCCACTTCTCAACGGCGTCTATGACGTCGTTGTTCATTCGTTTTGTGATGATCGCAGCGAGTTCCGATCCTCTGTCATTGAGATTTTCGGGTAGCCAGTAGCCGTTCATCGTCCGGAAAAATCGGGGGGTCGTTTTGCGAAAAACGCTGCTAAACCTTCGGCTCGGTCTTCGGTGGCGGCGAGTTGGTGGTTCAAGTCACCTTCGAGACGCAGTCCATCTCGTAAAGGAAGTTCACTTCCGCGGTGAATTGCTTCTTTAGCCATTTCTAACGCCAAGGGGCCGCGGGTTAAGAGCATGTCGGCGATGCTGGTCGCTTCACCCGGTGCGTCATCAGCTATGGAATGAATTAATCCCCATTGGTGGGCGGTCTGTGCGTCAAGTTCTGTTCCTAAGAACAGCATCGCTGCGGCACGGCCAGCCGTGATTGCTCGGGGTAGGCGCTGAGTACCGCCCCAGGCTGGAAGCGAACCGTGTATCGAATCGCTGAGCGAATACCGACTTTGGGGGGTGCCTATTCGTATGTCACATGCGAGGGCGATTTCTAATCCTGCGGATGAGCATTGACCAGATAGTGATGCCACTAGTGGGATACGTAACCTGGAAAGGGCGGTCGCTGGGTCGGGTGAAACTGCGAAGCGATCAAAATCCTCAGCTACACCTGAACAGAAGTCTTCATCGCGGGACGCAATAACTAGTACCCGAATATCGCGATCTTCTTGAAGTCGTTCGCAGGTTTGAGTGACATCAAACGCCGTGCGCGTTTCAAGAAGTCCGCCGGGCAGGGTCATGGTGACGACACGCCCCTCAGCGGAGGAGGCAACAGTGACCGAGTCGGCCTGCAGAGCAGTCCTCCCTTTTCTTAGACGCCGATGAGTTAGTCGGCGGACTTTGTTTTCTTTGGTTCTTGCAGCTGCATGTCTTTGCCGTTGCACTGCAATGTGATGTCACCTGGCTTAGTGACTAGCACTTCGATTCCGGTGTCTTCGTCCTGATAGCGCTTTCCGACCTTCAGACCTTCGCCGCCGGCACTGTGTGTTATGTCGCCCTCTCCACCTTTAGTCACGATGACTTGAACGCCACCATCAAAGTCGAGACGGTCACCTGCTTTGGTTGACACTGTGTGTACCCCCATGTCGATGGAACTTTCAGAGAAAGCTACCGTACATCAAGTTACTTTTTCGTACCTCATTGGGAACTGAGCCGCGAGAATGGGTGTATGAAGACGGCTGTAGTCATTGGCGGTACAGGTCCAACTGGGCCATATGTTGTGAACGGGCTGATAGACCGGGGCTTTCAGGTCACGATTCTTCACACCGGACGCCACGAAACCGATCTCATTGGTCCAGAAGTGGAACATATCCATACTGATCCTTTTAACGTCACTCAAACCTCCGAGGACATAGGAAACAGAACCTTTGATCTCGCAGTTGTGATGTATGGGCGATTAAGGGATCTTGCGCAGTTACTTCGGGGAAAAGTCGACCACTTTGTGTCCATCGGCGGAGTCGGTGTGTATCAGGGTTTCGCAAACCCTGATGACTTGTTCCCCGAGGGAATGCCCGTGCCACTTACACGAGACGCTGACCTGGTAGACGATCAGGAATCGTTTGTGAAGTTACGTCGGATTCGCGAAACAGAAGAAGCAGTCTTTGAGACTCACCCCGAAGCCATACATCTGCGGTACCCCCAGTTGTATGGACCACGTCAACTGCTTCCTCGTGAGTGGCCCATAGTTCGTCGCGCTCTTGACCGTCGACCATTTCTATTTGTCCCCGATGGTGGTCTCACGGTGAAAAGCCAAGCTTGGGTTGAGAACGCAGCCCATGCCACTTTGCTTGCAGTTGACCGACCATCAGCCGCCGTGGGGAATATTTATAACGTTTCAGACGAACATCTTTTCAGCATTCACCAGATCGCCGAAATCGTCGCAGATGAGCTCGGTCACAGTTGGGAAATAGTGTCACTTCCACAGGAAGTGGCGACATCCACGCGCCCATTGTTAACCAGCTGGTCAAGTTCTCATAGGGTGCTCGATATTCGCGACACAATCTCCGATTTGGGTTATCGGGACGTCGTGGACCCTGAGTTAGCTTGGCGTCAAGCTGCTCGCTGGCTCGCTGAGCACCCACTTGAGCCGGACGGTGAGCTCGAGAGACGTCTTCAGGATCCATTTGATTACGCTGCTGAGGACCTGCAATACGACGTTTGGGTTGAGTGTCGGCAACGTCTCGCTGCAGTCAATTGGTCTACAGCGCCCGGCTATTCGTCTGCGTACGTTGGGCGTTTACCTAACCCTGCAAATGATTAACCCAACACACCGTTGTCTCGCAGATCCTGAATTTCTGCGGGGCTTAACTGTAAGAGAGATGACAGGATCTCCTCGGTGTGTTGACCGAGCATTGGAGCGGGGGTTCTCACTCCGTTGCCGCCCTCTCTGAGCAGCCATGGAATGCCGGTGTGCGCCATTTTGCCGATTAGGGGATGTTCGAGCCGTTCAATGAATCCTCGATCGTTGAGATGAGGATCTAACTCCAGTTCTTGGGCGTCAAGCGACGGCATCGCTGGGACGCCCACCTCTTGTAACAGCTGAGTGACTTGCCACTTATCGCGACTTGCCGTCCAGTTTTCTATTCGAGAGTCAAGTTCGTCCTCGTTGCTTTTTCTGGCGGCCTGAGAGGAAAATTGTTCTGTCTCAAGACCCAGGAGTGTTGCCATCTGTTCCCACTGTTTGTCAGTGGAGCAACAGATTGCTACCCACTCATCTTCTCCTTGGCATCGGTAAAGGTTGTGGGGGGCCATGATCGGGTCTCGGTTGCCGCACAGGTCCGGCTGGGTGCCAGTAAGAATTTGTTGTGTCCAGCCTTCAATTGTGCTTGACGCTGTGGCTTCCCACAACGAAGTGTCAATGAATTGCCCTTCGCCGGTTCGCCGTCGAGCAATTAGTGCAGCTACAAGAAGGTGAGCGGTGGCTATGCCTGCTGCGGGGTCTCCTAGGGAGACACCTACTTCTTCTGGTTGGCCGCCCTCGTATCCAGTCATCGACGAGAGTCCCGACAACGGGGCGGTGGTCGGGCCATAACCAAGGTAGTGACGGTAGGGGCCGTAATTGCCGTATCCGCTAATTGCGCCAACTATCACGTCTGGCCGCGCTTTGGCTAAGTCGTCATACCCAAGACCAAATTTTTCCATAACACCAGTCGCGTAGTTCGAAACAACCAGATCACAGCTCACGGCGATCTCTTTGGCCAACGCTTGACCTCGAGAGGTGGAGAGATCCAGCGTGATGCTTTTCTTTCCTTGGCCCCACTGGTTGAAGTAACCATTGCTGTCGACGGACTCCTCGTGATTAACCGAAAAGATCGGAAGTCGACGTCCTAGGTCCGGTGCTTGTCGTGATTCGACTTTGATGACTTCGGCTCCGAGGTGAGCGAGGTGCATCGTACAAAACGGACCGGCCCAGACCCAGGTGAAGTCAGCTACTGTCACCCCCTCGAGAGGCAGTGATCGCTGACTTTCAGTTGCCAAGTCTTTTCCTCGGGGTTGTTCGAACCTGGCATCTTGATCAGCTCCTAGATAAGGGGCTGGTTGACGGACCGACCACCACGGTTTTGACAAACGAGCTACGGGTCCAGGGAGGGTGATCGTTCCTAGGCCAGGTTGATCGACCTCCACAAGGAACCCTCGTTCGCGTAGGTGGGGGTCATCCAACATTTGTTGGATGGTGTTTACCGGCGCGAAGCCGATGCGGTGCCCCTGACCCAGATGGAAAAGGTCCATGACCCGTTGCGGCGCGGCCCACTCCCCTAGCCACATGTGAAGTAAATCTTCTGCGTCGAATCGGCCAGCTTGAGTGTCGAAAATTTCCATTTCTGCCCACTCTGGAGAACCCATTACTTCTTTGAGTCGCGCCCATTGGTCGTCTTCCACACAAACTATGAAGATTCGGCCGTCTGCTACTTCGAAGATGCGCCAAGGATTCAGGATTCTTGTTCCAGCTCTGCCCGGTATCTCTCCCAGGTAAGTCCAGCTAATAAAACCTGCCTCAAGCATGCTCGAGATGTACGACATGCCCGCGAGGTCAAGGTGCTCTCCCTTGCCGGTGCAAAGCGACTGGTCGAGTGCTGCTAGGCCAATTGTCGCAGCAGCAAATCCAATCTGAAATCCTGCTTGCTGGCCTGCCGGTTTCAGTGGTGGAAGTTCAGGGTCATCGGAACAGCCCGGAGTCAACCATCCCCATCCGCCTCCGTGGATGAGTTGGAGATCTTCGGCACACCAACCCGAGTACGGTCCCGTACGACCAAAGGGAGTAACCGAAACAGTCACCAGCGCCGGATGATTTTTGGCTAGTTCGTTTTCGTGTAACCCGATCTGGTTCGCTGTCTCTGGGCTGAGATCGTGAACGAGGAGATCAGCATCACCGAGCAGGTCGTGGAGTCGAGCGACGTCGCTTGCTTCTCCAAGGTCGGCTACAACGCTGCGCTTGTTGAGGTTGAGGTGGGTGAATAGACCACTTTGTGAAGGGTCGGGTTGGTTGGGGTAGGGGCCACGATGTCGGGAAAGATCTCCTTGTGGAGGTTCTATCTTGATGACATCAGCTCCCAAATCTGCAATTAGCCGGGTCGCCCATGGAACGGCAATCATTTGGCCGACCTCAACCACCCGGATTCCCTCGAGCCCTCTCATTTCCCCCATCCGTTTTTAAACTTATGTGTCGGTCAAGCATGCCTCATGGCAACGATTTGTGCACAAGGCGACGCCTGTTCTGTGGATGTGCTGCACTGTCTGGTAGGAGCACGAAAGGGAAATCATGGAGAACCGAACCTACGAAGAGCGCCACAACGCAGCCCTTGAGATTTTTGATGCCTTCATGGGCGGCACGGTCGCCGAACCAGAACGCGGCGCGAGAGCATTTCGCCGCCAACACGGAGCGTTAGGAAGTTTCGCTTTTGATGTCGTCATGGGCGACGTATGGTCCCGACCTCAGCTGAGTCGTCGCGACCGCAGCCTCATCGTCATTTCTGTTCTGGCAACGATCGGCAGCACAGAAGAGCTGTCGCTACATACGCAGGTGGGTCTTAACAACGGACTATCACGAAGCGAAATTGAGGAGCTGGTCATTCATGTCGCTGCGTACGCAGGTTTCCCCATGGCTATGCAAGCAAGTCGGGTGGTTACCGACCGTTTCTGTCAGATAGACGGCGTTGACCGCCTGCCCGAACGGTCAGGAGCTGAGGAACTAGACGACGACCAACGACGCATTCGAGCTCACGATGTTCGAAAATCGTTGACGGGCGGGCGATGCGCAGACGACGTCGCCGACGATTTCGCAGCAATGGTCGACCATCTCGGTGATGTTGGAGAGATCGCCTACCACTGGGCTTTCGGTGATTTATGGGCCCGAGACGAATTAAATCGTCGTGACCGAAGCCTGGTAGTTATTTCCATCCTCACAGTGTTGAGCAGGATCGATGAGTTGGCGTTCCATGTACCAGCTGGGTTAAATCACGGCTTAGACAGAGCCGAAATTGAAGAGATCATGGTTCAAATGACAATTTACGGCGGGATTCCACGAGCGGTCGAAGGAATCCGCGCCGCCAAACAAGCATTCGAAAAGATCGACGCGCGAAACTCCAACAAGTAGTGGTGTAGCGCCTAGCTAACCAAAATTTCCGAAGCGCGCTTGGGCATCAGCGGTCTTTATGGCCCTAGTTGACGCGTCTCCGTCAAATTCGGAAAGATCTCCTAAGCGGCTGAGCTGGCTGTAACCACGCATCTGATATTTGGACATTTGTACAGACATCGCAGGTAACGAAAGGATTCTCTCGGTCCATCTATTAACCGCAGAGTCCAGTTCTTCTTCGTCTTCTACAACTTCGTGAACCAGACCCCAGACTTGCGCTGTATTTCCATCTATTCGTTCCGAAGTCATTACCATCTGTCGGGCGCGAGCAGCTCCAATTTCGTGAATGAGACGCGGCGTGGCACCCCAAGGGAGGGGCACACCGAGTTCGACCTCGGGAACATAGAACAACGCGTCACCCGTCGAAACTCTGAAATCGCACGAGGTCGCGAAGCAGCAGCCTCCGCCAATAGCGTGACCATGAACTCGTGCGATAGTTACAAGTTCGCAATCTTCGATTGCTCTCGCAGCCCGTCGACCCAACTGTCCCAGATACCTGGCTTCCAAGTCATTCACAGGCTCAGACAGCACTTCTTTTCTATCCGCCCCGGCACAAAAGGACTTTCCCCTTCCACCAAGCACCGCTACACGGAACTCTGATTGGCTATTAAGCGCAATAAATAGGTCGCCTACTTCTTGAACCATCTGTTGGTTGTGAGCGTTGCGAGATTCGGGACGGTTGAACCAGATGCGTAACACTTCACCATCGGGTTCAAGTTCGAGCGTGTGTAGGTCAAGTTGAAAGGCCATGGACATAGTCTTGCTCACAGTTCCATGCGCGGGTCAAACAGCTCCGGTATCTACTTCAGACGCTTAAGCTGAATCTTCTTTTCGCGGCCTCGCAGCAAACAGTGGAGCGGAATAACCCAGAGCAGCAATAGCAGCTGCGAAGATAAACGTTGCTCTGAGTCTTCCTAGAGACATGTCGGCACCGGCGAACGCCAACATTGATTGAATTCCGAGGATCATGCCCATCCACATCACTGTCTGGTTCATGCCGTTGGCGATACCAAGGTCGGCATCGTCGACTGAATTCGCCACCATTGTCTGGTAGGCGGGTGAGCCAATACCCGCTGAGACTCCTGACAAAACCAACCCAACCATGATGAGTGCCAAACCGAAGTTCGCTGGGTCGCTCCCGTAGGCGAAGGCAAGCATCGAGCCGATCATTGCAGTTGACCCGACAACCATAGGGAACCGCATACCTACTTTGGTCACCAACGTTCCACCTAAAGGTGATGCAATGGCAAACACTCCAGGCCGAGGGACCATCAGTAATGCAGCCGCGCCTACCGAATAGCCATAAGGACCCTGCAAGACGCTGGGAATAACGACAAATGCGCCCATGTAGGCGAATTGGCTGCATGCTGCTGAACCAAGTGGAAGCGCAAACGTTGGCTTTGAGAACAGACGTATATCCAAAAGCGGTGACGGAACTCGTTTTTCCCAGATAACAAACACCACGTAGAGCGGCAAACTCGCCGCAAACAAGAGCAAGATGGGTAGGTCCGTCAGCACCGACGCTCCACTGCCAGCGACCTTAGGAATACGGGTGATGGCAAGAAGTATGAGAAGGGTCGCTGCAGCCAAGAAAAGGGCGCCGAGCCAGTCGATCGCGGATCGTTCACCCTTGGGAATGGGTTTGACCACAACGATTGCGAGCACTGTTGCGATAGCTCCGATCACCCCAAAGATCGCGAAGATTGATCTCCATCCCAGAATGTCAAGCAGAGGGCCGCCTGCGACAACACCAATGGTCGGCGCCCCAGTCATAGCGAACTGGAACCACCCAACAGCCTTTGCTCGCTCTTCGATACCAAACGCGTGCATTAACAGCGCCATGCCACTAGGCATCAGAAGAGCTCCGCTTATGCCAAAGAGAACCCGAACTGCGATGAAGGTGCCGATGTTCCAGACCCAATAGTTCATAATCATGGTCACGGTCATTCCGACCAGACCCCAAATGAAGGTGTTGCGATGACCGTAGATATCCCCCAATTTGCCTCCGGCTGGAGTACCAACAGCCATGGCAAGCATCAGTCCTGTGAGCACCCAACCAGCGTTAGCTGTTGAGGTGTTCAAATCGGTAGCAATGGTGGGAAGAGCTGCTGTGACTAACGTCATCAGAGAACCGAAACCCAGAACCGACAGTCCAATTACCCAAAGCAACACCCACCGATATTGGAAAGCAGAGCGGGAATCTTGCGGGACCGGATCTTGTGGTTCAACGCGCCAAACGTTTGGTTGTACGGCAGAAGGGTTGAGGCTCACTCCCTACAAGTATGTAGGTTTCAGGCCGTTTTTCTACATAATCTTAGATTTTCGATTTTTCTTAGATTTCTAGTTCGATTACCGAGTCAGCCGCTGGTCTTCAAGCATCGCTCGCGACTGGTTGACCGCAATCTCTCCCATTTCGGGGTGGGTAAGAATCCAGAACTTCTCGTTGACGATCGCGTCTAGAACCATTGGGCCTACTTCGGCAGGGTCCATTCCGCTTGCAAGGGTGCGCGTCAAAAAGTCCCAAAACTTTTGGCCTTGTTCTGAATCGGTATGTTGGGCAGCGTCATCTGGGTCTCTATTTCTTTCACTGTCCACGATGTTGGTGTTGATCGGTCCGGGGCAAAGCACTGATGCCCGTACCTTGGAATCTCGCCATCGAAGGTCGCGCTCTAAGGAAGCCATCAGGGCAACAACACCGTGCTTGGCCACGTTGTATGCACCGAGTGACGCTCCGGCGTATAGCCCTGCCATTGAGGCAGTCGAGTTGATGTGCCCCTCACCTTGTTCCTCAATAAGAGGTAGGAACGTCTCAACGCCGTATATCGGACCCCACAGGTCAATATCTAACGTCCATTTCCAGTCCGCTATTGAAGTATTTCCTACCGGCGCCCCCACTCCGACACCGGCGTTGTTGCACAGTACGTGCACCGCTCCAAATTTCTTCAAGGTTTGTTCGGCTAGGGCTTGAACCTCCTCAAGCTGCGACACATCAGTTCGCACCCCTATAACGTCATGTCCTGCTTCGCTCAACTCAGTGGTGACCTGGTTAAGGACGTCATCTTCTATATCGGCCAACACCACTTTCATTCCTGAGTTGGCAAAGGTATGGGCCATTGCGAGACCCATGCCACTTGCCGCTCCGGTCACGACCGCTACTTTGCCATCGACTTCCACGCCGCACGCTCCAATGTTGTTAGTCGAACGATTGAGAAATCAAGAGAAGTCGATAACGGTTCGGGCTCCGACTTTCTGACGCATTTGTTCGTAACCCTCGTTGATCTGATCAAGGTGGATATGGCTGGAGATCATCTCGTCGAGCATCAACCGACCGTCGAGATACATGTCGACATATCGCGGCATGTCAACGCGAAACGAGTTAGATCCCATCATGGAACCTTGCAGTCGCTTTTCCATCATGAAGACTTCATAGCCGGGAATTTCGATTTTCTCACCGAAGGGCATCATTCCCACAATGACCGTTGTTCCACCCAACTTGGATGCGGACCACGCTTGCTCGCACGTTGCTTTAAGACCAATACATTCGAAGGCGTAGTCAACGCCTCCTTTGGTCATTTCGTGAATCGCAGCAACAGCGTCAGTTTCAGCTCCATTTACTGTGTCAGTCGCGCCTACCGAACGTGCTGTTTCTAATTTGTCGTCGGTTACGTCAACGGAGATGATTCGTCCGGCTCCAGCAATTCGGGCCCCTTGCACCGCTGAAAGGCCAATGCCTCCGGCACCGAACACGGCAACAGTTGATCCTGGTTCGATCTTCGCGGTTTTGAAGACAGCCCCCACTCCAGTGGTAACACCGCAGCCAATGAGCGCCGCTCGATCTAGCGGCATGTCTTCTCGAATCGCTACTACTGCGTTTTGATGAACCAACATTTCTTCAGCGAAACCACCGAGTCGAGCAAATTGAGTGACCGCAGTGCCGTCACTTTTGGATAGCCGCGGTGTGGCATCGTCAGATCGACTCACTGCTGCGTTATTGCGGCATAAGTTCGGCCGGCCAGTCAGACAAAGGTCACAATTACCGCAGAACACCGAAAGGCAAGTGATCACGTGATCGCCCGGTTTTACGTATGCAACATCATCGCCCACTGCTTGAACAACTCCCGCACTTTCATGGCCCATAACTGCAGGTAACTGGGTTTGCCAGGCGGCATCCATGAAGTGGAGATCGCTGTGACATAAGCCGGCGTTGACAACTTGGACAAGCACTTCGTTCGGCCCGGGCTTATCAATTGAAATGTCTTCAATCTCTAGTTCACCTGGAATCTGATTTAGAACAGCTGCCTTCATTATGTGCGTCCCCTCTCGAAAGCGTGTCCTGGATCGTAGTCAAGGTGGAGCCTTCTGCATAGCGGAAAGTCTGGCATCCGTGTTCTAGCTACAAGTTCGGACTCTGGGGGTTCTATTCGGTGACGGCTGCATCAACCGATCGTCCCATCGCGAGAAGCTCCCGGTGAGTGGAAACCCAAAGAATTAGCAATACAAGTCCACTGGATGCCATCACCACCACCGCCGTGGGCGCCCCATAGCGCTCGGCTATCTCACCTAACAGAAAGGTGCCGATAGGCAGGGCGCCAATAGCCATGCTCAGCAAACCCATCGCTCTGCCCCGCATGTCGCTTCCGACCGTTGTGAGCACCAAGGTTGACTGTGTAGCTCCGAAGAACCCCGACCCGGTAGCCGCTATGAATAGTGCTCCCGCAGCCATCGGGACTGAGTTGCTAGTCGCAAACGGCATAAGCATCAGCATTCCGAACCCAACACCACCGATGTAGGCCCTTCCTCGATGTTTGGGTTCCCACATGCCGATGATGAACGAGCCAGTCATCATGCCAAATCCAGTCATCGCAGCGATGAGACCGATTTGGCTAGGGCTCGCTCCGATGCGATCTCCAATTCGTTGCACAGCGGGAAAGTAAGAGAACAAAAAGAAATTCGCGAGAAAAGTAACGCCCAAGATGCTCAGCAGAGCACGATTTGTTCGAATTAACGCCAAACCGGCCTTGAGTTCCGCCACAGTGGACGATTCGATCTTGGGTGCAGCAACGTCGGTGAAACTAGTGCGGGGTACCCATTTCAAACTGATGAACCCAACTAGTAGTAGAGCCGAGACAACTAAGAATGCTTCACCGATGCCAAGGCGTTGAGCGACGCTGCCACCAATCAAATTCCCCACAGCTACACCACTCGCCAAAGTGAACGATTCATAAGCCATCGCATTGTCAATTTTTTTGGTTCCAACAATTTCAAAGACGAGTGCCCGTCGGCTGGTCATATCACCGACCCAACCGATGCCTGCAAAAAGCAGAAATGGGTAGATCATCCAGACGGAGAGCTGTTCGGTGACTTCCAAAAATCCGATTAACACGACTATGGGAATCAGCACAGCTAACTGCCACTGAATGGTTCGTAGTCGGTCAAAGCGGTCAGCAAAAACGCCGCCCAGAGCTCCGCCGAAGAGAAGCGGTGCCCACATGGTGGTACCCGTTAGCTGCACCATGCGAGGTGAATCGGTTACCTCGTTGATCCAAAAAGCAGATAAGAACGCAATACCCCAACGCGCCCAATGCCAACACATGCCGGCAAATAGCAGCGGAAAGAACCCTTGAACAGTGATCGCGCTTCTATCACGTCGTGAGCCAGGTAAAACCGAGCGTGATTTGCGCATCGTCGGAGCATACGTTCACGTCAATCGGAATGCTCGGCCCTTTCAGCGGCGCGTAGCATGCACGTGATGACGTCGAATGCGAGAGTGTGCATTATTCCCGGTGACGGAGCCGCGCCCGAAGCAATGTCGGCTTCGCTTCAGGTCCTTGATGCTCTTGACCTACCAATCGAATTTGATTCGGTGCCTCCAGGAATCGAACTACTGGATTTGTCTATTGCGGAACGAGAAGCGTTGATCCGAGAACGGGTCGATAATTCAGATACTGCTTTATTTGGCTCAAGTGACGGGACAACTCCCGGCGCACAATATTTGCGATGGGGAAAACTCACTTTCGCTAACGTTCGTCCAATTCGTTGGCGCCCAGGTTTTCACTCTCCGCTACAAGATCCATCCGATATTGACTACGTGATTGTTCGAGAGAATCTCGAGGATATGTACGTCGGTGTGATGGGAGAAGCTAAAAAGCTACTTGATGCCGGACTGACCGATCCCAGGTCTCGACTGCCATCGGGTGCTAGCGAGGGACGGTTCGCGGCAAAAATTATTACTCGACCTGGAACCGAACAAGTAGCCAGATTCGCTTGTGAATTAGCACTGCAACGAAGCGGGCGACTGACGGTTTCCGCCAAAACGAACATGCTGCCCGCTACAGACCGATGGTTCTGCGAAATTGCAAGGGAGATATCTGAGGAGTATGCCGGGGTTGAATATGAGGAGTTCATCGTGGACGACATGGCACATCGCCTAGTGGTCCGACCGCAAGACATTGATGTTCTTCTTTTACCTAACCTGTATGGCGACATACTTTCTGATTTGGGAGCGGGCACAATCGGTGGCCTCGGACTAGCACCATCTGGCTGTTACGGGCATGAATTCGCGTATTTCGAATCGGCACACGGGACTGCGCCAGATTTGGCCGGTAAGGGGACCATCAACCCCACCGCGACCCTGCTTTCAGCTGCGATGATGCTCCGCCATTTACATCTCAAAGACGCTGCTGATCGTCTAGAAAGAGCCCTAGAACATGTTTATCTCTCGAACTCAGATCTAACACCAGATCAGGGAGGCGCAGCCAGTACCGAGAGATTCGCTGACGCCGTGATAGGAGCACTGTGACCAACGCCGACGATCATTCGCCGAGAGGAATCCCAAACGACCTTCCCACTGACGGACAGCCAGATGGTCCAGTCAGTTTCTATTTGGAGCAACTACGTCCGTGGGGAATTGCTGCTTACTCCGCTGCAGGCATGTCGACCGCAGACGCCACTACCGTCGTCGATAACCAACTCTGGTCAGACTTACGTGGTGTAGACACCCACGGCTTTCAACGAGTTAGCTGGTACATCAATTGGTTCCGCGACGGTTCAACCGATCCAAAGGCGCAGCTACAGATAGTCACCGAAACCCCGTCGGTGGTAGTAGCCGATGGCAGCCACGGGCTAGGGCAACTTGTCATTACTCGATTCATGGAACATCTCATCAATGTCGCTTCAGACAGCGGGATGGTTGTAGGCGTCATCCGAAATTCAAATGATTGGGGTTGTGGAGCCAATTATCCTTACATGGCCGCGGAAGCTGGGTTTGTCTGTTTTGGTACGACGACCAGCGTTCCGAATCTCGCGCCGTTTGGAAGTCGTCGCAAACTGTTCGGCAACAATCCAATCGTTTGGACGTTCCCTCGACGAGATCAGCCGCCAATCGTTCTCGACATGGCGATGACTCCTGTAGCTCTGGGAAAGGTGCTGCGGGCTCGTTCCGAAGGCAACGACATTCCTGAGTCATGGGGATTTTTGGACCGTGACGGCAACCCTACAATCGACCCGGACGTAGCAATGAAGGGAATCGTTCCAGCGATCGGTGGCTACAAGGGCATAGGAATGATCACTGCATCAAATGTTCTTGCTGGCATCTTGTCGGGGTCCGCTCATACCGGAGATGTTGCTGTTGGTCATCGTGGGCAGTTCTTTCTGCTCATGGATCCCAACATCTTTAGAGAAAAAGACGACTATTACGATGACATTGAGAACATGGTCGATCAAATCCGCGCTGCGGGAGAAGAAGACGCTCTTCCAGGACAGCAGGTGTATCTACCCGGAGAGATAGAGCAGCAAACTATGGACCTTCGTTCACAGCAGGGTGTTGTTTCTTATCCTGGCTCAGTGGTCAGAGCATTACGCCAAGTCGGCGACGATGTTGGTGTGCCGTTCGACTGCGACACCGTCGCTTAGTGCTTTACTAATCGTCGCCTCTAGCACGTTGATGGGCTGGAAGCGGAAGTTGGATGGGAGCCAAAAGCTCCATATCGATATCAAGCAGAGTGGGA
>Ga0111541_10000197_pt1 | contig 19058 bp, 13 predicted proteins | sample Knorr_S7_td_DCM__FD_83039 | JGI IMG/M metagenome (GOLD analysis project Ga0111541, IMG submission 83039) | Marine microbial communities from Southern Atlantic Ocean transect - Knorr_S7_td_DCM_ad_131m_LV_B (version 2) (version 2) | ecosystem: Environmental > Aquatic > Marine > Oceanic | place...
CACAGTGTCGCCATCCTCCACTAGTCCTATTGGACCACCTACAGCGGCTTCAGGTCCTACATGTCCAATAACTAAGCCCACTGAACCGCCAGAGAACCTTCCATCGGTCATCAGACCAACTACTATATTTTTTTCCCGACACAAAGCTGTTAATCTTGAAGTAGAGTCGAGCATTTCTGGCATGCCGGGACCTCCCACAGGCCCCTCGTATCGGACCACGACCATATCAAGATTCTCAAAAATCCCGGGTTCAGTATCTAAAGCTTCTAACAGCTTTTGTTCACCATCAAAAGTCTTAGCCTTACCAACAAAAACATTATTTTCAAGCCCACCTTCAACGCCCGCTAATTTTAATACAGCGCTATATTCTGGAGAAAGATTACCACCCAGGACCCTCAACCCTCCGGTCTCTTTAAATGGATTTTCTGCACTGTAGATTACTTCTCCGTCAGGTTCAGGTGGATCCAATCTACTAATTTGCTCTATTAGAGTCTCACCCGTACAAGTAATTGTCTCGCCATTTAATAGTCCTGCATTCATTAGGTCTTTGACAATAGCTTGAACACCGCCATTGGCATCAATATCTACCATTGAATATTTTCCAAAAGGGCGCGCATTTACTACAACAGGTATAACATTTTCAGACAGATCATTAAATTCCTCTGGGCTCATAATATCCTTTGAAAAGTCACTATATCCCGCTGCTCTCGCCAACTCGGGAGCATGAAGCATAACATTCGTCGACCCTCCAACCGCCATGGCAACAATAATAGCATTTCTTATAGATTCTCTAGTTACAATATCACGTGGCAATATTTCTTTTTTTATAAGTTGGGTCAGATAATTGATAAGTTCATCAGGAAATTCATTAGTTCTCCTTTCATCTTGAGAAGCAGGGGATACCATATGAATAGGCTCCATTCCCATTACTCCAATAAAAGTTTGCATAGTATTGTACGTAAACATCCCCCCGCAACTTCCATAACCGGGACACGCCTCCATAGCTATACGCCGCTTCATAACCTCATCACTATTACCAGCAATTTGATAGCTAGTGACGATATCAATGGCTTCTCCTGTAACAGAATCTATTCCTGGTCTTATTGACCCGTCAGAAACAATTATAGCAGGTCTATTATGCTCAAGAATTGCTGCCAGTGTTCCGACTGGCGGTTTATCACATGCAACAACTGCTATTACCCCTTCTAGGCCAGAAGCGCTCAAATGTTCACACATAGAATCGTTTGTTACTTCTCTGCCTATCAAAGAGTATCGCATTTCTTTAGTTCCATTCCTAATACCGTCAGAAGTGGCCACCGTATACTCTGGCTGGACTAATCTCATTCGTAATTTGCCTGGCTCTAGCCCAACTCTCTTCCTAAGTGCTTCGTGAATAATTTCTACTTTATTTGCTACACCTATATAGCACTGGGAATCTCCCTTGTTTCCTACTACCCCGATAGAAGGTTCATGAATAAGATCAACATCTGTCTGTAATTCTCTAGCTATGCCAAAAGTCTGGGCATTTCGGCCAGGATTTTTATCAATTAGCAACGACGTATTTTTGCCCATTTTTGTCCCTATCAATTTCTAAAAGAACCTCAGAAATATGACTAAACTTAACAAAATAAAAAAAGTAACTAGAACACAAAAATTTTAGTTTACAAAAGTGTTATGACTCCCGTTATCAGATAGTAGAAAAAAAATTAGCTTCTGGACAACATAACTATTCGAGTCATAATTTACCGAGGTTACCTTTTGTCATTTCTCTAAGGCTCTCTTGTAAATTACGTATTCGATTTTCCATTTCTTTATCTAAAGTGGCAAGTTTTCGATCAAAATCAATAATCCTTTTTAGGTGATATCGACGTCTACCTTTTTTATAGTAGTGATCCATACGACGAATAGCCCAAATACTTACCAATCCCAACAAAAGTGCGCCCGTTATTATAAGAATAAGAGCTGTCATTTGGCGGTCTGCAGTAGCATCGGCAGCCAGCACGGTGCCCCAAACACCTAAAGTAAGAAGGGCGGCCGCTCCCACTGCCATACTCCGAGTCCAAAATCTTTGATCGCTTCTGAGGTATCTCTCCGCATCTCTAATTGCATCTGCTACTTCAACTGCCGCCATTTCCTGCCATTTGCGAAAATTAATCCCCCCATCCTCAGTTCGACCTTTCCTAATAAAGTCTTCCAGTCGACGTACTACTAAATCGGCCCTTTCATGAGGTGTGGGATTTTTTTTATCATTCTCCATATCATCGGAACTGGCAACGTCAGAATATTGTTTCACCTCGCTTTTAGCAGGCTTTGATTTAGGTTTTATTTCCATAGATCCATGCCATTGTTAAACGTAGTAAAACCAATAATAATTAATTTTACGTTTAAGCATACTGCTTTAAAGTCCCTAATAATCTACGTCCACTCTTGAACGTTATTTACATTGGTTTGGTAAGCAAAATTCCTTTTGGGTGCCCAGGGCTTCTTCGACAACTCCACTTTAACCACCTTGCATAAAAGGGCCCGTAATTGATAGGTACCCATCGCCGAACAATATGGGGGTTCAATACTAGTTAAAGTATTCGCATTTGAATCCCAGATACCATGGTCAGCCGTAGTATTATCTTCTGGAAACCACCAACCATGCTGGGCATGTACAACTCTCGGATCAATACCTGAGAATAATTTAACTTTCTGCCTACACTTTCCCCGCATCGTTTCAACTGAAACCCAGTCCCCCTCTTTAACGCCAAGAGCCTTGGCAGTTTCTGGGTGCAACTCACACTCAGGTTCTTTCCTACCTTTTCTCAATTTGGGTAATTGCCTAAATTCAGATTGAAAAAATGTAGGTATTCTAGCACCTGTTATTAGTATATAAGGAAACTCCTCTGCCACCTTAGGCACACTATAAGGGCTTTCGGGAGGTTCTTCAAAATAGGGGAGAGGATCATATCCTGCATCCTTAAGGCGAGTGCAGAAAAGTTCGATCTTGCCGGTCGGTGTATCAAACCCGTTTTTCTCATACTTTTTCCACTTGAATTCAGGTCTGTAAAAACCCATTTTTTTTAATTCTTCCCATCCAAAATCAAGAGAGCTCCGCAGCATTGTATCATATACTTCCTGGGGGCTCTCCTGGCCAAACTCTGTGTTAAGTCTGCGACAAATCTCAACCATTATTTCTTCATCCTGCATACATTCCGCAAATTGCACCGTTTTTTGTTGGGCCATTATTACATTTTGACCGTAAAAAGGTACTGCTGGCAGTGCATCAACCTCAGCCCACGAAGCTACGGGAAGTACTAAATCAGCCAACTCTGCAGTGGGGGTAAGGTAAAGGTCAGCCACAACTAAATATTCTAATGCCATTAGTGTTTCGTAAACTTTTTTGACATCCCCGTATGTTGACAATGCATTATTACCAAATATAAAACCTGTCTTCACTGGATAGGGTTTGCCTGTGCGTATAGCTTCAAAAATAGTTGGAATATGTGCAGAGGGTAACTGAGCTAACTCACCGCTCAAAACCTTAAATTCTTTATAACCAAGGCGTTTTTCTTGTTGTCTCTGAGGCATCTTATCGAAAAGTTGCGGGAAAGGCGGTAATGGCAACATTCCGAAGGACCAACTTCCAGGCTGTTCTATATTTCCAGTAATGGAGGGAAGACAGAGCAAAGCTCGAACGGTTTGAAAACAAGCTGGCGTATGCTCGATAGCACAACCCCACTCCAACATAGAGGGTTTTACCTTTGCATATAACCGAGCTGCTTCTCTAATTTTTTCTGCGGAAACCCAAGTAATTGGCTCTGCCCATTCCGGCGTATATTTCGTGACTCTTTCAGCCAACTCTTCAAAACCATAGCACCAACTCTCCACAAAATTAGTATCCTCAAGCCCTTCGCTGATTATTACATTAAGCATTGCTAAAGCTAGGGCGTCGTCGGTTCCTGGCCTAAGTTGCAACCAAAAATCAGCCCTTTTGGCCAGCATCGTCTCCCTGGGATCGACTACAATGATATTTGGTTTATGCGTCAAAGCTTCCTTTACGCCAAAACCGAGTTCCCCGTCTGGACCGGAATAAATAGGATTGTGGCCCCAAAACATAATCAACTCTGGAAAGACATCATTTGTATAATTACAAATTGGGAGCTGCCCCATAGTTAGAATACTCCCATGAACTCTGGGTCTAAAACACTGTGCAGTGCCAGGTTCACACCAATTTGGCGTTCCAATTGCATTTGCAAACCTAGAAACAAATGGAAAATGGTGTCTACCTGTTCCTGTTCCTACCCAAATTGACTCGGCACCATCCGTGTTGGTTGCTCCTTTAATCTTTGCAGCCATTTCCTCAAATGCAGAGTCCCAGGATATGCGCTCCCACTTACCTTCCCCCCGCTTGCCTACCCTTTTCATTGGATATTTTAATCGTCTTGAATTATAAACTTGGTCTAAACTGGAAGCCCCCAAAACACACAGCTTACCCTTATTCATAGGGTTTTCGGGGTCCCCTTTGATACTTTTAATTTTTTCGCCAGCAACTTCAATAACTGCTCCACAACCGCCATGACACATTCGGCATGCACTTTTAAATGTTTGAATATTGTTTTCCAAAATTTAATTCCTCAAAGAACAAATTAAATGCCTAGCTTTATAATTCTAATAGAAAATATATTAATAATAGAAAAATAAAACTTTTTTGCTCTTAATTATTGTAGTTACTGCCTAAATCGTGATACGGATAAGTGAATAGAAACAAAACTGTAACAAATTTAAAAGTATTTAAATAATAATCTATAAAAAATTTTTTAACGGAGGATTCTATGAAGAGTAGAATAAGTGCAATAATCGCCGGAATAGGTGTCGCAAGCTTGTTATCGTTTTCAGTAGCTGCTGGCACTCTCGACGATGTTAAAAAGAGAGGCGTAGTTAGGTGTGTAGTAACTACTGGTCTAGCAGGCTTTGCCTATCCTGATAAAAGTGGCGTTTGGAAAGGTTTTGACGTCGACTTTTGCAGAGCAACAGCTGCTGCAGTGTTAGGCGACGCTAACAAAATTAAAGCCGTTACCTCTACTGGTAAAACTCGTTTTACTAAATTAAATGCTGGAGAAGGTGATGTCTTGTGGAGGAATACTACTATTACCTTCTCTCGAGACAACGGTGTTCCACTGCGTTTTCACGGCGTAAATTATTATGACGGACAAGGCTTTATTGTTAAAAAGAAGCTTGGAGTAAAAAGTGCAAAAGAGCTAAATGGAGCATCAATTTGCATTCAAACTGGAACGACTACTGAGTTAAATTTAGCTGACTATTTTAAAACTAATGGCATGAAATACGAAGCCGTTCCAATCGAAACTAATGATGAGGCTCGACAAAATTATGTGGCTGGCAGATGTGACGCTTACACAACAGATGCTTCAGGTTTGGCTGCTACTCGTTCGACCCTGACTGACCCAAAAAACCATATTATACTTCCAGAAATCATCTCAAAAGAACCTTTGGGTCCAGCTACCCGACATGGAGATGATCAATGGTCTGACATTGTTACTTGGGTTTTAAATGCGACTATTACGGCAGAAGAGCTTGGTGTGACTTCCAAAAATGTTGATCAAATGAAAAGTTCAAAGAATTTGGAAATACTTAGGCTTCTGGGTGTAAACGAACTTTCAGGTCGCAAAAAACTGGGATTAAGCAAAGACTGGGCTTACAATATAATTAAGTCTGTAGGAAACTATGGTGAAATCTTTGAGAGAAATGTGGGTGTAAATACACCGCTAGCATTGAAACGTGGCCTTAACCAATTGTGGAATAAAGGTGGACTACAGTACTCTCCGCCATTTCGTTGAGATTCAGTTCTTTGTTAGACTAAAATATTCACCGGGGATATGCATCCCCGGTGCTCTTTTTAAAAAAGGGAGCAATACGATGAAATATTTAGTTACCCCAAAACAGAGACACGGCTAATTGGATATAGTTAATAAATCCCAAAATAAAGAACGATCTGTAGTTAGTCGACTTTGGAATAATAAAGATGCTAGGTCTGTAATAATACAGATTTTAACTATAGCCCTCGTTTTTGCAGCGCTATCAATAATATTACACAACATAACAGTTAACCTGGCGGCTATAGGTAAGGACTTTAGTTTCGATTTTCTGGGCCATACTGCTGGTTACGATATAACGTTTTCTCCTTTCCTCGATTATACCTCAAGCTCAACCCATTTTGAAGCAGCTATTGTGGGCCTATTAAATACACTCCTAATTGCGTTTTGTGGTATTATTTTGGCCACCATAATTGGTTTCATTTTTGGTATTATGAGACTTTCCAATAACTGGCTAATCAATAAGATTGCATATTGTTTTGTTGAGTTTACAAGGAATGTTCCTATTTTACTTCATATTTTATTTATTCATGGGATTGTAATTCAGTTACCTGTACCCCGCCAGGCTGTGAATTTCATTGACTCTTTTTTTCTTACTAACCGTGGTCTTTTTATACCCAAACCCGAGTGGGGCCCAAATTCATGGATAGTGGGTCTTTGTTTCATTATATCTATAGCAATCGTTATTATTTTGAGAACTTGGAATAAAAAGCGGCAAGAACAAACAGGAGTAATTTACCCTATCTTTTGGATTAGCATTAGCATAATAGTATTGTTTACATTGGGGTCATTCTTCCTAACAGGCATGCCTCTAACTTGGAGCGTTCCCGAACTCAGAGGTTTTAATTTTCGCGGAGGCGTATCGGTACGGCCAGAGTTTGTTGCCCTCTGGTTGGCATTATCATATTACACTGCTAGTTTTATTGCTGAAATTGTTCGTTCTGGCATTTTAGCTATTAGTAAGGGACAAAATGAAGCAGCAGGAGCTCTAGGTTTGACAAAAAGCAGAACTTTACAGCTGATAATAATACCTCAAGCTATGCGAATAATTATACCTCCACTGGCTAGTCAGTATCTCAATCTTACGAAAAATTCGTCTTTAGCAATTGCAATCGGATATATGGATTTAGTCGCAACAATTGGCGGAATTTCTTTAATGCAAACAGGTAAAGAAATGGAAACAATGATTATTGTTCTCCTGACCTATCTAGTAATATCTCTAATTATTTCAGCCTTCATGAACTGGTACAACCGAGCTACAGCATTAGTTGAACGATAAAGATGGGCAAAACAAAATGAACAACTTTGAACACCAATCGCTTCCGCCACCTCGCTCTGAAATAGGTCTTTTAGGCTGGCTTAGAAAAAATTTGTTTTCAAGTTTATCGAATACAATACTTACAGTTGTTGCAATCGGATTTTTATTGTGGCTATTACCTCCACTTTTTGAGTGGGCTATTCTGGATTCTATATGGATGGCTGACTCACGGAAAGAATGTTGGGCAAAAATGGAGGTACCTGAAGGTGCAGCTTGTTGGGCATTCATAAAGGATCGATTGGGACTATTTGTCTATGGATTTTACCCAATGGATCAAAGATGGCGTGTTGACCTTTCCTTTATTCTCCTAATTTGTGCAATTTTTTGTGTACTTTATGAAAAATTACCCGGGAGAAAGTTCGGTTTGATGTTTGCTATAGCATTCCCTTTTATAACGGGCTGGTTGTTAATTGGCGGCCTTGGCTTGGAACTAATCGAAACGGATAAATTTGGCGGAATTATGCTAACTCTTATTATTGGAGTTACCGGTATTTCGTTTTCCCTGCCTATTGGAATTATTTTAGCCCTAGGGCGACGTTCAAATATGCCTGTTCTAAAATCTTTGTGCGTTATGTTCATTGAATTTATAAGGGGCGTGCCGCTTATAGCCCTATTATTTATCGCTAGCACTATGCTAAATTTTTTCCTGCCCCCTGGTACCCAATTTGATCTACTCATGCGAGTGCTAATTATGGTTACCCTGTTTTCAGCTGCTTATATTGCTGAAGTTGTTAGAGGAGGACTTCAGGGCATACCGACGGGACAATATGAAGCCGCAGACGCCCTCGGACTTACATATTTCAAAGCACATTGGCTAATCATACTCCCACAAGCACTGAAAATATCGATACCCGGGATAGTTAACACGTTTATAGGGCTTTATAAGGATACTACTTTGGTAATTATTATTGGCCTCCTAGATCCCCTAGGAATTGGTAGAGCCTCATTATCAGATGCAGTTTGGGCTGGTTTAGCAAAGGAAGTATATTTGTTTGTTGCAATTTTCTTTTTTATTTGCTGTTTTGCTATGTCCCGCTACTCCCTATGGCTGGAAAAGCGACTGAGCACGGAAAACTAGGGAGGAACTAATGCCTGAAAAGAGAAAACATAAGAAAAAAAGTACCTCTAAAAAACGTCTGCCTAGAAAAATAGAAAAGAGTAAAACTATAATTGAAATTTCCGAAATGCATAAATGGTTTGGCTCCTTTCACGTTTTAAAAGATATCAATTTAAGAATTAGTGCAGGCGAAAAAATAGTCATTTGTGGTCCATCTGGCTCAGGAAAATCAACATTGATTAGATGCATAAATCGGTTGGAAGAGCATCAACGTGGCCAAATATTTGTTGATGGTATGGAGTTAACAGATGATCTAAAAGGAATTGAACTTGTAAGATCGGAAGTGGGTATGGTTTTTCAGCAATTCAACCTTTTTCCACATTTAACAGTTTTGGAAAATTGTTCCTTGGCACTTGTTTGGGTTAGAAATCTGCCAAAATCCGAGGCTGAAGACATTGCTCTAAAATATCTTGAAAGGGTTAAAATTCCTGAACAGGCTCAAAAATACCCTGGACAGCTCTCTGGAGGTCAACAGCAACGTGTGGCCATAGCTCGCTCATTATGCATGAATCCAAAAATTATGCTTTTTGATGAGCCTACTTCCGCCCTAGACCCAGAAATGATAAAAGAAGTCCTAGACGTCATGATAGAATTAGCTGAAACCGGCATGACAATGCTAGTTGTTACCCATGAAATGGGTTTTGCAACTGCCGTTGCTGACCGTGTAATATTTATGGATGATGGGCAGATAATCGAGCAGAACAATCCTAAAGACTTCTTTGAAAAACCGAAGCATAAACGTACAAAACTTTTTCTAAGCCAGATTTTGGCCCATTAAATCGGCTATGAGATGCTACGTTTACTGTTTAAAAGCTATCGGAAAAATAAATAAGATTATTTAAGTCTAGCTATCGACTCATTCAATTTTTCTAGGGATTTTTCATTTTTTCCCAGTCTTTCTCGTTGCAAATCAACAATATCCTTGGGCGCTTTATCTAAAAATTTATTATCCGATAACTTTTTTGATATTTTAGAAATATCTATCACTAATTTTTGCTTCTGCGATTCGAGACGCTCTAGCTCCTTCTCGAAATCAATCACATCTCCCAAGGGTAAAATAAGGGTGGAACTGCCTATAACAGTCTGAATACTATTTTTTGGAGGGGAACCTCTCGAAATCTTTATATCCGTCAACCGGGCAAGCTTTTTAATTATCTCACTATGGGTCTCTATAGCCTTAATTCTCATTTCATCGGTACTTGAGACAATCAAAGGAATTATGGAGGCGGCCGGAACATTGGCCTCACTCCTTACGGAGCGCACTTCTGCTACCAAATCAACAACCCAATCTATCTCTCGATCTGTTTCTTTTCCAACAACTTGACCAATTAACGGCCAGCTTTCATTAATTAATAATTTACTCTTATCTTCCCCAAAGTTCTTCCATAACTCCTCGGTAATAAATGGCATAAATGGGTGGAGTAACCTTAGAAGTTGAGTTAAAACCCAAGCTACAGTGGATTTTGTTTCTTCAATGACACTCTTATCATCAGCTAGAAACAGCGGTTTTGCAAATTCCAAATACCAGTCGCAAAATGTGCCCCATGTAAAATTATATATTGATGAAGCCGCATCATTAAATCTAAATTTTTCTAAACTCAATTCTAATTCCGCAGTAGTAATGAATAACTTACTAATAATCCAAGAATTTATAGGATGGGAACAACTACTCGGATTAAACTCCTTATTGAAGGAGCAATTATTAAATTCACAAAACCTAGCAGCGTTCCATAACTTAGTTGCAAAATTTCTGTAACCTTCAACCCTATTTTCTGATAATTTAATATCTCTTCCCTGGGCTGCTAAAGCTACTAAAGTCATTCGAAGAGCATCAGCGCCATACTTGTCAATAAGCTCAAGGGGATCCATAACATTACCCTTTGATTTTGACATTTTCTGGCCCTTTTCGTCTCTGACTAGAGCATGAATATAAACCGTTTTGAATGGCACCTCTTTAAGAAAGTGAAGCCCCATCATCATCATCCTAGCTACCCAGAAAAATATAATATCAAAACCTGTTACTAAGACACTCGTTGGGTAATACTTCGCTAAATCAGCAGTATTTTCTGGCCAACCCATTGTAGAAAATGGCCAAAGTGCTGAAGAAAACCAAGTATCCAGAACATCTTCATCTCTCTTAAGATCTATATTTTTTCCATAATGCTTTTTAGCCGAAATGAGAGCTTCTTCTTCGGTAGCTTCTACAAATATTTCTCCGTCAGGGCCAAACCAAGCCGGTATTTGATGACCCCACCAAATTTGTCTTGAAACACACCAGGGTTGAATATTTTCCATCCAGTCAAAATAAGTTTTTTCCCAATGACTTGGCACAAAACGAGTATATCCCTCTTTAACCTTTGCAATGGCTGGCGCAGCCAACGTTTTAGCGTCCACAAACCACTGGTCTGTTAACCAGGGTTCAATTACTACACCAGATCGATCCCCATAAGGTATCGTCATCTCATTATCTTCAATTTTTTCCAAAAGGCCCAGTCTCTCAATATCTTTGACTATCATATCCCGGGCTTCAAAACGATCTACACCAACATAACGGTCAGGCACTTCAGAATTTAATTTGGCATTATTATCAAAAATATTTAATATATCCAAGTTATTGCGCTGCCCTACTTCGAAATCATTAAAATCGTGCGCAGGTGTTATTTTTACCGCACCACTGCCTTTTTCAGGGTCCGAATACTCATCAGCAATAATTGGAATTTCTCTATCTGCTATTGGAAGAAGACATGACTTGCCTACGAGCTTTTTGTATCTTTCATCTGTTGGATGAACTGCTACAGCAGTGTCTCCAAGCATTGTTTCCGGACGAGTAGTTGCAACCGTTATAAATTTTTGTTTTAGTCCTGCTATGGGATATCTAAAATACCATAATTTTCCCAAAGTTTCTCTTTGTTCTACCTCCAAATCTGAAATAGCCGTCTGTAATTTAGGATCCCAATTAACCAAACGCTGGTCCCTATAAATTAGTCCAGATTTATAAAGTTCTACAAATACCTTTGTAACTGCCTTGGACAGCCCCTCATCCATGGTAAAACGTTCTCTTGACCAATCGCAAGAAGCTCCTAATCGTCTTAACTGTTGAGTTATTGTGCCACCTGACTCAGCTTTCCAATTCCATATCCTCTTAATAAATTGTTCTCTTCCGAGGTCGTGTCGTGTTTTATTTTCAGATTCCAGCTGTCTTTCAACAATCATCTGAGTTGCTATTCCAGCGTGATCGGTGCCAGGCTGCCACAGTACATCATCACCCTTCATTCTCCGGTACCTAATAAGCACATCCTGCAAGGCATTATTGAGCGCATGCCCCATATGCAAACTGCCAGTTACGTTAGGTGGTGGAATAACTATTGAGAACGGAATAGATGCATCCTTCTCAATATCTGATGAAAATGCACCACAATTTTCCCACTTCTTGTAGTGGTACTCTTCAATTTCTTGAGGGTTATAAACTTTGTCCAGCATGGCTGAACATTCCTTTTCAAAATAGTTCTTTTAATAGGTGGTAAACGACTAACTCCACTAACATTTTAGCTAAAAGCTGACAAGTGAAGAAGATTGAAAAAGCTATAGATTAGGTATTTATACTAAAGATCCAGTCTCTCTGCCTTATTTACCATGTGATCAATTTCTTTTTTGACAAGACGCTCAATCAAATAAGGTAAATTATCATCTAACCATTCTTTAAGCAGTGGACGCAAAATCTCTCTAATTAACCCCTCAAGAGTCATGTCCCGGTTGCCTATAGCAATATCTCTTCTGTTTAATAGCGCTTTTGCCAACTCTTGAAGTGGATCTGCGGAGGCTGTTTGAGTGGCCCCTGAAACTATAGGTGAGCCAGCGTCAAAATCTGGTGGAGGGGGTGCAATCATATCCTTTGTTAACTCAAGAAATTCATTTGGCTCTTCTGTATCGGAATTATCTTCTGATTTAGAACCGCCATCACCCGACTCATTATCTGTAGCATCTTCTGCCTCATTAGCTTCTATCTGATCTGCCATGTCTGATTCCGAGTCAGACGTAGCTTCAACATCTTGGACAGCTGTATCAGACGTAGCTTCAACATCTTGGACAGCTGTATCAGACGTAGATTCGGGGTCAGCTAGCTCTGCATCTTCCGAAGAACTCTCCTCAGGTTCTGATGACTGCGTTGCATCACTTTCATCGACCTGTTCTTCTTCTGTATTGTTTGCCGAAGCAACAGCTTCTGACTGATTCTCCTGATCCTCATCCGATAATATTTCTCGGATAGAACCAAGTATCTCGTCCATGGACTGTTCTTCTTCACCCTCTTTAGGTTCTTGGTTTTCGTTTTCTTCTGCCATCAGCTCATCATCCGGTTTTTGTTAGCTATTTTAACCCAAATATAAACAGTCTGAGTGTAACTGCATAAAGATAAATTACTCCAGGCTAGAACTATACAAACATGGAACTAAATTATAGTTAACAAGCTGCATGAACCTATTAATACTTTTCTAAACTGATAGGTGGGTCCGCACCAAACAATTTATTTCTTACCTTACCATAATAGTTAGTCGGATCATAGACTTTCACAGCCAACCCTAGCTTTTTTGCAGTCAATTGTCCTGAGGCTTCTAGAAGCTGGAAACTTGCCAAAACTTCATCCCTCTGAGCGCCAATCAAACTGACCTTTGCATCAAGCAATTCCTGCTCAGAATCTAATACATCCAGCACTGTTCTTGAACCTACTGCCGCCTCTCTTTCAACACCCTCTAAAGCAACTTTTGCTGCATCTATTTGAGCATTAAATGATTTGATTTGGGCTCTAGCGGACTTTAATGACTCCCAAGCATTTTCCACTTTTTCTGTAACTGCCTTCTCCGTCTCATTAAGGTCAATTTCAGTCTTCCTAGCATCGATTTTAGCCTGCCTAAGACCTGAAAATACAGCACCTTTTTGGTAAAGAGGTATCTTAAGATCCAGCTTTATCTCGCCTGTTGTCACCTCACTTACATTACTAACTGACTCCCAATCCCGTTTTACGGTGCCTACCATATCTAGTGTGGGGTAGAGTTCCCCTCTCTTGGCCTTGACTTTTTCTCTTGCAATCTTGGTACTTAATTCTGCAACAACCATATCGGGATGATTTTTTAGTGCTAAAACCTTAGCTTCCTCTAAGCTGGAAGGCAGTCCTTCTAATGCAGAAGGTTTTACAAGTTTACCGGGTGCAACACCAACCACATTGGTATAACTTGCTCGCGAAATAACTAAATCCCCCTGGGATTTTATTCTTGCTGCAGCTGCTCCAGCTACTCTGGCTTCAGCTTGACTAACATCAGTACGAGTAATTTCTCCGACCCTAAATCTATCTTTGGTCGCCTGTAACTGACGCAATAACACCTTCTCATTTTGCTGATTAAGGCCCAAAACCGCCTGATTTTCTAGCACGGTTAGAAAATTTGATGCTGCATCAAGCAACAGACTTTGCTCCGAACCCCTCAAAGTAGCTCTTTTAGACAAAACGGCATTCTCAGCCTGCTCGACCGCAGCTTCAGTTCTAAAGCCCCTAAACAAAGATTGAGTAACTGTCATAGTAACATTTTCTATTGTTCTAATTTGCTCTCTCTCTCCATCAGTTAAACGAGTATTGTTTTCTGTATACTCACGCTCAATATCCCCAGACAGTTCTACTTTGGGCCTCCAATTACCTAAAGCTTGCACTACCCCCTCGTCTGTTGACATCAAACTTGCCCTCTCAGATAATATTCCTGGATTAGTATTATACGCATTGGTCAATGCTTCGACCAAAGTTTGGGCACCAACATTGGACACACAAGCAAATATAACAATAACAATAACGTGCACGTATAATGCGAGGTGTCTATAAATTCTAGTCATTTCCTAACCTATTCGACAAAAAGTGAAAAAATAAAAAAAGCTAACAGTTTTTCTCTTAACTAATCGTACACCGAAACTTTCAACCCCTAAAGACCTAGAAGCAAAATACAAATGAAGCAAACTAAATTACTACCAACGAACTCTTTACAAGTCTACAATCACTTTGTACCAGTCGCAAAAGGAAGTGTCCAATTAGTTGACCCTTTAACTTCCAGTACTATCAAAATCTACGACTATTAAGCACCTAAAAAAAACAAAAACAAAAAAACTATTTGAAATCAGGGTGTTACATGAATCACAAAATAAAAGGTACGACTTTACTGAACCCTGGTAGGGTTTTTGCCTTTCCAGAAAATATCTCTCTTTTTGTTATTGAAGCACCAAACTTTTGAATAATAGTACCTTTTCCAAGCGAATCAGCACTTGGAACAACTGCACCCAATCTCCCTCCAACTGCCAGCTGATCAACTATGTTGTCCGGTATAAACTCCGCTCCCCCGGAAAAAAATATTATATCATAGGGAGCCTGTTTTTTATAACCATCAACCATGTTTTCATTAACAACTAAAACGTTATCCATCCCTATATCCAACAAGTTCTCAGATGCTTTTGATGCAAGACCTTCATTTATCTCTAATGCAACAACGGTGCCACCCAGCAGTGAAAGTAAGGAAGTTACATACCCTGTGCCAGACCCAACCTCCAGCACTACACTATCCTTGGTAATGTTTAAGGCCTGCAAAATTAAAGCAATTACAAGAGGTTCGAGAACCATCCTTCCGTCACCAATATCAACTTGGTCATCAATATAAGCAAATTCAACAATTTCTTGCGAAACAAATTTTTCTCTGGGTACTTCCTCAAAAGCTGCTAGGACGGTTGGAGAGTTAACTCCCATGGTTCTGATCTGGCTCTCCACCATTCTATGACGCAGTTCGCTATATTCCATTGGTGCTACCTATAATAATCTGTCAAACAGGGATCATAACCTGCAACAATTACTTACTCACCTTAAAGACAACCTTTAGCATTTAATAAGCCCGGTTCCAATTATTTGTTACATATTATTTTGGGCTCGGGACTACTAGTATTTTCTTTTCCATTCATTTTCTCACTGTTCTTGACCAAATTACAACTAGAGACTAGTCTTCGGCACGTTTTATATCAAAATATAGACGTTTGGCGCGGTGGCGGAGAGGCTACGCAGCGGCCTGCAAAGCCGTGTACACCGGTTCAAATCCGGTCCGCGCCTCCAACTACTGGGGAAGATAATGAATAAGCCATTAGTACACATATACTGGCCAGTTGATGAGCCCGGAAACTCTCACAGCAGACTAGAAAAACACGGGATTGAACTCCTTATTACGGATCAAGGTAGAGAAAATGGAATTGAGAAAACAAAAAAAACAAGACAAAAAATAGACCCGCGTGCCATTTGCGCGGCTGGAATAGCTTCTCAATCCTTGATTGTAGACGAAGAATCTCTCTCAGCCGCTAAATCTCTTAGATTAATTGCAAAATATACTGTGGGGTACGATAATGTTAATGTCGAAGCCGCAAGTAAAAATGGCGTCCTGGTAGTCCATAGTCCTACTGAGAGTAATTGGGGAGGTGTGGCCGAAGGGACAATGGCCTATATGCTAACCCTACTAAAAAAAGTACGGGAAAAGGATCAACATGTAAAAAATGGGGGGTGGCGCCACCCCAATCTCTGGGGAACTTATTTGGGTGCACGGCAAATAGATAATTTTGATGGAATTACCATAGGTATAGTTGGTCTAGGGCGCATAGGCTGTCGTTTTGCTAGTTTACTTGCTCCCTGGCGAGTTAAGTTGATAGCCTTTGATCCGTTCGTTGATGAAAACAAGTTCGCTTTACATAATGTCCAACCAGTAGATCTTGATACATTACTTAAAACTTCAGACGTCGTTAGTATTCACTGTAATTTGAATGAAGGTACCGAGGGATTAATAGGCGAAAAACAACTTAAATTAATGAAAAAGACCTCAATTTTAGTTAATACAGCTAGAGGTCCAATAGTAAATATTGATGCTCTTTTTCATGCATTAGATAAAGATCTCATATCTGGAGCTGCTCTTGATGTTTTGCCAGAAGAACCCCCTAAACCTCAGGAACCAATACTAGGGCTGGGAGATAAGATTCTTCTGTCTCCTCATATGATCACCTCAAATAAAGGTCTAGGTTTAGATATGGCAATACCTTGGGTTGAAGAAGCTATTCTGTGCGCAATGCGGGGCGAGGTTCCTCGCCACGTAGTCAATCCTGAGATTATTCCAGAATGGGAAGAGAGAGTTGGTAAGAAAAGCCTAATCTAATTAATTAGATATTTTCTAAAAACCAAAAAGCCAGAGCTTTAGGGCTTTATAATAGACTGTAGCTTAAAAATTGGACTTTTTAACATTGTTATGTTGATTTAGCCAACTGTAGATATATGCTTACATTAGTCTAAATTTTTGAAATTCTGACTATTCTGTGAAGGAACCAATGCAACCAATAAAAATTGCATACCAAAGTTTTACAAGTCGAGAACAAGCTGGCAGTTACTGGAATAAACTTCAAACACATATAGACCAGGTGAAAGACCCTGAAACTACGGTAGATATCATTGGCATAGATCCACCCGATGCATATGCACACTCTTTAATGGAATGGAGGACAGGAAGGGAAATGATCTGTAACGCCATTGCTGCAGAAAAAGATGGTTATGATGGTTTTGCTATAGGACATTTTCAAGAACCAGGCCTTTACGAAGCCCGGTCGGTTTTAAATATACCAGTTCATAGCCTCGGTGAAGCCAGTATGTTGTATGCTTGTCAATTAGGTCAAAAAATTGGCATTGTGACAATGAACAGAAGATATATTTCTTGGTTTCATCATCAAATCGGAAAATATGGTCTAAGGGAAAGGGTAACCGGTGTTCACGCAATGTCTTTTCAACCTGGCTCTATTTTAGCCGCCTTTGACAAGAAGAATGGTCTAGATGAGGTAGCAAAGTTATTCGCTGAACAAGGACAGCCCCTTGTAGATCAAGGAATAGATGTAATTATTCCTGGTGGAGGGATACCCATGCTTCTATTTAGTGGCATATCAAATCATAATATTAGTGGAGCTCCAGTAATAAATGGTATACCCATATTAATCAAGATGACTGAAATGGCTATAAAATTGAAACGCCTTACAGGTCTATCAGTGAGCCGAACAAATGACTTTATCCAACCACCCAAAGAGTTCATAGATGAATTTATAAATAATCCAAAGGGGTTGTAGATTGGTTAAGAAAAGACAAGATTATCAAGGTGTAGTAGTCTGTTCACCGGTCACAATCCCTTATTCGAGATATTCAATAAAAAGTGCACACTGGTTCTGCGGAAAAGCTCTGGCTGAGTTAATCACCTCATCAGGTTTATCAAAATCGGATGTAGATGGTTATTGTATCTCCAGTTTTACGCTTAGTCCCGATACCGCCGTTGGTTTAATGCAGTACCTTGGTGTTACTCCCCGTTGGCTAGATCATATCCCGATGGGAGGAGCAAGTGGAGCGGTGGCTCTCAGAAGAGCAGCAAGAGCAATTCAGTGCGGTGATGCCGAAATTATAGCTTGTATTGGCGGTGACACAAACCATGTTGACACCTTTAGGGAGACGATCGCTACTTTTAGCCAATTTGCTAATGATGCAGTTTATCCTTATGGATCTGGCGGCCCAAACTCAAGCTTCGCATTTTTGACTGACTACTACATGAAACAGTTTGGTACTAAAAGAGAAGATTTTGGGAAAATGTGTGTAGATCAAAGAACTAATGCTCTTCCTATTCCCTTCGCGATGATGAAAAAACCGCTTACTATTGAGCAATATTTAAATGCCCGAGTAATAGCGGAACCTCTAAGGCTATTTGACTGCGTGATGCCGTGTGCGGGAGCAGATGCTTTTTTAGTTATGACGGAAGATAAAGCTAAAAGTTTGGGTCTAAGTTATGCTAAAATACTCGCGACAATTGAGCGACACAATGCTTTCCCCGATGATCCTGTACAAATTCGTGGTGGATGGGCAGTTGATATTGATGATTTTTATAACCAAGCAGGCATAGGGCCAAAGGATATAGACCTAATGCAAGCTTATGATGACTACCCTATAATCTGTTTTATGCAACTTGAAGATTTGGGTTTTTGTGAAAAGGGTGAAGCTGGCCGCTTTGTCCAATCGCACGACCTAACAACGGGAGGTGACTTCCCTTTCAATACGTCAGGAGGCCAGCTATCGACAGGCCAAGCAGGGGCGGCGGGAGGCTATATTGGTATTGTTGAAACTATTCGCCAATTAACTGATCAAACAATAGGAAATACCGTAGAAAATGCTCAGCATGGTTTGGTTTCTTGCTTTGGTATGATCAACTATGATAGAGGAATCTGTACATCTGCCGCAATATTTAGTCGGAGTACAGCATGATCAAGGCACTCCCCCATCCAAAATGGAAAGATCCACGGGTTCGCACCCGAAAACCTAGCATGCCGCCAGGAAATCGATCCAGAGAGGCACAGGGACTGCTTTCCATGGCAGCCCGAGGAAGATTTGCATTGCAAGTTTGCTCTAACTGCGGTGCAGTCCAGTATCCTCCGAGGCAATTATGCGGCAAATGTCTTAGTGAAGAACTGTCATGGCAAGATGTCTCAAATAAAGGGACCCTCCTTGCCGAGACAACTCTGCAACATTCAAATGATATATACTTCAGAGATCGACTACCCTGGAAACTTGGAATTGTTGTAGCTGATGTGGGGCCGTCTATGGTAGTGCATTTATCCTCCGACTGTAAGCAGGGCGATAAAGTACGTTTAGCACTCAGTATAGATGCCGCCG
>Ga0111541_10000198_pt1 | contig 19048 bp, 30 predicted proteins | sample Knorr_S7_td_DCM__FD_83039 | JGI IMG/M metagenome (GOLD analysis project Ga0111541, IMG submission 83039) | Marine microbial communities from Southern Atlantic Ocean transect - Knorr_S7_td_DCM_ad_131m_LV_B (version 2) (version 2) | ecosystem: Environmental > Aquatic > Marine > Oceanic | place...
AATCAAACTCTTCTCCCAGCAATTTCTAATGAAGTATCAAAAGCAGAAAAAAAAGACTCAAAACCTTTCAAGGAACTATCAGGCCAAGAAAAAATTGACAAAATAATTGAAATTAGCCAGAGCCCAATAGGTAGAACTCCAAGATCAAATCCAGCAACTTATACAGGCTTATTTACTCCATTAAGAGAACTATTTGCTGGGACTCAAGAAGCCAGATCAAGGGGCTATAAAATAGGCAGATTTAGCTTTAATGTCAAAGGAGGAAGGTGCGAGTCTTGCCAAGGTGACGGAGTTATAAAAGTTGAAATGCATTTTTTACCAGATGTCTATGTTAAATGTGATGTTTGTGATGGGCATAGATATAACAGAGAAACTCTGGACATAAAGTACAAAGGCAAAAATATTTATGAAGTGTTAGATATGACTGTAGAAGATTCTTTAGAATTTTTTGACTCTATACCGTCTATCAAAAAGAAATTAAGTACATTACAGGAGGTAGGGTTAGGGTATATAAAATTAGGACAACAGGCTACGACTCTTTCTGGAGGAGAGGCTCAAAGAGTTAAGTTAGCTAAGGAATTATCTAAAAGCCCTTCTAACCATACTCTATATATACTCGATGAGCCAACTACTGGCCTTCATGTCCATGATATTGAACTCTTACTTAAAGTTCTTAAAAGGTTAAGGGACAATGGTAATAGCGTAGTTGTAATAGAACACAACATGGAAGTCATAAAATCTGCTGACTGGATTATTGATCTAGGGCCAGAAGGAGGATCAGAAGGTGGGCAAATAATTGCAACAGGTAGTCCAGAAGAAATTACAAAAATAAAAGGTTCTCACACAGGAAAACATTTAAAAAAAGAGTTAAAAGTTAAGAAGTAGAGTCTTCTAATATCTCTTCCAGTGGCACATCAGTTTGCTTATCTACAAATTCAACTTGAGCTGAAGGAGCTTTATCACCACTTCTTAAACCACTTTTTATGACTCTTAAATAACCGCCTGGCCTCTCTTTATACCGAGGTCCCAACTCATTAAATAATTTAGCAACAGCTACTTTAGATCTCAATTTTGAGAAAGCTAATCTTTGATTAGCTACTGTATTTTCCTTGGCCAAAGTAACCAAAGGCTCCAAGAAACCCCTAATCTCTTTAGCTTTAGCAAGAGTTGTGTTAACTGACTCATGTTCTATTATTGAAATAGCTAGACTCTTTTTTAGCGAGTTTCTTTGAGGGCTATTTCTATTGAGCTTTCTACCTGTTTTTCTATGTCTCATATCTGCACCTAATTAGTTTCAGGTGGCCAATTATCTAAGATTAACCCTAAAGATAAACCTCTAGAAAGCAAAACCTCTTTAATTTCATTTAAAGATTTTTTACCCAAATTAGGGGTCCTAAGCAGATCGGATTCCATTCTAGTTACTAAGTCACCTATGTAGTGAATATTTTCAGCTTTAAGACAATTTGCTGACCTAACAGTTAACTCCAATTCATCAACAGGCCTTAACATAATTGGATCAATTTTTGCCTCTTCTTTCTCTTCAATCACTTCCTCCAGTCGTCCCAACTCAGCGAAAGCTGATAATTGATGTTGTAGTATGGTTGCAGAAATTCTTAATATTTCTTCCGCATCTAAAGTTCCGTCAGTATCTATATCAACAGTTAATCTATCTAAATTAGTTCTTTGCTCTACTCTTGCATTATCCACCTGATAAGTGACTCTATTAATGGGCGAGTAAGTTGCATCAAGCCTCAATAGTCCGGCTTCCTGTCCTTCTTCTTCAGCCAAGGCTTTGACCGGAACAAAACCTCTTCCTCTAGTAACGCGCATAGTCATACTCAATGAACCTTCTTCATTTAATGTTGCTATATGGTGATCTGGATTTATTACCTCTACACCATTAGGTAACTCAATGTCTCCAGCCTTTACAACTCCGGTACCTGATTTATTTATGGTTAACTCAGCATCTTCAACCTCTGTGAGTCTTATAGATAAATCTTTCAAATTTAGAAGAATATCAATGACGTCCTCTTGTACGCCCTCAATAGTGCTGTACTCGTGAAGAACTCCGTCTATCTTAACTTCAGAAATAGCTGTTCCTGGCATTGAAGACAATATTATTCTTCTCAAAGCGTTTCCTAAAGTATGACCAAAACCTTGCTCTAAAGGTTCAAGAACTATTTTAGATCTGTTTGGACCAGATTCTTCTACGACTATCTCCGTTGGAGTTAAAAAGTCTTTTATGATGTCATAATTATCTGTCATATTTCTTTCCTATTTATTATTTAGAATATAGCTCAATGATTAAATTCTCATTAATATCAGTGTCAAGTGAAGATCTTTCTGGTATAGATTTGTAAACTCCAGAAAAAATTCCAGCATTAACATCAACCCAATCACAATCTTCTCTGTTTTTTGCTATTTCTAATGATTGCTTTACTCTGTTTTGAGACTGTGCCTTATTAGTTAAAGATACATTGTCGCCTGGATTTAGTTGATAACTTGGTATGTTAACTTTTTTTTCATTAACTAAAATAGCTTTATGGCTAACTAGTTGTCTAGCCTCTGCCCTAGTTGATGCAAATCCCATTCTGTAAACCACATTATCCAATCTGCTCTCTAGCATCTGCAACAAATTGTCTCCTGTTACACCTTTCTTCCTTGCAGCTTCTTTATAGTAAGTCTTAAACTGTTTCTCCATCACACCGTAAATCCTTCTAACCTTTTGTTTTTCTCTTAGTTGAACTCCATAATCTGAAATCCGAGATCTTCTCGTTCTGCCATGTTGTCCCGGTACAGTTTCAGATTTGCACTTAGAGTCATGAGATCTTATTCCACTCTTAAGCAACAAATCTCTGCCTTCTCTTCGAGAAAGTTTACATTTTGGTCCTATATATCTTGCCACTTAAACTCTCCTTCTTTTTGGTGGTCTACAACCATTGTGAGGAATTGGTGTGACATCCGTTATTTTAGTTATCTTAAAACCTTTTGAGTTCAAACCTCTGATAGCAGACTCTCTTCCAGAACCAGGCCCTCTAACTTGTATCTCTAAACTTTCCATACCTGCCATTTTTACTTTATCGCCTACAGCTTCAGCAGCTCTCTGTGCTGCAAAAGGCGTACTTTTTCTTGAACCTCTGAAACCTTGAGCTCCAGAGCTAGATTGTGCAATAGCATTACCTTGTTTATCAGTAATACTTATTAAGGTATTATTGAATGAAGCATGTATATGAGCTATTCCTTCACTGATTCTCTTTTTATTTGATTTTTTTGTTGCCATATCTCTACCTTCTTATTGGACGTTTTGGTCCTTTTCGTGTCCTAGCATTATTCTTAGTTTTCTGACCTCTCACGGGCAAATGTCTTCTGTGACGAATTCCTCTATTAGTGCCTAAATCTTGTAATCTTTTTATGTTTGTAGCTACTTCTCTTCTAAGGTCTCCTTCTACTATGAAATTACCTACTTCTGTTCTAATCAATTCCAATTGTTCTTCATTTAGATCTGCAATTTTAGTTGAAGGTTCTATTCCTGCCTTAAGACATATATCTTTTGCTCTAGTCTTTCCAATTCCATAAACATAGGTTAATGATATTTCTGCATGTTTATTATCTGGAATATTGATACCTGCTACACGAGCCATTATTTTCTCCTTTATCCTTGTCTTTGTTTGTGTCTTGGTTCTGCTGAGCAAATTACGAAAAGGGTTCCTTTTCTTTTAACTATTTTGCAATTCCTGCAGATCTTTTTTACTGATGCTCTAACTTTCATAATTTATCTACCACCTAATGGATTATTACCATATCCCTTTAAATTTGCTTTCTTTAGCAATGATTCATATTGATGAGACATTAAATGAGATTGCACCTGAGCCATAAAATCCATTACTACAACAACAGCAATCAGCAAAGAAGTACCTCCAAGATAAAATGGTACATTCGCAGAAACAATTAAGAATTGAGGCATTAAGCAAACAAGAATCAAATAGCCTGACCCCCAAACTGTCAATCTAGTCATTACACCATCAATATATTCCGCAGTGTTCTCGCCTGGTCTTATACCAGGCATATAAGCTCCTGACCTTCGTAAATTTTCTGAAATTTCTTTTGGGTCAAATTGCAAAGCCGTATAGAAAAAACAAAAGAAAGCTATTAGGGCAGAAAAAAGCATCACATATAAGGGTTGGCCTGGCCCAAGAGCCAATGCTATTTCTTGTAACCATTCAAAACCTTCGCCTTGCCCAAACCAAGTAGAGGCCGAAGCAGGAAACAGAAGTAAACTGCTTGCGAATATAGCAGGGATAACACCTGCTTGATTTATTTTCATAGGAAGGTAAGAAGCCTGACCTTGCACCATTTTTCTCCCTTGTTGCCGTTTTGCATAATTTACGGTTATTCTTCTTTGACCTCTCTCTATCCATACTATGAATGCTATTGCTGCAACCGCTACTAGAGCAATGGAAAGAAGCATAATTAGATTAATATCACCTTGCCTTGCGCCTTCAAAGGCTTGTCCTACAGCTCTAGGAAGTCCAGCCACGATACTAGAAAAGATTATTATTGAAATACCATTTCCTATTCCTTTTTCTGTTACCAACTCTCCTAACCACATTAGAAATACTGTTCCAGTAACAAGAGAAGTAACTGCCACAATTTGGAACATAAGTCCTGGATTAAGTGCTAAGCCTTGATTCTGAAGTCCAAGTGCTAGTCCGCTGGCTTGAATTAGAGCTAATAAAACTGTTCCGTAGCGCACATAAGAAGTCCTTAGTCTTCGTCCTTCCTCTCCCTCTTCCCTAAACCTTTTCTTTAAAGATGGAGTTGTTCCTTCAACTAAACTCATTATGATGGAAGCAGTGATGTAAGGCATTATATTCAACGCCATAATACTCATCCTTTCTAAAGCTCCTCCGGAAAACATATTAAACAAATCAAGTAAAGTGCCTTGATTCTGCTGAAATATATTAGCCAACTTGTCAGGGTCTATACCTGGAATAGGTATATGAGTACCTATTCTGTAAATAATTACAGCCATAAAGACAAAACGAAGTCTCTTCCAAAGTTCTGAAAGACCTTTGTTCTGACCTAAAGCTGATGGATTAACTGCCATAATTATTCTTCAACTGAACCCCCAGCATCTTCAATTACTTTTTTGACCGAAAGGGTAGTTTTTATTCCTTTTAGCTTTATCTTTGTACATTCATCAGTATCAAGAAATACCTTTACTTTCTTGGTAGAATTCTTAATTAGATCAGCATTTACCAAAGACTCTAGAGTAACTTCTTTAATCCCAGATTTAACTAACGTACTCAATCTAACCTGTTCAGTGTTTTTATTTTTTCTAGAAGTGAATCCATATTTAGGGACTCTCTTTTGAAGGGGCATTTGTCCGCCTTCAAAACCTATCCTAACCCTTCCTCCAGATCTAGACTTGAGTCCTTTATGTCCCTTGCCACTTGTTTTACCAGAGCCGCTACCAGGACCTCGACCAATCCTTTTATTGGACTTTATTCTTTTTGGATTTGGTTTTAATGCATTTAATTTCATTTCAGCCTTCTAATTAATATACTTCTAATAAATGAATCGCTTTGTTTATCATGCCCCTATTTTCAGGAGTATCTTTAACAGAAACTTCTTGTCCTAGTTTTGATAATCCAAGCCCTCGAACACTTTGTCTTTGGTAATTCTTGGAACCTATCAAGCTCTTTTTTAATTTTATTGTTAGTAATTTATCTGACATTTTTTATCCCTTACCGAGTCTTTGTGCAACGCGCGCGGGAGACTCCATTTCTCTCAAAGCTTTTAAAGTAGCTCTTACTACATTAACTGGAGTTGTTGACCCGTAGCATTTAGCTAAAACATCTTTCACACCAGCAAGCTCTAGAACTGCCCTCATTGCACCTCCTGCTATAATTCCAGTTCCTGGTGCAGCTGGTTTCATAAAAATGACTGAAGCACCATATTTTGTCTTAATAGGGTAATGAATAGTATTTCCCTTCAACTCTATATCAAACATATTTCTTCTTGCATGATCTAGTGCTTTTTGTATTGCTATAGGAACTTCTCTTGCCTTACCTCTACCAAATCCAATTCTACCGTTTCCATCTCCAACTACAGTGACAGCAGTAAAGCCAAATATTCTTCCGCCTTTCACTACTTTAGCAACTCTATTAACTTGGACTAGCTTTTCTTCCAAAACTTCTGATCCCAGTGTCTCTGTTCCTATATTAGTATCCATAATTTTCCTAAAATAAAAGGCCTGCTTCTCTAGCCGCCTCTGCAAGGGCCTTAACACGACCGTGATATTTATAACCAGACCTATCAAATGAAACTTTTTCTATTCCTTTCTCTAGAGCCCTCTCTGCAATTACTTTTCCTATTCTAGATGCAGCATCTATGTTTCCATTGTTATCAGATTTTAATGCAGACTCAGAAGTTGAGGCTGAAACCAAAACTTCCGAACCATTATTTGAAGTAATTTGAGCGTAAATATTTGAATTAGATCTAAAAATGGTTAACCTATTATTATTTGTTAAAGCTATTTTTGATCTAGTCTTAAGAGCTCGTTTTTGTCTTTTTTCGCCTTTAATTCCCATAATTATGCTTTCTTAGATTCTTTTCTAATTATTCTTTCATCTGAATATTTCACTCCCTTGCCCTTATAAGGTTCCGGAGGTCTATATTCTCTTATCTCTGCTGCAACTTGACCAACTAACTGCTTATCCATCGACTTTAAGATAATTTCAGTATTACTTGGCAAATCTGCAGTAACTCCTTCAGGTAAATCATGTTTTACAGGATGTGAAAAACCTAAACTCAAGTTTAAAGTATTTCCTTCTAGTGCAGCTCTATAACCTACTCCATTTATCTCGAGTTTTTTCTCAAAACCAACTTCTACCCCTTGTATCATGTTTGCTGCCAAAGCTCGCATTGTTCCAGTTATAGCCAAAGATTCTTTAGTATCTTTATTTGGGGCAAAACTAATTAAATTCTCTTCTTGCTTAATATCTACATCTTCATGCACCTGTAATGACATTTCACCCAGCTTTCCAGTAAAAACTAGGTTATTTTCTTTATTTTCTAGTGAAATACCTTCTGGTATTTCAACTGGTTTTAATGAAGTTCTTGCCATAATTCTTCTCTTAAAAAACTGAACAGATTAGTTCACCACCAAGACCTGCTTCTTTAGCTTCTGCATCTGTCATTAATCCTTGGTTAGTAGATATAATAGCTATGCCTAGGCCACCATTAACCTCAGGTAATTGCGTATTACTTGAATATTGTCTTAAGCCTGGTTTGCTTATCCTTTTAAGCTCTTTTATCACCGGAGCACCCTCAAAATACTTTAATTTAATCTCTATTTCTGGTTTAGAAGAATCACTGACATCATAAGAATCTATATAACCTTTATCCTTTAAAAGTGAGAGAAGGCTGATTTTCTTTTTAGAACTAGGTACTACCACACTAGATTTACGTCGCGACTGCGCATTGTTTATTCTAGAAAATAAATCTGCTATGGGGTCTTGCATGCTCATAAATAATCCTTACCAACTTGATTTAACTAATCCAGGTATATCTCCTTTCATAGCTAATTCTCTTAATTTATTTCTACCTAATCCAAATTTCCTATAAACAGCATGAGGCCTGCCCGTGATAGCACACCTTCTTTGCATTCTTATGGGATTAGCATCCCTCGGAAGTTTTTGAAGTTTTATTTGAGCCAATTCTCTTTCCTCATCTGAAGATTTTGGACTTCTTATGATTTCTTTAAGTTCTGCTCTTTTTTTTGCAAAGCGAAGAACAGTTTTCCTTCTTCTTTCTTCTCTTGCCTTCATTGATGCTTTTGCCATATGTATTACCTTAATTTTTAAATGGGAATTTCATAGCTCTTAATAAAGCTTCTCCAGACTCGTCATCTTGTGCTGAAGTAGAAATACAAATATCTAGACCTCTTATTTTATCAACCTTGTCATAGTCAATTTCTGGAAAAATAATATGTTCCTTTATTCCCATTGAATAATTTCCTCTTCCATCAAAAGATTTAGTTTCAAGGCCTCGAAAGTCTCGCTCTCTAGGTATTGCAACAGCTAAAAGTCTTTGTAAAAAATCATACATCCTGTCACCTCTGAGAGTAACTTTACATCCTATGGGCATGCCATCTCTTATCTTAAAATTTGCAACAGACTTTCTAACTTTAGTTACTAATGGTTTTTGGCCAGCAATAAGCGTCATATCTTCTACGGCTCGTTCAAGCAGCTTTTTATCATTCATTGCTTCACCAACTCCCATATTTAGAGTAACTTTGGTTACTTTAGGAACAGCCATTATCGAAGTTAGATCTAATGATGCCTTTAATTCTGGAACTACAGTATTTGTATAGTGATCTTTTAAGGGTAGCATTATTTTATCTCCTTACCTGAAGATCTAAAAACTCTAATCTTTTTTCCATCTTCTAATAATTTAATACTTACTTTGTCAGCTTTCTTTGTAGAGGAATTGAATATAGATATATTTGACATATCTATTGATGCTTCTTTTTCTACTACGCCCCCTGCTATCCCGGCATTAGGATTGGGCTTTGTATGTCTTTTAATCATTTGAACACCTGCAACATAGCATCTACCGTTAGAAAGAATTTTAGTGACGGTACCCTGTTTTCCTTTATCTTTTCCCGTTGTCACAATTACTTGGTCTCCAGTTTTAATTCTTTTCATGACTAAAGCACCTCCGGAGCTAGAGAAACTATTCTCATAAATTCTTCACTTCTAAGTTCCCTTGAAACAGGACCGAAAACTCTTGTTCCTATTGGTTGTTTTTGTGCATTTATAAGAACAGCAGCATTATCATCAAACCTAATTGCAGAGCCATCAGACCTTCTTAGTTTATTCTTAGTGCGAACTATTACTGCATCTACAACTTCACCTTTTTTTACTCTTCCTGTAGGTATAGCTTCTTTAATGGTTACCTTGATAATGTCACCCACTCTGGCAAACTTCTTTCGTGATCCACCAAGTACCCTGATGCACATAAGCTTTCTAGCGCCACTATTGTCGGCAACTTCTAAATAACTTTGTTCTTGTATCATTTTCTTAAATTTATTTAATCTCTTGTGCTTTTCTCTCAACCTTTAATAATGCCCATGATTTTGTCTTAGATATAGGTTTAGATTCTTGAATTGTTACTAGGTCCCCTTCTGAACAAACATTATCTTGGTCATGGGCTTGAAGTTTAGAAGATCTCCTTAGTATTTTCTTATACAAAGGATGTTTCACTTTTCTTTCTACCATGACAGTAATTGTTTTATCTCTTTTTGAGCTTACAACTAGCCCTGTCTCTGTTCTTGTATTAATTTCAGTCATCTTTAATATCTTCTTTTACTTCATTATTTAAAGTCTTTAATTGAGCAATAGATCTTCGTACTTCTTTAATTTTATGAGTTTCTTTTAATTGTCCCGCAGAGTGCTGAACTCTCAATTCCATCAATTCTTTTCTCAACTTTCCTTCTTCATCAGTAACGTCAGTTGATTTACTCCTTAATCTGCTTAATAAACTTTCTTTAGCCATCAGACTCTCCTTATAAAGGTAGTTTTAATAGGCATCTTTGCAGAAGCTAGTGCAAAAGCTTCTTTAGCAAGCTCTTCGTCAACTCCTTCCATCTCATACAAGACTTTGCCAGGTTTTATAGGACACACCCAATATTCAACATTTCCTTTACCCTTTCCTTGTCTTACCTCAAGAGGTTTTTTTGTAATAGGCTTGTCAGGAAATACTCTTATCCAAATCTTTGCTCCTCTTTTTACATGTCTAGTCATAGCTCTTCTGGCAGCTTCTATTTGTCTTGAAGTTAATTGCCCTCTTTCAATAGCTTTCAGTCCAAATGTCCCAAAACTAAGAGAAGCTCCTCTTTGGGCATTACCAGTATTCCTTCCCTTTTGTTGTTTTCTATATTTTGTTCTTTTTGGTTGAAACATTTCTAATACCTTATTCTGAATCCTTATTAGGCTTATCTAAAACTTCGCCCCTAAAGACCCAAGCTTTAACACCAATAACTCCATATGTTGTATTTGCCTCTGCTAAACCATAGTCAACATCTGCTCTGAGTGTATGCAAAGGAACTCTTCCCTCTTTTTGAATCTCAGCTCTGGCTATTTCAGCCCCTCCTAGTCTGCCTGCAACTCTAATTTTTACGCCTTCTGCCCCTTGTCTCATGGCATTTTGGACAGCTCTCTTCATAGCTCTTCTGAACATGACTCTCCGCTCTAATTGCTGAGCTACACTTTCTGCCAATAATTTAGCGTCAAGATCTGGTTTTCTAATTTCCTGAATACTCAAAGTTACAGGAATACCCATTCTTCGAGTAATATCTTCTCTCATTTTATCGATGTCTTCCCCTTTCTTTCCTATAACAATCCCAGGTCTAGCGGTATGAATTAACACCCTTGCATTATCTGCTGTGCGCTCAATATCAATCCTGCTGACCGAAGCATGAGAAAGTTTTTTTTCTAAGTGCTCTCTTACTTCTATATCCTTTAATAAATTTTCTGTATATTGAGATTTTTCTGCATACCAATTAGAGGTATGTTGAGTGGTTATACCTAGCCTAAAACCTATTGGATGTACTTTCTGACCCATTATTTATCCTTTTCTTCTAATTTTAATGAAATATTGCAACTTCTTTTGAAATACCTATCTGCCCTTCCTCTTGCTCTTGCCCTGATTCTTTTCATTGTGAAACTTTCATCAACTGCAATTGTTGATACAAATAAAGAATCAACATCTAGGCCTTGATTATGTTCAGCATTAGCAATTGCTGATTCCAAAACTTTCTTAATGATATGGGCTGATTTCTGTGGAGCAAAAGTTAATATGCCAATTGCTTCTTCAACATCTTTTCCTCTAATTAGGTTTGCAACTAATCTAGCTTTTTGACTAGAAATCCTTGCGCTCCTTAATTTTGCTACTGAGTAAGTCATATTATTAATTTCTATCTCCAGAATGCATCCTAAAAGTTCGTGTTAAGACAAATTCTCCTAATTTATGCCCAACCATATCTTCTTGTATGAATATAGGCACATGTTGTCTGCCATTGTGGACTGCGATATTAAGTCCTACCATTTCAGGCGTGATCATTGATCTCCTGGACCAAGTCTTGATTGGCTTTTTATCGTTTTTAGAAGCTGCCATTTCAACTTTTTTTAGCAGATGTAAATCTACAAATGGTCCCTTTTTTAGTGATCTAGGCATAATTATTAGTTCCTTCTTCTTACAATCATACGATTGCTACTTTTTGTTTTCTTACGAGTTTTATAGCCCTTTGTAGGCATTCCCCAAGGTGTAACGGGATGTCTTCCACCAGAAGTTTTTCCTTCACCGCCTCCGTGAGGGTGATCAATTGGATTCATGGCAACTCCTCTAACGCTTGGTCTGATTCCTAACCATCTCTTAGCCCCTGCTTTTCCTATTGATCGTAAAGAATGTTCCGAGTTAGAGACTGTTCCAATAGTAGCGCGACAATCTGATAAAACCCTTCTTACCTCACCACTTCTTAATCTTAAAGTTACATACCTTCCCTCAATTGCTAGAATTTGAGCAGAAGTTCCGGCGCTCCTTGACATTTGAGCTCCTTTTCCTGGGAATAACTCAATACAATGAACAACCGTACCCAAAGGCATATGTTTAAGAGTTAGAGTATTTCCTGTTTTAATAGGAGAACCTTCTCCAGATATTATTTCATCTCCTACTGATAGTCCTTCTGGAGAAATTATGTATTTTCTTTCTCCATCTGCATACAAAACGAGAGCTATATTAGCAGATCTATTAGGATCGTATTCTATGGTCTCAACTTTTGCAGGTATACCATCTTTAGTTCTTTTAAAGTCAACAAGCCTGTAATGTTTCTTATGACCGCCTCCTCTATGTCTAGTTGTTATTCTTCCTTGATTATTTCTACCTGATTTTTGTTTTTTAGGCTGCAAAAGAGATGCATGAGGATCACCTTTATGGAGACCATCTCTAGATACCCATGATCTGAATCTGCGACCAGGAGAAGTAGGTTTAGATTTTTTTATATGAGTTGCCATTATTCTGTTCCAACTTCTATTGATTGACCTGCCGCAAGCCGCACATATGCTTTTTTCCAATCTGGTCTCTTCTTAATTCTGTATCTAGAACGTTTATTCTTACCTTTAACTTTTATAATATTTACATTTTCAACGTTCACTGAAAAATAGCCTTCCACAGCTTTTTTAATCTGAAGTTTCGTAGCATTTACATTAACTTTAAACGCGTACTGATTTACTTCTCCCATTAAGGTAGATACTTTTTCCGTTAAGTATGGAGATTCTATGACTGAGTAAAGTTCTGTTTTCGTTATGATAGGACCTCAGTTAATGAGTTGATTGTTTCTGAAGTTACAACCACCTTATCAGCATTTATCAGCACTGAAGGGTTCATTGAATTTATAGTCAACACATCACACTCTTTAAGGTTTTTGGAGGCCTTATTTAATTGCTCATTATTCTTGCTAAGAACTACCAATGCCTTTGAAGCGCCAATATCTGAAAGAATTTTTTTAACTTGAGAGGATTTAGGAGGCTCGTCTATATTTATTTCATTAAGTGCAATAATTTTATCTTCTTCTGCTAACTTAGACCAAATAGATCTCATGGCTGATCTGTACATTTTTTTATTAATTTTTTTAGGACTAATCTTCTTAAACTTTCTTGCAAAAGTTACACCACCACCTCTCCAAATAGGGGATCTAATTGTTCCGGCTCTTGCCCTTCCTGTGCCCTTCTGCTTCCATGGTTTTTTACCACCACCTCTTACAGCTGATCTATTTTTTTGACCTTTAGTATTTTGGTGTCCATTAGCGATATAAGTAGTTACTAATTGGTGGACTAAATCGGCATTAAATTCTTGTCCAAATACAGAATCAGGAAGAGAGACATTTGAATCTCCAGAACCGTTTTGATTTAAGACTTTAATTTCCATTTTATTTTACGGCTGGTTTTAATAATACGTTTGAACCTGTAGGACCAGGTATTGGTCCTTTAATTAGCAATAAATTATTAACAGAATCAATTGAAGCGATTTTTAGATTTTGAATAGTCTTCCTTTCATGTCCCATGTGTCCTGACATCTTTTTTCCTTTCCAAACCTTACCAGGTGTCTGACATTGTCCTATAGATCCTGGAGCTCTGTGGGAGATAGAGTTTCCATGAGAAGCATCCTGCATCTTAAAATTCCATCTTTTTACAGTTCCAGCAAATCCTTTACCTTTTGATTTTCCTTGGACATCAATTGTCTGGCCTTCTTCAAATTGCTCTAAAAATAATTGCCCACCAACTTCTAGCGTTTCTAGCTGATCTTGATTTACTTTGAACTCCCATAGTCCTTCACCTAGATTAAGGCCTTTTTTCTTATAATGACCGGATATAGGTTTCTTTACATGCTTCTCTTTCTTCTCTCCGGTTGTCACTTGTATAGATGAATAACCATCCGCTTCTTCAGATTTAATTTGAGTAATTGTGTTAGGACTTACACTTACTACACTAACAGCAAATGCTTCCCCTTCAGGAGTAAACATTCTTGTCATGCCTTGTTTTTTTCCTACTAATCCAATAGTCATGACTACTTATTCTCGTCTAGGCTTATTTGAACTACCACTCCAGCTGATAATTCAAGTTTTGTTAGGGCATCTAAAGTTTTTTCTGAAGGTTCGAGGATATCTAAAGTTCTTTTATGGGTTCTGATTTCGTATTGATCTCTTGCGTCTTTATCTTTGTGAGGTGAAATGAGGATGGTTGTTTTGTGCTTTTTTACTGGCATAGGAATAGGGCCTTTTACCTTAGCACCAGTACGTTTTACCGTCTCCACTATCTCTCTAGCAGAACGGTCAATAAGCTTATGATCAAAGGCTTTCAGCCTTATTCTAATGCTTTGGTCTTGCATATCTTTTCTAATTATTCCTTCAAATAAAAAGCGTAAAAAAACCCCCCTACTATGTAGGCTGATTTATTAATAAAAAAACGCCTTAAACCTTTAAAAAGTCTAGATTAAGGCCCCTAAAATAAAACGAGCGGCAATTCTAATTTTGTGACCTCAATGTGTCAACAAAAAACTGCAAAAAAAGCTTTAATAAAAGGGTTTCTAAAGTGTTTTACTTAAAATATCACTCTGTCTTGTTAATAATAACTTCAGCTACATTTGAAGGAACTTCTGAGTATTTGAGTGGTTCCATTGTAAAAGTGGCTCTTCCTTGAGAAGATGATCTAAGATCAGTAGCATACCCGAACATTTCAGCTAGAGGTACTTCTCCTGAAACTACCTTGCCAGAAGGTCCATCTTCCATTCCATGGATAATTCCTCTTCTCCTATTAAGATCGCCCACTATATCTCCCATGTATTCTTCAGGTGTAACTACTTCTAAACTCATTACAGGCTCTAAAATTACTGGGTCGGCCTTTTGTGCACCTTCTTTTAAAGCTGTAGAACCCGCTACCTTAAAGGCAACTTCACTAGAGTCGACATCATGGAAAGAGCCGTCATATAGAGAAACTTTAACATTAACAAGAGGATAGCCAGCTATAACGCCCGCTTCCATTTGTTCTCTACAACCTTTATCAACTGCTGGTATAAATTCTCTAGGTATTGCCCCACCTACAATTTCATTAACAAATTCATAAGTTTCTTCACTTTCTTCATCATTAATAAGAGGCTCTATTCTTATATAAACATGACCATATTGACCTCTTCCACCTGATTGTCTAACAAATTTAGACTCTTGTTCTACCTCTTTTCTTATTGTTTCTCTATATGCTACCTGAGGTTTGCCCATATTAGCTTCAACATTAAATTCTCTTCTCATTCTGTCTACTAAAACGTCTAGATGAAGTTCACCCATGCCTGAAATAATAGTTTGACCCGATTCTTCATCTGTTCTTAACCTAAAAGAAGGATCCTCCTGAGCCAATCTACCCAAAGCTACACCCATTTTTTCTTGATCTTCCTTTGTTTTAGGCTCTACAGCAACTGAAATAACCGGCTCTGGAAAGTTCATTTGCTCTAGAGTAATTTTATTCTTTTCATCACATAAAGTTTCGCCAGTAATAGCGTCTTTTAAACCTATTACTGCACAAATATCTCCTGCTCTTGCTTCAGAAATTTCCTCTCTTTTGTTGGAATGCATTTGAAGCATTCGACCCACCCTTTCTTTTTTTCCTTTTATTGGCAGGAAAACTGAATCTCCGGTATTTAATGTCCCCGAATACACTCTGACAAAAGTTAAAGAACCAACAAACGGATCCGTTGCAATCTTAAAAGCTATACCTGCAAATGGAGCTCCATCGTCAGATTCTCTTGATCCTTCTTCTTCATTGTCTAGCATACCTGTTATTGCTTTTACTTCATTAGGTGCTGGCAAGAAATCTATAACGGCATCCAGCATTGTTTGTACACCTTTATTCTTAAATGCAGAGCCACATAAACATGGAACTATTTCATTATTTAGAGTTCTTTTTCTTAATCCACTCTTTATATCTGCTTCAGATAAATCATCTTCCTCCAAATATTTATCCATAATTTCTTCATTTGATTCTGCTGCAGATTCAACCATCTTCTCTCGCCATTCATTAGCTGCAGTCTGCATGTCTTCAGGTATATCTTTTAATTCAAATGTAGTCCCCATATCATCGCCTTCCCAGTAGATGGCTTTCATTTTTATAAGATCGATTACACCTTTAAAATTATCTTCAGAACCTATAGCTAATTGAATCGGTACAGGATTAGCACCCAGCCTTGTCTTCATTTGTTCTACAACTCTAAGGAAATCCGCACCAGCTCTGTCCATCTTGTTGATGAATGCAATTCTGGGTACCTCATATCTATTGGCCTGTCTCCAGACTGTTTCTGATTGAGGTTCTACTCCAGAACTACCACAAAAAACTACAACTGCTCCATCCAAGACCCTCAATGATCTTTCAACTTCTATAGTGAAATCAACGTGCCCAGGAGTATCTATTATGTTAAATCTATGTTGTTTATATTGTTTTTCCGTTCCATCCCAGAAGCATGTGGTTGCTGCAGATGTAATAGTTATTCCTCTTTCTTGTTCTTGCTCCATCCAATCCATTACTGCTGCACCATCATGAACCTCACCAATTTTATGAGAAATTCCAGTGTAGAAAAGAACTCTTTCAGTTGTAGTAGTCTTTCCTGCATCGACGTGCGCACAAATACCAATATTTCTATACAGTTCTAACGGTGTAGTTCTGGCCATAATAAATAGATGTTTTTAATTATTAAAATCTAAAATGAGAGAAAGCTCTATTAGCTTCTGCCATTCTATGAGTGTCTTCTTTCTTTTTAACAGCCTCGCCTCTTCCTTCGCAAGCTTCAAGCAGTTCGTTAGCAAGCCTTAGTGTCATATTTTTTTCAGATCTTGACTTTGCGTAAGTTGCAATCCATCTCATTGCCAAAGCACTCCGTCTTGCTGGTCTAACTTCCATAGGGATCTGATAAGTTGCTCCACCAACTCTTCTTGCTTTCACTTCCACCATAGGCCCAACTTCTTCCAAGGCCTTTTCAAATACCTCAATAGGTTCTTTGTCAGATTTTTTAGAAATTTCATCAAATGCGCCATATATAATTTTTTCAGCTACAGATTTTTTTCCATTTTTCATAATCTGATTCATAAATTTAGCAACTTTTAGATTGCCAAATTTTGGATCTGGTAATATTTTTCTTTTTGGTGCTGCTTTTCTTCTAGACATTATTATTTAGGTTTTTTAGCGCCATATTTTGAACGCCTTTGTTTTCTATCTTCCACTCCTGATGTATCTAAAGTACCTCTTACCGTATGATATCTTACTCCTGGTAGATCTTTAACCCTTCCACCTCTTATCAGAACAACAGAGTGTTCTTGTAAATTATGACCTTCACCACCGATATATGAAATAACTTCAAAGCCTGAGGTAAGTCTTACTTTGCAAACTTTCCTTAATGCAGAATTAGGCTTCTTTGGCGTAGTTGTATAGACCCTAGTACAGACACCTCTTCTTTGTGGAGAACCCTTTAATGCAGGTACATCGGTCTTCATGACCTTTCTTTTTCTAGGTTTTCTTACTAGTTGATTTACAGTTGCCATAGTTTACTAATTATAAAAGTGCAGAATTGTAAAGAGACCTAGTAGCAAGGTCAACGAATTACTCTTCTTCATTTAATGCCTCACTTAAAGCTTTTTCTAGATCAATCTCAAAATCTTCTTCAACATTGTCCATTTCAGTTTGTATTTTAGCTAAGCCAGAGCCTGCAGGTATTAATCTACCAACAACGACATTTTCCTTTAACCCTCTTAGATGGTCTACTCTTCCAGTTGTTGCTGCCTCAGTAAGCACTCTAGTTGTCTCTTGGAAAGATGCAGCTGAGATAAATGATTCAGTTGCAAGTGATGCCTTAGTTATGCCAAGTAAAATTCTGTCATATTTGATTTCAGCCTTTTTTGCTTCACGTAACGCTAAATTAACTTCTCTTACTCTTGAAAATTCAGTTTGCTCACCAATTATGAACTCTGAATCACCAGGTTCCGTTACTACTACCTTTCTAAGCATTTGGTTGAGAATCACCTCTATATGCTTATCATTGATACTAACTCCTTGGAGTCTATAGACTTCTTGAATGCCATTAACAATATAATCGGTTAATTCTTCAAGGCCTCTTAAAGCTAATATGTCATGGGGACTCATAGCTCCATCGGAAACTATGTCACCCTTTTCAACCCTCTCTCCTTCAAAAACATTAATATGCCTTGTTCTTAAAATTAAGGTCGCATGATCATTACCCTCTTCATCAGTAATTATCAACCTTTCCTTACCTTTAGTAGGTTTTCCCCATGAAACGATCCCTGATGCTTGAGCAAGAATAGCCGGTTCTTTAGGTTTTCTAGCTTCAAATAAATCTGCAACTCTTGGCAAACCACCAGTGATATCTTTTGTTTTTGCTGACTCTTGAGAAATTCTTGCAATTACCCCTCCAACTTCGACATCTTGTCCATCATTAAGCTGAACAAAAGCATTTCCTGGTAAAGAATATATAGCAGGAGCTTCAGAATCAGGTAAATTCTTATCCTTTCCTCTACCATCTACTATGTGGATAGCTGGTCTCTTTTCTTGTGCTTCTCCTTTAGGTCTTTCCGTTACATCTATTATTTCTATATTACTAAGACCTGTTAAATCGTCTTGTTTAACTCTGGCTGTTATACCATCTTCAAGATCAACGAATTTAGCTTTCCCTGCAACTTCTGCAATAACTGGTCTTGTTAAGGGATCCCATTGGGCGAGAATATCACCTGGATTTACTTTACTGCCAGTAGCAAAATTTAAGACTGTTCCATATGGTACTTTATAACTCTCTACGATTCTTCCGTTTTCATCTGTAACTGAAATATCTGATGTTTGAGATAGAGAAATAAAAGTTCCATCCTTCTTTTTAACTGTTCTTGTATTGTAAAGAACCTTACCAGAGAAGTTGGTTTCAATATTATCTTCAGCCGATGTCCCTGAGGCAGCCCCTCCAATATGGAAAGTTCTCATAGTTAATTGCGTTCCTGGTTCGCCTATTGATTGAGCAGCAACAATTCCAACTGCTTCACCTATATCAACCTTATGTCCTCGACCTAAATCTCTTCCATAACATTTAGAACAAATACCATGAATAGTTTCGCAATGAATGGCTGATCTAACTTTAATTTCGTATATGTTCTTTTCATCTAAAGTATCAACAATATCTTCATCAATCAGGGTTCCCGCTTTAAGAAGAACCTCTTTACCATCAACAGATTTAACATCTTCTGCCACAGTTCTACCTAATACTCTATCACCGAGTGGTACCAAAACTTGACCACCATCAATAATAGATTTCATTACTATTCCTGCAGAGGTGCCGCAGTCTTCCTCACTTACGACCATATCTTGAGCAACATCTACTAATCTTCTGGTTAAATAGCCCGAGTTTGCTGTCTTAAGAGCTGTATCTGCCAATCCTTTTCTAGCTC